>WNGL01004325.1_pt1 | contig 17138 bp, 13 predicted proteins | sample 5400591 | NCBI WGS metagenome assembly WNGL01 (sample SAMN13153377, study PRJNA577476) | soil metagenome | isolation source: 80 cm soil or saprolite under Garry oak tree replicate 1 | place: USA:California | collected 2016-06-15
GGAGCGCGCAATCCGTTGCTTGAACGTGCCTCGAACCGCATACAATCGGTCTCATGTTAATTTCGCTCCACCTGCGCACCCCTCAGCAGGGGCGATCGGAGCCAGTCTAGTGGTAAATTGCCGGGCAATCAATTCCCGCAACGTAGCCAGTGTGCTTCATTGCCTAAAGACCCAAAAAAATGGCTCTTCGACCGCGATCGAAGAGCCAGCATATTTCGAGCCGCGGGCCTGCGCTGAACCTCACCCGTGCCGCCCGCAATTTTGGCACCGGCGGCGTCAACAATCCATTTGGAATGGTTATGAGCTCAGTGCAGCTCGTTATGAAAAAGGGATAGGCGAATCAATTCGGCCGCGAACTCTGAAGGGCCTGCCGGCACGCCGCAATCCCCGCGCCGGTATAATGGCGCCTCGTCGCGAGCCGCGGCGCAGGCAGCCGGCCATCGCAGCGTGAGCAAGCTCCTCCTTCTCGTCATCGCAATAGTCGTCGTGTACTTCGTGTTGAGCGGTCTTGCACGCAAGCGCCGGCAGCGCTCTGCGCCGCCCCGGGTCGAGCCAATGGTTCCTTGCGCGCATTGCGGGGTCAACGTTCCGCGCAGCGAAGCGCTTGGGGCCGCCGGCCGCTTTTTCTGCAGCGAAGAGCACCGCCGGCTCGGCACAGGCTGAGGACGGTCATGGCGGCTTCAACGATGCTCAGCCTGTCGTTACTCCCGCAGGAGGGGGCCGTAGCGGACTCGTTCTGGGTCTCGCTCAAGTACTTCAACTTCTACCGCATCGCGGTGGCGGCGATATTCCTGCTCGCCGCGTTGATTTTCGGTGACGCGCTCAGCCTCGGCAGCCACGACATCGCGGCGTATACCTACGCGAGCGTCATTTATCTGGCGCTCGCGGTCGTGTTTCACATCGTCCTGCGGAAGGTGCCGGCGTACTTCAACCTTCAACTCACGCTGCACGTCGTCACCGACGTGCTGCTCATCGTCGTGTTGATGTATGCCTCGAGCGGCATCCGCAGCGGCCTGGGCGTGATGCTGCTCATTTCGTTGGCGGGTGCCGCGCTGGTGAGTCGGGGCACACTGACGCTCTTCTACGCCGCACTGGCCTCGATTGCCGTTCTGCTCGAGCAGTCGTACTGGGTGCTCGTGCAAGACTCCGGCACCGCCAACTACGTCCAGCCCGGGCTCCTGTCGATCGGTTATTTCGCGACGGCGCTGATCACCAATAGACTGGCGCGGCGCCTGATCCTGAACGAGCGCCTCGCGCAGCAACGCGGTGCCGACCTCGCCGACCAGCTTCGTATCAATAGACTGATTATCCGCGACGTACAGGACGGGGTGCTGGTCGTGGATGCCCATGGGCGCGTCCGCCTGCACAATCCTCGCGCAGCGGATCTGCTGGGGCGGGTCGTGCCCGACTTGATCCGGATCGAGGATTTTTCGGAGGAGCTCGCCCAGCGGCTTGCCGCCTGGCGTGTCAGCCAGGGCGCGAGCAGCGTGAACGTGCAATTTTCCGAGAGCGGCCGCCTGGTCCGTGCGCGTTTCGTGTCGACGGGCGCCGCAGGCGGCAGCTCCAGCCTGGTGTTCCTCGAGGATTTGTCCAAGCTCCAGGAACAGGCCCAGCAACTCAAGCTCGCGGCGCTCGGTAGGCTCACCGCCAATATCGCTCACGAGATCCGCAACCCCCTGTCGGCCATTACGCACGCCGGGGACCTTCTGCAGGAAGAACAGCGCGGACCACACAAGGAACGCATGGTGCAGATCATCCGGGACAACGCGCGGCGCCTCGAGCGCATGGTGCACGACGTCCTCGAACTCTCGCGGCGCGACCGCGTTCAGCCGGAGACGATCCGAGTGCGCCCTTATCTGTTCACGTTTATCGAGGAGGTCGCTCAGAACGACAGCATTCCCAGAGAAGGCTTTTTTATCGAGGCGGCCGAAGACGTCACCCTGGAATTCGACCGGGCCCATCTCAACCAGGTGCTGTGGAACCTCTTGCACAACGCGTGGAGGCACTGCCGCAGGCTCGCCGGAAGCGTGCGCATCACGGTGTTACGCCGGGCAAATCGAGTAGAATTGCACGTCATCGACGACGGCGAGGGCGTGGCAAGGGAGTTGCAAGCGCAGTTGTTCGAGCCGTTTTTCACCACTTTCGCGAACGGGACGGGGCTAGGCCTGTACATCGCTCGCGAGCTGTGTGCCGCCAACGGCGCGAGTCTTGAGTACCTGGACCGCGGTCCGGGCGCGGACTTTAGGATCCTATGCCAGGAACCGTAGAGAACCGGCGCGCGGAACGGCGAACGAACATCGTCCAAGGTACGGTGCTCGTGATCGACGACGAGGCGGACATCCGGGAACTGCTCGAGCTGTCGCTCCTACGCATGGGTCTGGCGGTGGAATGTGCCGGTTCAGTGGCGGCAGCCAAGCAGCTGCTGCAGTCCAAGCGCTATGAGCTCTGTCTTACCGACATGCGCTTGCCGGACGGCGACGGGCTGGAGCTGGTGCGGTTCATCGGCGTTCAATGCGCGGACTTGCCCGTGGCGGTGATCACCGCGTTTGGCAGCACCGAAAACGCCGTCGCGGCCCTCAAGGCCGGCGCTTTCGATTACCTGACCAAACCCCTGTCCCTCGATCAGCTGCGCACGCTGGTTAAGTCCGCGCTGTCCCTGCCCCAGAAAACAGCGCCAGCCAAATCGGGGGAAGGCCAGCTTCTTGGCTCGAGCCCCGGGATCGAGCAGGTGCGCTCGAAGATCGAGAAGCTCGCACGCAGCCAGGCGCCAATCTACCTTACAGGCGAGTCGGGGAGCGGAAAAGAGCTCGCCGCTCGTCTCATTCACGGCAAGGGGTCGCGGCGCGAGAGGGCCTTCGTGCCGGTCAACTGCGGAGCGATCCCGGAGAACCTGATGGAGAGCGAGTTCTTTGGCTACAAGAAGGGCGCTTTCACGGGTGCCGAAGGCGACCGCGATGGATTTTTCCAGGCCGCTAACACTGGCACCCTGTTCCTGGACGAAGTCGCCGACCTGCCGCTCGCGATGCAAGTCAAGCTGCTTCGCGCGATCCAGGAGAAGACCGTGCGCAAAGTCGGAGCGACCACTGAGGACGCGGTCGACGTGCGCATCATCTGCGCTACGCACCAGAATCTTGCCGCCTGTGTCGAATCGGGGAAATTTCGGCAGGATCTGTACTACCGCTTGGCGGTCATCGAGCTGAGAATGCCCCCGCTGCGGGAGTGTCGCGACGATATCCCGGTGCTCGCGGATGCGATTCTGCGACGTCTTTCCGGTCCCGACGGCAAGCAGTCAATGCGGCTCTCCGAAGAAGCGAAGAAGGCTCTCGCGAGCTACGATTTTCCCGGCAATACTCGCGAGCTGGAGAACATTCTGGAGCGCGCCATCGCACTCGCCGCGCGGGAGGAAATCCAACCCGAGGACCTGCAGCTCGCTCCGCCGACTTGGGTCGCTCGTGAACCGGGAGCCCCCAACGCCAAATCGCCGCTGCCGGAATACCTCGATCGTCTCGAAAGGGAGGCGATCCTCGAGGCCCTCGAGAAAACCCGCTTCAATCGAACCGCTGCGGCCAAACTCCTGGGCATTACGTTCAGGGCGTTGCGCTATCGCATGGAACGCTTGGGAATCCGGTAGGTGGAGCTCGACCCCCTCGACGAGGAAGGCTTGCTCGCCGGGGCAGTGCAGGTTCCCTCGCCCAATTATGACGAGCGCCCGGGGGACGCGGCAGTGCGCTTGCTGGTCGTGCACAACATCAGCCTGCCGCCAGGTCAGTTCGGCGGTGAAGCGATCGTGCAGCTGTTTACGAATACGCTCGATTTCGCCGCGCACCCGTACTACGAAGCCATTCGCGATCTGAGGGTATCGGCGCATTTTCTCGTGCGGCGCGGGGGCGAATTGATCCAGCTGGTGCCTTGCACAAAGCGAGCCTGGCACGCGGGCCCGTCCAGCTGGTGGGGGCGCGAGCGCTGTAACGACTTCTCCGTCGGAGTGGAGCTCGAAGGCGCCGACGACCAAGCCTACTCCGACCGGCAATACGCCCGTCTGGCGGAACTTCTCGTGGTTCTGCGCAGGCGCTATCCGATAGTCGATGTCGTCGGGCACGTCGATATCGCACCCGGCCGCAAGACCGACCCCGGGCCGGCGTTCGACTGGGGACGTTTCCGGGAGTCGCTGGCCCGGATTAAGTAGGTCGGTACATTCCCGTGGTCTTGCCGCGGGAGTTTTTCTCCCGCAAAGCTCCGAAGGCGCTTGAGCAGGCTACGCTTGCTTCTTGACAACACACCAGTATTAGTTGCACACTCCCGTCAAGATACCATATGTTGTGGTCTAGGGGGAAATGCTCCTAGGACCCGGTTTCGCCGCCCCCCGCCGGGCAGCGCACAAAAATGAGTAGAGGAGACGATATGCAGACTGCGGCTGACGTAACGACTCCACAGTCGATTCCCGGCGCAACGGCCCTCACCGACGTCAGCTCTCCAGTCCAGCCCGTGTTTTCGCAGTACAAGATCATCCGTCGCAACGGTGCGGTGGTGGGCTTCGAGCCCGGCAAGATCTCCGTTGCGGTGACCAAGGCGTTTCTCGCGGTCGAAGGCGGGCAGAGCGCCGCATCGGCGCGGATCAGAGAGCTTGTTGCCGCACTGACCGACGCGGTGGTGAGTGCACTCGTGCGCCGCCAGCCGGCCGGAGGCACCTTCCATATAGAAGACGTCCAGGACCAGGTCGAGCTCGCGTTGATGCGTTCGGGCGAGCACGAAGTGGCGCGCGCCTATGTCCTGTACCGGGAAAAGCGTTCCGAGGCGCGCGCCCAAGAAGCGGCCCAAAAGAAACCGGCGGCCCAACCGCAACTGCATACGGTCGAGGACGGCGTGCGGCGCCCGCTTGATCTGGCTCGCCTCGAGGAGCTGATCGCGTCGGCTTGCGAGGGCCTGGGCGAGGTGGTGGATCCCAAGCTGATCCTCGCCGAAACCCTGAAGAATATCTATGACGGGGTGCCCGCCGACGAGGTGCGGAAGTCCGCGGTGCTTTCGGCGCGCGCGCTGATCGAAAAAGATCCGGCCCACAGCTATGTCACTGCGCGGCTGCTGCTTCACACCATCCGGCGGGAGGTTCTGGGTGCGGAGGTTTTTCACGCGGAGATGAAGAAGCGCTATGCCGAATACTTCACTGAATTCGTCACGCGCGGCATCCGCGCCGAGCTTCTCGATGAGCGCTTGGGCAATTTCGACCTGAAGAAGCTTGGCGGCGCTCTGGACGCATCGCGCGACCTCAAGTTCGGTTACCTCGGCCTGCAAACGCTCTATGACCGGTATTTCCTGCACATCCAGGGCACGCGCATTGAACTGCCGCAAGCGTTTTTCATGCGCGTGGCGATGGGCTTGGCCTTGAACGAGATCGACCGCGAGACGCGCGCGATCGAGTTCTACAACGCGTTGTCCTCGTTCGACTTCATGAGCTCGACGCCGACGCTGTTCAATTCCGGCACGATGCGCTCGCAGCTTTCATCGTGCTATCTCACGACGGTGTCGGACAATCTGGAGGGCATCTACGAGGCGATCAAGGAAAACGCGCTGCTTGCCAAGTATGCCGGAGGACTCGGCAACGACTGGACCCCGGTACGGGCCCTGGGTTCCCACATAAAGGGGACCAACGGCAAGTCCCAGGGAGTCGTTCCTTTCCTCAAGGTCGTGAACGATACCGCAGTGGCGGTCAACCAGGGAGGCAAACGCAAAGGGGCGGTGTGTTCCTATCTTGAAACCTGGCACCTGGACATCGAAGAGTTTCTCGAACTGCGCAAGAACACGGGCGACGACCGGCGCCGTACTCACGACATGAACACGGCGAACTGGATTCCGGACCTGTTCATGAAACGCGTCATGGAGAACGGCGAGTGGACACTGTTCAGTCCCTCCGACGTACCGGACCTGCACGACAAGTACGGGCGTGCGTTCGAAAAGGCCTATATCCGGTATGAGGAAAGAGTCGCCAAAGGCGAGCTGAAGCTGCACAAGAGGATTCCCGCGACGCAGCTCTGGCGCAAGATGCTCTCAATGCTCTTCGAGACCGGGCATCCGTGGATCACTTTCAAGGATCCCTGCAATTTGCGTTCGCCACAGCAGCACGTCGGCGTCGTGCACAGCTCGAATCTCTGCACCGAGATCACGCTCAACACCAATAACCATGAGATCGCGGTGTGCAACCTCGGCTCGGTCAACATGGTTGCGCACATGCAACTGGTCGACGGAACTCTCAAGCTCGACCACGAGAAACTCAAGAAGACCGTTGGCACGGCGATGCGGATGCTGGACAACGTCATCGACATCAATTATTACGCCGTGAGAAAGGCGCGCGATTCCAACATGAAGCACCGGCCGGTGGGCTTGGGCATCATGGGTTTCCAGGACTGCCTGCACCTGCTGCGAATCCCCTACGCATCGCAAGAAGCCGTGGAATTCGCCGATCGATCCATGGAGGCGATGGCCTATTTTTCTTACTGGGCCTCCACCGAGCTTGCCGAGGAACGCGGCCGTTACGCGTCCTTCAAGGGCTCGCTGTGGGATCGGGGCATCATGCCGCAGGACACGCTGAACCTGCTGCGTGAGGAGCGTGGAGGATACGTCGATATCGACATGTCGGAATCGATGGACTGGAAGGCCCTGCGCGAGCGCATCAAGCGCCACGGAATGCGCAACTCCAACTGCCTTGCCATTGCGCCGACCGCGACGATCGCCAACATCGTCGGGGTTTCCGCCTCGATAGAGCCGACCTTTCAGAACCTGTTCGTGAAGTCGAACCTGTCGGGCGAGTTCACCGTCGTTAACGAATATCTCGTGTCCGATCTGAAGAAACTCGGCCTCTGGGACGAAGTCATGGTGGCCGATCTCAAGTACTTCGACGGCAACCTCGCCCGCATCGACCGCGTGCCGTCGGATTTGCGTCGCCTCTACGCGACCGCATTCGAAGTCGAACCCGTCTGGGTCGTCGAAGCCGGCGCGCGACGGCAGAAGTGGATCGACCAGTCGCAGTCGCTCAACATCTACATCGGCCAGGCTTCGGGCAAGAAACTGGACGAAAGCTACAAGCTTGCCTGGCAGCGGGGCTTGAAAACCACTTACTACCTGCGCGCGATGGGCGCGACGCACGCCGAGAAATCGACCGTGAGAACGGGCCAGCTGAACGCCGTTTCCGCGGGAGAAGGAATGCCCACCGCGGGCGCGACCCCCGCGCCGCGACCATCGGGTGAGCCCGAAATCCAGTACTGCAAGATCGACGATCCGGAATGCGAATCCTGCCAGTGAGCGCGAGCAAGCGCGAGAACAGGGAGAGAGAAAATGCTTTCTTTTGATGACATCGGGGCCGAGGCGATTCCCGGTCTCAACCTGCAGTCGGTAAGCGGGCTGGCGCCATCGTCGGCCGCACCGGCTGCGCCTTCGGGGGAGCGCTATTCCTCCGGCAACAGCCACCGCCGCGTGCGCGTCGAGGACAAGCGCATCATCAACGCGCGGGCCGACGTCAATCAGCTCGTGCCGTTCAAGTACAAATGGGCGTGGGAAAAATACCTCGCCGCCTGCGCCAACCACTGGATGCCGCAGGAAATCAACATGAGCCGCGACATCGCCCTGTGGAAAGACGCGAACGGGCTGACGGAGGACGAGCGGCGCTTGGTCAAGCGCAACCTGGGCTTCTTCGTCACGGCAGATTCACTCGCGGCGAACAACATCGTTCTGGGCACCTATCGTCACATCACCGCGCCCGAATGCCGGCAATACCTGCTGCGGCAGGCGTTCGAGGAAGCCATCCACACTCACGCCTACCAGTACATCGTCGAGAGCTTGCGTCTGGACGAGGGCGAGGTATTCAACGCCTACCACGAGATCCCGAGCATCCGTGACAAGGACGAGTTCCTCATCCCTTTCATCGACATCCTCACAGACCCGACCTTCCGGACCGGCACGCCCGAGGCCGATCAAAAGCTGCTGCGCAGCCTCATCGTGTTCGCCTGCGTGATGGAGGGCATGTTCTTCTATGTCGGTTTCACCCAGATTCTGGCGCTGGGCCGGCAGAACAAGATGACCGGTTCCGCCGAGCAGTACCAGTACATCCTGCGCGACGAGTCGATGCACTGCAACTTCGGCATCGACCTTATCAACCAGATCAAGATGGAGAACCCGCACTTGTGGACTCCAGAGTTCCGCGAGGAGATCCAGGGGCTCATCAAGAAGGCGGTCGAGCTCGAGTATCGCTATGCCGAGGACACCATGCCGCGCGGTGTCTTGGGGCTCAACGCTCCGATGTTCAAGGAGTACCTGCGCTACATCGCCAATCGCCGTTGCCAGCAGATCGGCGTGGATGCGATGTTTTCCGGTGCGAGCAATCCGTTTCCTTGGATGAGCGAGATGACCGATCTCAAGAAGGAGCGGAATTTTTTCGAAACTCGGGTTATCGAGTACCAGACCGGAGGTGCGCTCAGTTGGGACTAAGCCGCTGCAGCGATCGAATCACCAGGGCAGGAAAGGAATTCAATTCTCCGGGGTTTGCCCCGGAGCTTGAATAGCCCGCGCCCCGACGGGCGGGTTCGTTGTTTCACAACTCTTGATGGAGGTCAGTCATGGCAAAGAAGAGAAAAGGCAAGAAAGCGGCAAAGAAAAAGAAAAAGAGGAAAGCGGCACGAAAGAAAGGGAAAAGGAAGTCGTTGAGGAAGCCCGCAAAAAAAGCGGCCAAGAAAAAGTCCGCCCGAAAGAAGGCGAGACCCAGAGGAAAGGCGGCCAAGAAGGCCGCAACGCCGGCAGCAGCGACGGCGGGATCGGCGGCCGCAGCCCCTTCGGCAGCGGCGACGCTAGGAGGGGCGAAAACCGCCCTGAACCCCGCAGCTGCATGGCCCTTTCCTACGGGTTCCAGGCCATAAGTGGGTTGGGAGTGAACTGCGGTCGGTCCGGGGGCCCTGGTGCCCCGGACTGAACCGCGGCGATTTGACGCTGGGGTGGTTTGACTGAGGTTAGCTATATCTTTAGAATGGAGTTTGCTGCGATGCAGCAAGTTAACTGCGCAGCGGAAAAAAATCGCGGGCGTTTAAGGTTTCAGGGGGGCTGGTTACCGAGACCTTCATCCGCCTTTCAGAGATAAAAGAAGGGAGGTAGGTGCAATGTACACCACCTGGACAAAGCAAGGCTTGCTGGTTCGGTTTGGAAGAGTGGCGACGATACTGCATCACGGTCTGGCCCTCATAGGGCTTGCGGCTATGGTACTCGTTCTCGTGCGCGGGAAGGCCTTGTTCTTCGACGAGAACACCGCCCGCTCGGCCGCGGTCGGCTCGATCCACTACGACGGAACGGTCTCCCTGCTCGACGGGGCGGACGATGCGGACACCCAGAAATACCGGGCGCTGGCCAATTATGTATCCCGTAAATACCGGATCGCGCCGGATGTCACCGAGCAGTTTGTGGGCGCTGCCTACGACGCGGGTCGGCAAGTGGGTCTGGATCCGCTACTGATTCTCGCGGTAATGGCGGTGGAGTCCCGCTTCAATCCGGTAGCCGAGAGCCTCATGGGGGCCAAAGGTCTGATGCAGGTGATTCCCAGACACCACCTCGACAAACTCCTCGAGCACGGTGGAGAAGAAGCGGTGCTCGACCCGATGATCAACATCGCCTTGGGAGCGCGCATTCTCAAGGAATACGTTCGCCGCACCGGCAGTCTGGAGGCGGGTCTGCAGTTCTATAACGGTGCGTTGGCGGATCCTTCGAGCCAATACGCCCAGAAAGTCTTCGCGGAAAAAGAGCGCCTGCAGCAGGCGGTACGCCAACTCGGTCGCCCTGGGGTGCGCAGCTCAATATGATCGCCGCGCGTCGCGGCTCCCCAGCATTCGCGCGATCCTCTCCACGCCTTCCTCGAGGTCCTCGAGCGAGCGCGTGTAGGCAAAGCGCACGTGATGCTCCGGGCGGTTCGAGCCGAAGTCGAGCCCCGGCGTAATTGCAACGCCCGCTTCTTCCAGCACCCGCAATGCAAATCGGGTGCTGTCCACGGAGAGGCTCTCGCAGCCGGCGTAGATGTAGAAAGCTCCCTGGGGCGTCACGGGAATGCGAAATCCCAGCGCGCGCAGCGTGGGAACCATGTAATCGCGGCGGCGCCGGAACTCCTGCCTGCGCTCCTCAAGAACGGCAAGCGTTTCCGCCCGAAATGCCGCGAGCGCCGCGTATTGCGCGGGAGCGGAAGGACAGATGAACGCGTTCTGGGCGAGCTTTTCGATCTCCCGCACGTAGGTCTCGGGAGCCACGATCCACCCCAGCCTCCAGCCGGTCATGTTGAAGTACTTGGAAAAGCTGTTGACGACGAACACGTCATCGGCCAGCTCGAGCACCGTTGACGCCTCACCATCGTAGACCAGTCCCTGATAGATCTCGTCCATCACGACGAACCCGCCCGCTCGTCGTACCGAGGCGATGATCGCACGCAGCTCCTCGCGCGGGATCATGGTCCCGGTCGGATTGGAGGGTGAAGCGAGCAGCACGCCGCGCGTCGCGCGGGTCCAGTGCGAGCGGATATCTGCGTCGGCAAGTTGGTAGTGCTGGTTTTCGTCGACTGGAATCGCGCGCGGGCGGCCTTCGAACAAGCGCACGAAATGCCGGTTGCAGGGATAGCAGGGATCGGGCATCAGCACCTCGCCGCCCGGGTCGACGAGCGCGGCTAGTGTGAGCAAAAAAGCGCCGGACGCCCCGGCGGTGACCACGATCCGCGAAGAGGGCACCGTCACGCCGAGCCGTTCACGATAGAAATCGGAAATGGCCTGGCGCAGCTCCGGAATGCCGATCGAAGGCGTGTAACCCAGGCGGCGCCTGCGGATCGCCTCGATCGCCGCCTCCGCAACCAGAGGCGGTGCCGCGAAGTCCGGCTGGCCGATTTCCATGTGGACGATGCGGCGTCCCGCGGCTTCCAGTTCATGCGCGCGGTTCTGCACGTCCATCACATGGAAGGCCTCGATGTCGGCCATGCGGGCCGCGAGGATCAGATTTGCGTCACGCTTCATAGGGGCTGCCGCACATTATGCCGCAGCGTGCCAGCGGGAAGCGAAGGCGCCGCGACGCGACGAAATTCGGCTATCATGCGGCCAAGCAACACAAGAACTTCAAGTCGCGAATTTCCCATGGATGAAATCCTGCGCAGGAGCGCCCTGGAGTATCACCTCCGGCAACCGCCGGGAAAGATCTCGGTCACTCCCACGAAGGGTATGCTGAACCAGCGCGATCTTGCGCTTGCGTACACGCCCGGGGTGGCTGCGGCCTGCGAGGAGATCGTGCGCGACCCCGCAGAGGCGCGCAAGCTGACTTCGCGCGGAAACCTCATCGGTGTGGTCACCAACGGAACTGCCGTGCTCGGACTCGGGGCAATCGGGCCGCTCGCATCCAAGCCGGTGATGGAAGGTAAATCGGTACTCTTCAAGAAATTCGCCGGAATCGATTGCTTCGATATCGAAGTGAACGAGCGCGATCCGGACAGGCTGGTCGAGATCATCGCGGCGCTGGAGCCTACTTTCGGTGGAATCAATCTGGAGGACATCAAGGCGCCGGAATGCTTCCACATCGAGAGGAGGCTGCGCGAGCGCATGAAAATCCCGGTGTTCCACGACGACCAGCACGGGACCGCCATCATCGTCGGCGCTGCGGTGCTGAACGGGTTGCGCGTCGTGGAGAAGGACATGGAAAAGGCGAAGCTCGTCTGCTCGGGCGCGGGTGCCGCTGCGCTTGCTTGTCTCGATCTGCTCGTGAATCTGGGGTTGAAGCCGGACAACATTTGGGTGTCCGATATCAAAGGCGTCGTGTATCAAGGGCGAAAGGAGGAAATGGACCCGAACAAGGCCCGCTATGCGCGCAAAACATCTGCGCGTACGCTCGCCGAGATCATGCCGGGCGCAGACGTGTTTCTCGGCCTTTCGGCCGGCGGGGTTCTCAAGGCGGAGATGGTTGCGCAAATGGCCGACAGGCCGCTGATCCTCGCGCTTGCCAACCCCGAACCCGAGATCCTTCCCGATGTCGCGAAGAAGGTACGCCCCGACGTGGTCATGGCGACGGGGCGGTCGGATTTCCCGAATCAAGTGAACAACGTCCTGTGCTTTCCGTTCATCTTTCGCGGCGCGCTCGACGTCGGAGCGACCGCCATCAACGAGCCCATGAAGCTCGCCGCGGTCCGCGCCATTGCCGATCTCGCGATAGCGGAGCAGTCGGAGATCGTCGCTGCCGCCTACGGCGAGCAGGCTCTCAAGTTCGGACCCGAGTACCTGATTCCCAGGCCCTTCGACCCGCGCCTAATCGTAAGAATCGCGCCCGCGGTGGCGAGGGCTGCCATGGACTCCGGCGTCGCCACGCGTCCGATCGCCGATTTCGACGCCTACAACAACCAGCTCCTGCAGTTCGTCTATCACTCGGGCCTCATCATGAAGCCGATCTTCAACGCGGCGAAGGAAGGTCCGCGGCGTCGGATCGTGCTTGCCGAGGGCGAAGACGAGCGCACCTTGCGTGCGGCTCAGGTGGTGGTGGACGAGTGCCTCGCCAGGCCGATCCTGGTGGGACGGCCCTCCGTGGTCGAGCGGCGCATCGAACGCCACGGATTGCGCATCCGGCCGGGGACGGATTTCGAGCTCGTGAACCCCGAATCCGACCCTCGCTACCGCGATTATTGGACGGAGTACCACCGCCTCGCGGAGAGGCGTGGGGTCTCGCAGCAATTCGCGCAGATGGAAATGCGGCGCCGCCATGCGCTGATTGGCGCGATGATGATCCACCGCGGCGATGCCGACGGGATGATCTGCGGCACCTTTGGGACGTATGGATTGCACCTCCGGTACATCGACCAGGTCATCGGTTTGCGGCCGGGCGCGAGGCATTTCTATGCGATGAACGCGCTCATGTTGCCCAAGCGCACGGTTTTCATCTGCGACACCTACGTCAATCTCGACCCTAGCGCCGAGCAGCTCGCGGAAATGACCGCGCTCGCAGCAGAGGTGATCCGGCGCTTCGGCGTGGTCCCGAAGGCGGCCCTCCTCTCGCACTCGAGTTTCGGAACGAGCGATGCGCCTTCCGCGAAGAAGATGCGCACAGCGCTGGAGCTGATCCGTTCGCTCGCTCCAGAGCTCGAAATCGAAGGCGAGATGCACGGCGACGCAGCCCTCGACGCCGAGTTGCGGCTTGCAAATTTTCCGCGCTCGCGCCTGAAAGAGGAGGCGAATCTCCTGATCATGCCGACTCTGGACGCCGCCAATATCGCTTTCAATCTGCTGAAGACCGCCGCGGGCGACGGCATCACCATCGGGCCGATCTTGCTCGGCGCGGCGCGCCCGGTGCATATCCTCACTTCTTCGGCGACTGTCAGGCGCATCGTGAACATGACCGCGCTCACCGTGGTGGACGCCAACGCCTTCGGCGAGGAAAAGCACTCCCGGACAAGCTGAGAAAACTCCACCCGGCCGCCGCCGACTTCCGAAACAACTTCCGCTCATGGCGTTGAACCCTGAATCCATCAAGCCCAAGGCAGGGCTCGTTCTGACAGGAGGCGGCGCCCGGGCGGCCTATCAGGTCGGCGTCTTGAAGGCGGTGAGGGAACTGCTGCCGCTGCCCGAGAAGAATCCGTTTCCCATTGTGTGCGGGACCTCGTCAGGCGCGATCAACGCCGCGACGCTCGCGGTGTTCGCCGACAATTTCGACGCTGCGGTCGGGCGGCTCCTGGAGGTTTGGGAGAGCTTTCGCGTCCAGCACGTTTACCGTTCCGACCCGGTCGGGATCGCCCGCGTGGGGTTGCGCTGGCTCGCCGCGGTCATGCTGGTGTCGCGCACCAGCCCGGTTTCGCTGCTCGACAACAGTCCTCTCGCCGATATGTTGTCCCGCAGCCTCGACTTCGGTCGCATCCAGGAGAACATCGACAACGGCTGTCTGTACGCGGTCTCGATCACCTGCTCCGGGTATTCTTCCGGACAGAGCGTCTCCTTCTACCAGGGAGGGCCCGACACCGAAGCGTGGGAGCGCACCCAGCGCGTCGGCGCCGCAATGCCGATCCGGGTCGAGCATCTGATGGCTTCTTCGGCGCTGCCCTTTATATTTCCCGCGGTGAAAATCAACCGGGAATATTTCGGCGACGGGTCGATGCGCCAGATCGCGCCGATCAGCCCCGCGCTGCACCTGGGCGCAGACCGTGTCCTGGTGGTGAGCACCGCCCGGCAGACCGGGCATATCGAGGCGCCGCGCGTACGCGGCAATCTGTATCCTTCGGTCGCGCAGATCGCCGGGCACGCTCTGAACAGCATTTTTCTGGACAGCCTCAACGTCGATATCGAGCTCGTGCAGAGAATCAATCGCACCATCAGCCTCATCGCCCCGGAGAAGCTTCGGGAAGCGGGGCTGCCGCTGCGGCAGATCAAGGTGCTGGTGATCTCGCCCAGCCAGCCCATCGAGCGCATGGTGGTCCGTCACGTACGCGAGCTGCCGTGGACGGTGCGCTTCCTCCTGCGAGGCATCGGCGCGATGAACCGCAACGGATCGAACCTCGCGAGCTATCTGCTCTTCGAAAGCGGGTACTGCCGGGCGCTGATCGATCTGGGCTATCAGGACACCATGGCGCGCCGCGCCGAGGTGCTGGAGTTTTTGAGTCCCCGACAATAAACTGAAGGCCGCTCTCACCGCGGCCCCGCCCCATGGACCAGCCTCCCGATCCGTTCCAATTCCTGAAAAGCCTTTGGGGTCCTATGGGCCTGCCGCTGGCGGGGGTGATGGCCCCGACGCTCGTCCAGGACGAGCTCGACAGGCGCATTGCAGAGCTGAAATCGGTGGAGAACTGGCTCAACATGAACCTCAACGTTCTGCGCATGACGATTCAGGGCCTGGAAATGCAGAAAGCCGGTCTTGCCGCGATGCAAAACGCTGCGGGAGGGGCGTCTCCGGGCAATTCAGAGCCGTCCGGCCGCGAAGATCCGTCGAAAAAATAGTCCCTGCCCCCGACAGGCGCAGGAAGACCATGGCACACATCATCGACCGAGGAGAAGCAATGCCCAAAGCGATTCGAATCCAACAACAAGGCGGGCCCGAAGTTCTGAAATGGGAAGACGTCCAGGTCGGGGACCCCGGGCCGGGCGAGGCGCGCGTGCGCCACAAGGCCTGCGGACTCAATTTTCTCGACGTCTACCAGCGCTCCGGACTGTACAAGATCGCCCTTCCTTCGGGGATGGGCAACGAAGGGGCCGGGGTCGTGGAGGCCGTAGGGGCGGGGGTCACGCAAGTCAAGCCGGGCGATCGCGTCGCGTATGCCGGGGGCGCTCCCGGTGCCTATTCCGAGGTGCGCACCATGCCGGCAGACCGCCTGGTCGTCCTGCCAGAGGGCATTTCCTTCGAAACCGCGGCGGCGATGATGTTGAAGGGCATGACCGCCCAGTATCTGCTGAGGCGCACCTACAAGGTTCAATCGGGCGAGACCATCCTGTTCCACGCGACGGCGGGCGGAGTCGGCCTGATTGCGTGCCAGTGGTTGAAGGCGCTCGGCGCAACGGTGATCGGCACGGCCGGCTCCGAGGATAAATGCGCCCTTGCCAAGGCGCACGGCGCGCACCACTGCATCAACTACCGCAAGGAGAATTTCGTCGAGCGCGTGAAAGCGCTCACCGGGGGCAAGGGTGTGCCGGTGGTGTACGACTCGGTCGGAAAAGACACCTTCACCGGATCGCTCGACTGCCTGCAGCCGCGCGGATTGATGGTGAGCTTCGGCAATTCGTCGGGGGCGGTACCCCCATTCGAACTTACGGTGCTTTCGCAAAAGGGATCGCTTTACGTCACGCGTCCGACGCTGGTGACCCACACGTCCAAGCGTGAAGATCTGGTCGCTACCGCCAAGGACCTGTTCGACGTCGTCCTCTCGGGAAAAGTGAAGATCGAAGTGAACCACCGTTATGCGCTCAAGGACGCGGCGCAGGCGCAGCGCGACCTCGAAGCGCGCAAGACGACCGGATCGACCATCTTGATCCCGTAGAGGCTCATGGGCGAGTTGGCGAGTTTCGTGGTCCCGGGCCTGTTTCCGGAGATCGAGCCGCGCGCGAGTGGCATGCTGCGCCTGGATGGGGTGCACTCGATGTACTGGGAGGAGAGCGGCGATCCGGGCGGGATCCCGGCGGTTTTCCTGCACGGAGGCCCGGGTGCGGGGAGCACGCCGAAGCACCGGCGTTTTTTCGACCCCGGCGCGTACCGCATCATCGTGTACGACCAGCGCGGGGCGGGGCGTTCCACGCCCCTCGGGGAGCTGCGCGACAACACCACGCCGCATCTGGTCGCCGATCTGGAGACTTTGCGCGCACATCTGCGCGTGGAACGCTGGGTCGTGTTCGGGGGCTCCTGGGGCAGCACGCTGGCGATCGCCTACGCGGAGGCGCACCCGGAGCGTTGCCTCGCACTGATTCTGCGCGGAGTCTTCCTTTGCCGCAGAAGCGAGATCGAGTGGTTTCTCTACGGCCTGCGCGGGGTGTTTCCCGAGCCTTGGGAGAAATTCGCGGGCTTCCTCCCCAGCGCGGAGCGCGGCGATCTGCTGCGCAATTACCACCGCCGATTGATCGACCCCGATCCCGCAGTCCACATGCCTGCTGCGCGCGCCTGGAGCGTCTACGAGGGATCCTGCTCGACTCTGCTTCCCAGTCCTGAGACCGTGGCGTATTTTGCCGGGGATGTCGTTGCCCTGGGTCTTGCACGGATCGAGGCGCATTATTTCTTGAACGACATTTTTCTGGAGAGAAACGCCCTGCTCGAGAATGCGCACCAGCTCCGCGACATCCCGGGAGTGATCGTGCAGGGGCGCTATGACATGGTTTGCCCGCTCGTATCCGCGCACGAGCTGCATCGGGCCTGGCCCCAGGCCGAGTTCCAGATCGTGCCTGACGCCGGGCATTCCGCGTGGGAGCCGGGGATTCTCGGCGCGCTGGTCGAGGCGACCGAGCGATTTCAAACGTACGCTTTCGTCCGGGGGCTGAAAGCTCGTTGAAAAAGGGGCACGCCTCCGAACCATGCCTTCAGCTTTGCCTCGCGCTTGCCGAGGCGCCCAGATTTATCGCCTCTATTTAAGAAACTTCCCGCCGCGGCCGATCATCGTCAAGTTGACATATTTCGAGCCGCTGTGATTGGTC
>WNGL01004326.1_pt1 | contig 17134 bp, 14 predicted proteins | sample 5400591 | NCBI WGS metagenome assembly WNGL01 (sample SAMN13153377, study PRJNA577476) | soil metagenome | isolation source: 80 cm soil or saprolite under Garry oak tree replicate 1 | place: USA:California | collected 2016-06-15
TGGCAAAGGCACCATCTATCTAAAAAATGTGGGGGCTAATGAGGAAGAACTGCTGTCCGGATCGGACGGATTTCAAAATTTGGAAGATTGGTCGAGGGACGGCCAAACGCTGATAGTCCGCACCGCGGCGCCCAATCCCGATGCTGTATTCGCGCTTCCTCTCACTGGCGAACGCAAGGCGACCAAGCTCTTCGAAAGTCCGTTCCGCAAACAGAAGGTCCAGCTCTCTCCCGATGGCCGATGGGTGTCATTCAACTCGAACGATTCAGGCAAGATGGAAGTGTATGTCGCCTCCTTCCCGGCGTTCACGGATAGACGACAGGTGTCCAATGCCGGTGGCGCTCAGGCGCGCTGGCGTAAAGATGGACGGGAGCTGTTTTATCTCGGCCTCGATGGGAAGTTGATGTCTGTGGACATCAAAACCATGCCTGCGCTGGAAAGCGGTATACCCAAAATTTTGTTTCAAACCAGGATCCCTGTCAGACTCTTTGCCGACCAGTACAGTCCCACTGCCGACGGTCAGAAATTTCTCCTCTTGGAACCTCTCGAGTCCGCCAGCGCCCGCCCGACTCCAATCACCGTCGTCCTCGACTGGACCGCCGCCCTCCCCACGGGGAAATGAAAAGTCGCCTCCTAATTCGGGGGCGTAGAGAGACGTATGAATCCCCGAAACCGATTCCTTCGAGGAATTCAGCACGAACCGACGCGGGCTAAAGAAGATTTGAACGAATTGGCGGGAGTGCGACAAAGCGCTGTAGGCGCCCTTCAGGCGACGGCCAGAAATTTCTGCTCGTTGAACCCTCTGCAGCCGGCCCGCCCGACTCCAATCACCGTTGTGCTCGATTGGACCGCCGGGATTTCCTCGCGGAAGCAATAAGCGAGTGCGCCGGCAATTCATCACGCGAGCGGATCTGGAAGTTCGAGCAGGCGTACATCCTCCAAATCGACAGCGCGGCCAGCAGCCTTCTTCGACGCGATTAGATCTTCTCGGCTTACGACATAAAAGCTTTGTCCCTGGTACTGCATCGTCACGCGGCGTTCCAGGCATCTTGAAAGCTCAGACCTGGCGTTCGCGTTTGAGCGTCGATTCGGACGCGCTCCTTAAAAACGGTGATCTCATTGGCGAGAATTTCGTCCTTAGTCGTTAACGATGCTGTGGCGAAGCCCGCTTCCTCGAGTGCATCCAGCAATCGCTGGGCATTACCTGGAGTGGCTTCAATCAACTGGAGTGGCTTCAATCAATATGTCGACGTCGAAGGTTGCTCTCGGTACGCCGTACAGCACTGCAGCGATTCCCCCGATTACAAGATACCTAACGTCGTGTTTCTGAAATGACGAGAACACGCCTTGAAGTCGATTCAGCATCCTTAGAGCCGGCGATATCGGCATTTTCAGAAAAGGCAAGATCGGTGAAAGCGCAAAGGAGTTCCATCCGTTCGGAAAGAGACAGGGACTGAAACCAGGCCTTGGCTTCAGGCGTCTCTTCGTTTCGGTCATGTGAAATGGATGGAATCATGTTCACGATTTTATCATGCTCGGACGCCGCTCTAGCCGGGAAGAGAAAAAGCCGAATCCCCCAGCGGTACCCCAAAGCTGGGGCCGCGGATTGCGCAGATGACACGGATTCAATCCGCGTAATCCACGGTTTTACCACGCCTCGGCGGGCTCTTGGCTTCTTCAGTGTCGAACACAGATTTCACCGTGATGCCCGTATCGCGCTCGAAATCCTTCAAGACCGGGTTCCGAGAAAACCTGTCCTCACTGACGTATGCGACGACGGTTTTGGCAGTCTGATCCCGGCAGGAGGAAAGGATCAAGACCTGCATCGCCATCAAGACAAGGACAGTCCGTTTACGCATACTCCGTCCTATTTTATTTACTGGCGTAGTATTCTACGGCACCCTTGTGACAAGGCTATAAAGCTAGCGAGTCTTCCCTTGAAACCTGCGCCCAGGGCTAGTTCGGCTTCGTCTTGATATTCGCGCTCCGTTACCCTCACGACTCGTCTCATTGTGAAGGATCTGGTGCCGGTACAAAATGGAACGAAGGTCTAAATCAGCAGGGCTCGCGAGTCTTGGCAGAAGGCACTCCCGTGCATTGACTGGGGAAATGCGAAACAGCGCGGCCCGGGGCTTTGCACAAAAAATTGGGGCGCTTGGCGATAGCCTGGCGTATTAGGAAAAACGTTTGCCCTTTGGAGCGAAGACATTTCACATTCGGGAAAGACATGCCCATCTTCGAGTTATGTGCAAAACCGTGGCCTGGAGAAGAGTGGTCGATCGGTCTGGTGCTTCATCCAAAAGGCTTTCCGGATCCATTTGGCGAATTTAGAAGGCGTGGCCTCCCTCTTTAGTACCGTCATTCGGCAGTACTATTACTTTGCCGGAGGATCATCGCTAAGATGGGAACCTAGCTCGATCCAATTCAGTGTTGAGTAACGACTGAAGCAGAATATAACTTAGCGGGCGCTTGAGAGCGCTTTGAAGGGAGTCGTCATGACAGACGAGACAGTTTTGGCCGTGGCCCCTCAGTGCAACTTCGACGAGTTCACCCGGACGGTCGGTGATCTCATCTTCACGAGCAATCGCATTGTCTTCGCCAAGACCGCCGGCAAGACGGACGTCACCGCCTACCTCTTAGGATTTGTCGCTGCGACGCTCGCATCGTGGAAGAGCCGCATGGTGTCCAGAGCTTTCCAGAGTCAGCCTATCGAAAAGCTCGTCGCGGCATCCGAGCCGCGGCATCGGTACGAGTACTCTTCCCTCCGGAGCATCGAAGTAAAGCCCCGCAGGCTCTTGTCATCAGTCGTCCTTATTCGCCCGCAGAGTGGAAGCGTCGTTAGGTTTGAGGGCGGGCACTCCAACATTCGGCAACTTGTCGCGGCTGCTGAGCGTCTGACGGCTGCAGGCGTACCGATCCGAGTCCTCTAGCCCCGGGGACACGCTGTAGGAGCCTCTGAAGAACAAACCTGGTGGAACAAACATCCAAGCGCTCCGAAAGTGAGAAAGGTTCGAGTTTCCATTTCCCGACTCCATTACCTCGCACCCGGCTGGGGTGCGGGGGGCTTTGCACAAAAAAGCCGGAGGTTGCGTTCCCTCCTCAATCTGAAGTCCGCATTCGCCGATACGCAACCGCCAACAAAGATGCGCAATCCCCGACAGCAATCCTTTCATACGAATTAGCGATGTTTGGCTGACTTTTTGTGCAAAGCCGGTGCGGGGGAAACCGTGACACCATGGGCCAGGGGTTGCGCGCTTCGCGCTTACCCCGGCTAATCTGATGCACCCCTTCGGGTGCGACTCAAAAGCTCATAACCGGAAACTCAGAACCCAAGGCCTGCGCAGCCCCACTCATGGATTCACATGGTTCGGCATAGCGCTGCAAGTCCGGGCGGAGCGCTGCTCGGCGCCGCGAGTAGTGACGCGGAGATCGGGAGGCATCTGACGCCCCTTTGGAGTAAGATCATTTCCGATCATGCCATTAGCGGCTGGTACACATATCGGCTCCTTTGAGATCCTCGCATCGATCGGGGCGGGCGGCATGGGCGAAGTTTACCGCGCACGTGACACCATCCTCAAGCGCGACGTAGCGTTGAAGGTGCTGCCTGTGACCTTTGCCCGCGACCCGGAGCGCATGGCTCGCTTCCGGCGTGAAGCCGAGTTGCTGGCGTCCCTCAATCACCCCAACATCGCCACCATCCACGGCCTCGTGGAATCCGATAGCCAGCGTGCGCTGGTGATGGAGTTAGTCCCGGGCGAAACGCTGGACCGCAGCATCCAGCGAGGCGCGATGCCTGCCTCCGAGTCGCTGCCTATCGCGCGGCAGATCGCCGAAGCCCTGGAGGCGGCGCACGAAAAAGGAGTGGTCCACCGGGATCTGAAACCCGGCAACGTCATGATCACGCCCACCGGCTTGGTCAAGGTGCTCGATTTTGGACTGGCGGCCATCGCCCAGGGCGCGCCCGCGACACCCACCGATCCCACCAACTCCCCCACGCTCAGTATGGCCATGACTAAGGACGGAGTCATTATGGGTACGGCGGCGTACATGAGTCCGGAGCAAGCCGCCGGAACTCCGGTCGATCGCCGCTCCGATATCTGGTCCTACGGCGTGGTGCTCTGGGAAATGTTAAGCGGCCAACGTCTGTTTGTCGGCGATACGATCGCGCAGACGCTAGCCGATGTGTTGCGGGGTTCGATCGATTTCGATAAGTTGACGGCGCCCGCGCCCATCAAGAACCTGCTCCGCCGGTGCCTGGATCGCGACGCAAGGACACGCCTGCGCGATATCGGTGAGGCGCGGGTCGCCATTGCGAAGTATCTCGCGGACCCCGAGAGCGGGGCTGAAGTCCCGCACGGGCCGAGGCCCGCCCGACAGTGGGTTGCCTGAGCCGCGGCGGCGGCCCTCGCCGCGCTCGCCATCGTTGGCTGGCTGCGGCCCCAGCCACCCGTCACAACCACGCTGGCGGACTTGGCATCCACCATCGTGAGCGCGCCAACAAGCCTGGCACCTGTAGGCGACGTGCATGCCACCCCCGAGATCTCGCCCGACGGCTCTGCGGTGATCTTCTATGGAGACGGCGTGCATTTACGCCAGTTGAATAAGCTCATGCCAGAACCCGTACGCACCGGCAGTTTCAGAAATCCAGGATTTTGGTCCCCCGACTCGCGGTCGTTCGTGTTTTCCGACGGGACCAGCCTGAAGAAGATGCGCGTGCCGGACGGCGCGCCGGAGATTATCGCAAACGATGTTGCCACTATGGTGGGCGGTAGTTGGAGCGACAATGGCACGCTTCTGTTTGCTCTCGTCAAGACGGATTCAGTACTGTACGCAGTTCCGGCGGCCGGCGGAGTAGCCAAACGAATCGAAGTGACAGGACTGCCGGAGGGCCGTTGGCCGGAGTTCCTGCCGGGCAGCGAGGATTTTCTGTTCCTTTCAGAGTTGTCAGCGCGAGGGATCGAGGAGTCTGAAATCTACCTCGCCACGCTGCGCGACGGACGTGCCACCGATCCGGTTCTGCTGATGAAGAACGCCACCGCGGCCCGCTATACGCCGGCGGGCGGGGGACACATCCTGTTTGTTCGCAATGACAACCTCTATGCGCAAACGCTCAACCGCACGGCCAGGAAACTGGAGGGCGAACCCAAGTTAGTTCAGCAGAGTGTAGGGTCCTCGCCCGCGTTCCATCGCGCCCACTTTTCTGTTTCCCGTACCGGCGTGGTGGCTTGGCGTCCCGGAACGGCCGGCCTGTCGCAGGTGACCATCTTTGACCGGCAGGGTCGTGAGGTCGGAACGGCGGGTTCTCCCACCGTCGTCCAGACACTCAAGCTCGCGCCCGACGAGACCCGCTTGCTGCTTGGGTTCATGCTTACCGCTTGGCTTCTGGAACCCGGCCGGCCTGGACAGCTACAGTTGGAGCAGGGATCTCGAGAGACTCTTTTCTCGCCGGACGGCTCTAAGTTCATCGATGCAATCCCTCCCGGCGGGGAAGACCAGCGTGTTGTGGAACGTCCCGTGACCGGGGACGAAACACCTCGCGAGTTGGCGAAGCCACCTGGACTGGGGCGTCTGGAAGATATCTCTCCGGATAGCCAGGCCCTGCTGTTTAGCCGGGGCGCCCTGGATACAGCGGTTTTCTCGGTTCGGCTGGACGGCGTGCAGAAAGATTCCAAAGCCTTGGTCCAGACGGGCGAGACGATCTCGCACGCCCGCTTCTCGCCAGACGGACGCTGGATTGTGTATACCGCCTCCTCCTCGGGGGGTGGACGCGGAGGGATCTACAGCGGCGGAGGAACCTACGTTCAGCCGTACCCGGGGTCGGCTGCCTCACGGAAGCAGGTGACCAGCCGCGGCAATTATCCAGTGTGGCGCAAGGATGGACGGGAAATCGTTTACCTTGATGAATACCAGGGCCGAAACTACATCTGGTCGGTTCCCGTGGACACCGCGGGAGGAGAGTTCCGTGCAGGTACTCCGTCGCCCCTGTTCCCTGCTCGTCTTGCCGCGACCACTTTCGGGGATCTGAACTTCCTCGCCGTGTCGCGCGACGGCTCACGCTTCTACATCCCGCAGGCGGTGGAGCAGCCGAATTCCGGCGTGATCCACGTCAAGATGGGCTGGGTCAAACAATGAGCCGGAAATGGGGAGGTCGCAATATCGGATGTGGCATTTCCGGCTGCGCCCAGCGCAAGAGGGGCACCAAACTGTAGTTCCTCTTGCAGTGGATAAAATCCGGCCGAAGTCTGCAACATCCGATAACCCTCCAACCTATGTTTCACCTTCTTGAAAAGTAGGGGTGGCTGCGCCGAAGGCGCAGACGGGTGGTCAGCTCGGCGAAACGCATTTCACCCCAACTGACCACCCCGGCGCTTCGCGCCACCCCTCCTTTTCAAGGATTGCAAAGGAGGGGAAACACAACACTAAAACACATACTTCAGCGCCATTTGCATGATGCGCCCATCCGAGGCGCTCAAAATCTTGCCGAACGTCGGGCTGTTGAAGTTGTTATCGGGACAGGTGATTGCCGGTACGATTCCCTGGAAGGGCGGGGCACAGTAATTCGCATGATTCGCTACGTTGAAGGCTTCGGCCCGAAGTTGGAGCGACTGTTTCTCCTTGATGGCGAACGAGCGGGTGAGGCCCATATCGAACCGGATGCTTGCCGGCCCCGCAATATTCCGGGAGCCAAGATTTCCATACGTGCCCGGGGCTGGCTGGGCAAAGGCAGCGGGATTCAACCAACCGTTTGCGCCTTTATTCGGAAGATAAGGACTGGGCAGAATCTGATTTGGCCTTTGGTCGGATCCGGTGTTGCCAGTCGTGCTGGTGGTCCCGCTGAGTGCGATATCCGTCCCTGTCGCAACAGTGGTGTACGCGCCCGTTACAGCACGAACGATTCCTGAGAGCTGCCAGCCGCTGCCCAAAACGCGAAGCGCCGTGCTTGCGAAACGAGGTGTTTCATAGACAGTCGACATATTGAAGTTATGACGGCGGTCCAACTCGCAATTTCCACGATTCGCGCCCCGGCGTGATTGAATCTGCCCTCCCGTGGTTTGAATGACGTCGTTGTAGCCGTCATCGATGCAATGCGAGAACGTGTAATTCCCCTGGACGGTTATCCCCTTCGCGCGCCTGCGCTGAACGGAAAGGACGAGGGCGTTATAGGTACGAGTGTTTCCGTCGTCGCCCATAACAATATTGGAATAGTACTGACCAATTGCCGGATCCTGCAGATACAGAACGCGCCGCTGGTTGGTGTTTCCGATCGTAGAACACGCGGTACTCGGGTTTACCGTGTACGGAACTCTTACGCCGTCCAGGAAGCAGTTCCGGTTTGCATCGCCGACGCCTGGAACGAAGACGGCCGGATCGGCTTCGTAGCGGTACAACATATGAATAATGTTGCTGCCAATATAGTTTCCGGAAACCAGCCAATTCGCGCCAAACTGATGCTGAAGGCTCAGACTCCACTGGTTAATGTACGGCTTTTTCAAATTCCAGGGAAACACGGTATAAACAGCGTTCAAGGGGAATGGGCTGTTCTTATCGAGCGCGATGGGGAAGGGATTTCCTCCGGCCATACTTGCCCACGGATCATCGAGAGACGGGCTATTCACCAAAATGCTTGCGCCCTTCGGCGCCGTGTCCCGCTTTCCTCCATATTGGTGCATGTGTGGGAAATCGAAAAAGATTCCGTAGGCCGCACGGACGACGGTTAAGCCGTCGCCTTTCGGATCCCACGCAAGTCCAAGACGCGGCGCAAAGCGTTTCCAATTGTTCGCTTGCCATGCATTGGTATCTGGAATTCCGCCTTCGCCCTGAAAGTAAATTCCCGCCGGCGCCTTCGCGTATATGGTACTGACGATGCCCTGATCGAAGCGGGTCTTGTCGAAGAACGCGCCTTTGCCAGCCCTATCGTAGGGTGACCTAAAGGGCTCCCATCGCACCCCGCCGTTCAAGGTGAAGCGGGAGGACGCCTTCCATGTATCCTGCAGGTAGAGACCAATATAGTTCTGCCGGAAGTACTCGTTTGTAATTCGGCTCTGAGTAAAGCTGTTCGCCCGTCCCGTCATCAGGTCGGAGAGCCCCGTGCCCGTGTTGACACCCGTAAAATTAAAGGTCCCGGGGGCGGCCGTGCTTGCCGTGTAATTCATCATCTGGTGGGTTAGATTCACTCCGAATCCGATCTGGTGTGCGCCTCGGGCATTCGTGAGATCCTCGGATAATTGATAAACCGTGGAATTCGTAATGCCCGGGGTCGACTGCCCAGTAAAGAGATTGAGCGAACCAGTCACCGTAAGGAGCAACATCTTCGGATAATTCGCGGGATAGTAAAAATTTTTGACGCCGAGATCACTCCACGTGAAAAAGTCGGGAAAGGTTTTGACGTTAGTCGTGCGAAGAATCTCCCCACGGAAGGAACTGACCATCGTCGGACTGATCGAGTACGTATCGCCCAGAATGAAAGATTTCATCCGCCGATAAAAGTTTGGATTGGCGATGGAAATAACAGTCTGGCCATCATAATCGCTGGGAGTATCCAGGCGTGCCATCTCAAAACGTCCAAACAAAGACTGTTTCTGACTCACCTGGTAGTCCACTTTCGCGACGGGCAGCCACTCCTCCGCATTGGTTTTTCGGCCGAACAACACTCGTCCGCATCCATCGACCGTCGTGGCGTTCATCCGCCGCATTAGCTCCACTGCCGGCTTTGAGAACGAGGCAGGGTCGATTCGATTGTTGACGAATGGCGCTCTCAGCGTCAGTCCTCCCGCGCTTTGGCACGCCGCCGAAGCGTATGTTGTCCAGTCACCCGCAAGCATCTGTGGTGTTGGAATAAATGTCGTGTTGCCCTTCGGATCCGAGCGCTGGAGTGTGGTCTGAAGCCCGCCGAAGAAAAACAGTTTGTTCTGCACGATCGGTCCGCCAATCACTCCACCGAACTGATTACGCTTCAGTCCGTCCCGTTCCGCGGCAAACGTATTACGCGCATTGAAGATTCGATTTCGAACAAATTCAAACAGGCTGCCGTGAAACTGATTCGATCCCGATTTCGTCACGACGTTGACAGCGCCAGCAGCGTGATATCCATATTGAGCGGGTACCGCACTGGTTTCTACTTTGAATTCCTGCAGCGCGTCGGGGAATGGCAGCGGCAACGCCTGATTGCCGTATGGATCGTTATGGACTCCGCCGTCCAACAAAAATGTCAGTCCGTCATTCGATCCGCCGCCGACCGAAATGATGTCGGTAGGATAGTTTCGAGGAGTGTTTTGACCTCCCCCACCTACAGCGGCGCCCGAAAGGATGATGAGCTCCGTCACCTGACGCCCATTGAGCGGCAGTTCCATGACGCGCACATTATCGATGATTTGGCCCACTCCCGTGCTTCGGGTCTCCACGAGCGCAGCGTCCGCTTGGACCTCGACGGTCTCGGCAACCTGACCCACTTGCAGCAGAATGTTGATGACGGGATTGGCATCGACCTGCAGCACGATTCCCGTTTGCGCAAACGAACGGAAACCAGGCAGGCCAGCCTCTAACCGATAGGGTCCAACCGGCAGGCTCGGCAGGACGTAGGACCCTGTTTCGTTGGTTACAACAGTGCGTACAAGCCCGGTGGCCGTTTGTGTGGCCGTCACCTCAACACCGGGCAATACAGCGCCGCTTTGATCTCTGACGGTACCGCTGACTTGCGCTGTCGACTGTCCCCAAACAGCGGTCCAGGTTACACAGGAAAACATAAATGCACGAAGCGCCTTTCTCCACATACACCCCTCCAATTCGGGTGAGCCCATCCAATTTTACGTTAAACCGCTAAGGGCTGGATCGTGTTTACAAATAACAAAGCCCACCGCCAAACTGATTTCGGATCCTCCTTAAAGATCCGGCGCATCTTGAATTCAGCGCCTGCGCTTAATCCAAGATCCATGGCGCGATGTCGAGATGCTCTTTCGAAACCTCGCAAGAACACTTGTCACTTGAGCCGGAGCCACTGTCCGGCCGTGCCTGCGTTTGGCATCATCCACGTAGCCCGTTGCGAGGTGCCTTATCGCGAACTAGAGGAGGAAATCGTCGCCCCGGTTGCAAGGTCGTTCTTAATGACCTTTCCGCCCTTCATCACAAATTTGGTTCTTTGAAGTTCGGTGATGTCCGCTAGTGGGTCGCCGGACACGGCAATCATATCGGCGTATTTACCCTTGTCGATCGAACCGACGCGATCCTGCCATCCCATCATTTGGGCGTTGGTCATCGTTCCAGCCTGGATGGCCGCCGCCGGTGTCATGCCGGCACGCTTGACGAGCCACTCGAATTCGAGGGCCTGTATTCCGTGCGGAAAGGGATCGCTATCGACTCCGCTGCCGACGAGTATCTTGAGTCCCTTGGTGGCGGCTGCCATCGAAACTGCCTTCTCAAAAATGGGAATGATCCGGTACTTGCCGCCGGTATTTTTGGCATCGTTATCGTCCATGGCCGGAATGGTGTAGCGTATAAAGGTTGGATCATAGTAAAGGCCCTTTTGCACCATCGTATTGGCCTGCGCCTGGGTTAAACCAAATGCATGCTCGATGGTGTCGCAACCGGCGGTGATGGCGTTTTGCAGTCCCTCGCCTCCATAGACGTGGCAGCCTGCCTTGCGTCCAAGACGATGCGTCTCATCAATCAGCGCTTGCAATACAGGCAGCGGATAGGTCACCACGTATTTCGCTTCGCCCGCCGGAGTGAACGAGTAGGCGCCCGCCGGATACAGCTTGATCCAATCCGCGCCGCCTTTGACCTGCGCCTGCACGGCTGCGCGCGCATCGTCAACCGATCGAACCACAGTGCTGGCTAATGGATCATCCGGAGATGCCGGATTCGGAGGCCGGGCCCCCCAAACGATTCCGAGCGTCGCCACTTGGTAGCGGGGGCCGTCCAGCCGGCCTTCATTAATAGCGTCGCGAATGAGAACGTCACCGTATCCATTGCCATGCGTGCTCATGTCGCGGGCGGCAGTGAAACCCGCAAGCAAGTTCGTCTGCACATTCGATACGGCGATGAGCATGGAGTTGTCTGCAGTTAACGTTTGGGACCGGTTGTTGAACATATGCGTATGCGCGTCAATCATGCCGGGCAGAACTGTCGCCTGGCTGAGGTCAATCACGCGGGTCCCGGCCGGAATCCGGACTTGACCTTCGGAGCCCAGATCCATGATTCGATCGCCTTGGATGAGCACGAGCTGTTTGGTCAACATCCGGCCGGTCTTGCTGTCAAACAACCGGCCCGCGCGCACAGCCACTGCTTCCGGAGCAGGAGAGCATTTGTAGTAGCCGACAGTGGGCGGGCCCATGCACGGCTGAGGACCCACGCCGCGCCAAGCCCGCTCGCGAGACGCTTGAGGGGCTTGAGCCCGAACGCTGACGATCATGGTGATTAAGCCGAACGCAGCAGCCAAGAAACATTTGGATCGCATAAGGAGACCTCCGGCTGTGAAACTATCGCCCTCGCAAAAAGGTTGTCAAGATTTTAGGAAATATAGGAGCCCCTCGGAAAGCCAACGAGATAAGGAATTGAAGGAATCGCCGGGATGAAGTCCGGACCTGTGAGAACGAACTGCTGTTGGCGCGCGCCGTTGCAGCGCAGCGCGGTAAGTGTATTCCGAGACCGAACCGATCGTGGAATGTCCCGAATCCAGCCCGAATTACTGTTTTTGAGCGCGCGTTGCCGCTTCCGCCCCCGCCCAGGCCACTCCAAGACGTGGGGCAAAGTTCCACCAGTCATGGATATTGGTTTGGGTTTCCTAGCAGTTCACGCCAAACTGAGCCTGCCGGGAGATGGAGGAGTCTTTAGCCTGGTCCTAGCGCAGCCCCTCGCCGTGGCCCGAACGGCAGGTCGCCAGAGTTTTTACACTCTATTCCAACACACCATAATTCCATATTTGCGCGGGTTCCAATCCGGCCGCTGGCACGCCAACGTACAAGCTCGTACCAAAAAAAACCCCGGTGCGCACGCCAACGGTTGTCGGGATGTTTGCGCTCACCGTATAGTGGTTCGGGTCATTCTGTTGGATCGCGCTGATAAACCCCTCACCGCCGATGGCGTAAATCCGCTTGCGCTCCGCGTCGAAATACACATCGTCGGACGATCCGCCCACAGGAACTCTCGCAACCTCTTTGCCAGTATCGGTATCAAGTACGATCAGCAACGGAGGTCTCCGGGTGACGACGAAGAGCCGGTGATCGTCTTCATCGAGCGCCATTGGATAGTTTGCTTTGGCTCCGTTCAGCTCCCACTTGGTCAGCCCGCCGGTTTTCCGGTCGATAACATTGACCACACTGTTGTCGTCCGGTACGTTGACGAATATACGAGACCCCTTCTTTTCTAATTGGAACGATTCGGAGTGACCGCCACTACCCTTGAGGTCCTTCTCGACGTGGGTTTCCGTTACCGCGTCGATCATGGCGATGCCGCCCACGATGCCGACAAAAACACGTTTTGAAGCTTCATCCCACCGAACGTTGTCCGTATCGGATCCCTCGCCCAACTCGATACTCTTGCGAGGAGCGTACGTCTTGCCGTCGTAAACGTTGATTCTGCCGCTTCCTGCGTTGGCCACGAAGATCTTGTCGAGTTCGGGAACGTAGACTACGCCCTGAGGCTCATCCAACCCCTTGATGCTTTGAACGACCTTAGCCTCGAAGGTATTGACAATCTCCAACGAATTGTTACCCAGGGCAGCAAAAATGAGCAGCCGGCGTTTGGGGTAGGCGGTAAAGTGATCGATGCGGCCGGTGACGCCCGGCACGGGAATTCGTTGAATGAGTTGCAGCGGCGGAAGTTCGCGCCGCGCCGCAGGAGTTGTGTCTGCGGTCGGCGCGGTGCGGCAGGAGGCCAGGAAAGCGATGGCCACCAGCGCGAGGAGACCCACGATCGCAGAGACTTTCTTCATATTTTCCTCCCTCACGGTTCGGGCTCGAAGACCAGGACTGCTGCTTCTTCTTTGCCATTGGATGGAGCAGCAACGTAAATGCGATTGAGTTCCGGCGACCAAAAGGAGGTTCCGGCGCCGGGCGCCGTGGGAACCTTCCCGATGAGTTCGTAATGATCGGCGTCTTTCTGCTGATAGGCGTACACGAACCCCGTTTCAAACCCTCTGCCCCCCGAGGCATAAACACGCTTATGCGCAGCGTCGTACCACAGGTCGTCGATTCCGGAGACGCCCTCAACCCGCGAAACTTGTTTTCCAGACTCTGTGTCCTGGACAATCAGCGTCGCTGGGTCACGAACGCCGTCGAAAAGCCGATGATGGCTCTCATCGAGCGCTAGCGCGACATTCGCTCGAACTCCGGTCGGCCAGCCTGCAATCTGCTCGCGCTTCTTTAGATCGACGACCCCAAGATTGGAAGCCCCGGAAAGCGTGACGAAAACTTGTGGCCTCGACTTTTCGATCTTGATACCACCGGGGCGGGCATCGGTCTTGATATCGGCAATATGTTTGTTGTTGCGCGTATCTATGATGGCCAGCCCCCCGGATTTTGCATCGCCGAATCCGACGTAAAGATATTTGGTAGCCGGGTCGTAGCCCACATGATCGGCATCGGTGCCGATCGGCAGGCTACCAATCAGCTTGAATGTGTCCCCGGCGAATATCTTGCAGGTGCCATCAGTACCGTTGGCAACAAAAAGCTTTTTGAAGTCGGGAGAATAGAACAACCCCTGCGGCTTGCTTTGTCCGGGGATACTGAAAACCCGCTTCCCCGTCTTGAGGTCGATAACTTCGACGGTGTTTTGATCGTCACCGAGGGCCGCGACAAACAGCCGCCTGCCTTGCAGATCCACGCCGAAGTGGTCAAGACGCCCTTTCACGTTCGGCATGGGGATTTTTTGGATCAGCTTGAGCGGTGACTTATCCTGACCGTGGATGCTCAGGACTGGTTCTAACAAGAGCCCCATGATCCATACCAGCAAGCGTCGCTTTCTCATCATTTCCTCCGGCAATGGCCATACATTGGGCAAACTGATTCTTACATGCCAAAAATAAGAATCCGAAAGGTTCCGGGTAGAATGCCTCGGGGGCGGGGATTCTCGGCGGTGGCTGACACGCAGGCCTCGCCGCTAGTGTTTTCATGGCACGCCCCCTCGCTTTGGATCGGCTTCGTACTATAAGCGCGCAACATGAAGATCTGCTGAAGATTTCAAAAAAATGTTTTCGGAGAACCCGCCTGCGCCTGCCCCTTTGCCCATCAGTTCACAAAGGGCTGATCCGGCCGCAAGCGGAGGGCCAAAACAGCCCCACCAAGCAAAAGTGTGATTGAGGCAAGAAACGGAGCCACCCAGCTTCCCGTTCGATCGACGAGGTAACCGAAACTCGACGGAGAAACGAGTCCCGCGACTGCAAAGCCGAAGTTCATCATGCCGCTTGCGGTACCGGCATAGAGAGGCGCGATGTCCATCGGAACCGACCAAATCGGCCCCACAATGAGTTCGGCGAAAAAGAAAGCCAGCGAAAGGCAGATCGCCGTGACAGTGAGATCGTGGATCAGCACCACGGGAAGCAGGAAGACAAAAGCGCCGAGGAAGCCGGCTGCGATGACGGAGCGGCGCGCCACAATCAGGCTGCCGGTTTTGCAAAGAAGCCGGTCGCTCACCACGCCACCCACGGTGTCGCCAATGACTCCGGCCAGCAAGACTCCCGACGAGAACATGGCCGACACTTGCAGATCCAGGTGGTAGTTCTCGAAGAAGAACGCCGGTACCCAGCTCAGAAACAACCACAGCGTCCAGCCGTAACAAAAATCCACGATCGTCACGGGGAGTACATGCCGCGCAAGCCGCAGCCACGGCACAGCCCCGGAGCGGGCCGCAGCGGTGCGGGAAGGCAGTGTCGCCAGTTCCGCCGCTGAAGTGCGAGGATGTTCTCGCGGATCGTTGCGGAAAAACCAAACCCACACCAAGACCCAAAGGAAGCTCACGGCTCCCAGAATGGCGAAGGAGCCGCGCCAGGACACGAATACCAGCAGCCCGGCCATCAAGGGCGGTGTCACCGCGTTGCCGATCCTCGAAGACGAGTGGACGATCCCCTGTGCGAAGCCCCAGTTCGCCTGGGGAGTCCAGTTTGACATAGCGCGGGTCGCCGTGGGGAAGCCGGCGCCTTCCCCGAAACCCAGAGCCAGGCGCGCCACGAACAGCGATGCAAGACCACTCACCGCGCCGGTGAGCACCGTGGCCGCTGCCACGATCGCACAACAGACCGCCAAGGTGAGGCGCGCTCCAAGTTTGTCCCCGATCCAGCCCCCCACAAGCTGAAAGACGGCGTAAGGGATCGCAAAGGCCGAGAACACCAGCCCGAGCTGCGTATTGCTGATCTTGAGGTCCGCTTTCAACAGAGGCGCTACAGTCGAGATATTGACGCGGTTCACGAAGTACAGAAAGTACATGAGACAAAGCAGCGCTAGAACTGCTCTTGGCGTACTCAGCTTGCGGAGCATTCCATTCACGCCCCCGGACGCGTTTCGCCTTTAATCTGGGTGCGATGCATGATCCGGCGAGTGTTCGAATCAAACGGATCCCGGCGATCCATGGTGCAACGATTATCCCACAGGACCAGATCCCACCCGCCATCTTTTAAGTATCTACGCGGATGGACATCGAACGTACCAGTCACCCTATCCCGCGATCAGCGTGGCGCTGCGCCCGCGCTGACTCGGATTTCTCACTGGCGCCCACTAAAGGGTGAAGAGCCGCGGGTTGCGCCTGCTGTGCGAAAACTTCTTGCGTAATGTCGTGCCGGGTGTGCCGCCAGAATGGAAGCGGATCTCGCAGCGCACCTCAACTGTGAAAATTTGAAATACATGAGCAGGTAAGGTTAGTCTTCATGCTTTGATCGCACCTTCGATGGAGGCCTCAAATCGACATGACAAATCCGGATACAAAGCGCGCGTTGTTGCGCCACGTTGTAGCCACACTAGCGTATCGTGCGGCCAAGACGCTGCGGGACGCACCGGCGGGTTTTGCCGAATTCTCAACCGGTCCCAATACAAGGGTTCCGGTGCAGATTCTGGCGCATATGGCAGACCTGATGACATGGGCCGTGCGTATGGCCGAAAACGAGTATGTCTGGCGCGCGGAAGGAAGCCGCGACTGGGACGTCGAACTGCGCCGGTTCTTCAATCGCCTTGCCGAACTTGACCGGTTTCTTGCGTCAGATGCTCCGCTGAGCCACTCGCCGGAGCTGCTCATTCAGGGACCATTAGCGGACGCAATGACGCACGTGGGTCAGCTTGCTCTGCTTCGCGGGGCCGCGGGCGCCCCCGTGCGGCCGGAGAGTTACGCCCGCGCCAATATTGTCGCGGGTTGTGTCGGCTTGGAGCAGTCACCGCCTGGACGGGAGTTCGATGGAGATGCCAGCACCGTCAATTGATGGTTGTGACGCGCTGAGTGCAGTAGGCGGCTTGTCTCCGCGGGAGCCTTGTTTTCACCGCGATGAAGATTCACTCCGTCTCAGAGAAAACTTTCTCCGCGTCATTGACGCTTATCTTCGCCACCGACACAGGTATTGCCCTGTCGGCGCCTCTTATCTGGGTCACGCAGACAGTCTTCTTTGTGGTCAAGACACTTCGATCCGTCACAGAGCAACATTGCTTTGTCACAGAGCAACATTGCTTTGTCGCAAAGCAACATTGCTTTTTGACGAAGATGCTTTGCTTCGTCACAGAGAAGTCCTTCTGTATCAACGAGGGAGCGCGGCCAACCTGGGAGATGCATTGCTTTATCTCAAAGCAACATTGTTTTGCCGCAAAGCAACATTGTTTTCCCGCAAAGCAACATTGCTTTTTCATGAAGCGACATTGCTTCCTGACGACGACACGTCAGTCCCTCACGGTGAAACCTGTTTCCGGGTCCGACACACCTTGCTTCCTCGCGGAAACACTTATTGCCGTCACGCAAACACTTGCTTCCGGGGCGGACTCCACTGTTTCCGAAACGGATCAACTTGCCTCCGAGACGGACACACCGGTCTGTGAAACGCGCCAACCAGCCATATGTGCATGTGACACCGGTGCGTGGGCGCCGGCTAAAACCGGCGCCACGCAGCTAGATCTGAAATCTGCAATCGCCAATCGTCAGGTACGCAACAAAAATGTGCAATATCCCC
>WNGL01005605.1_pt1 | contig 17130 bp, 12 predicted proteins | sample 5400591 | NCBI WGS metagenome assembly WNGL01 (sample SAMN13153377, study PRJNA577476) | soil metagenome | isolation source: 80 cm soil or saprolite under Garry oak tree replicate 1 | place: USA:California | collected 2016-06-15
GTGACAAAACGCGTTGCGTGCTAGATACCGGTGCCGAGGTGCTGTGTTCAGCAGACACGTCCTGCCTGTTGCACATTGGCGGTGGGCTGCATCGTCAGCGTGCTGGTGTGACGACGATTCATTTAGCCGAAATCCTGGCGAGCACAGAAAGCGAGGCTCAGTGATGCCGTCTAAGTCCCTACCCCCGTTTCCCCAGGCCGCCAAAACGGCCTTGGGCAACAGCCAGCTGCGTCGCAATCTGGGCAAAGCGACCGCTAGCATCCGCGCCAAACGCGACTCCGTTGTTAGCGAACTACCTGATTGGGAGGCCCTACGTGCCGCCGGATCGGCTATCAAAGCGCACGTCATGCACCATCTCGATGAGTACCTGTTGCAACTCGAGGCCGCCGTCCAGCGGGCAGGAGGACAGGTCCACTGGGCATGCGATGCGGCGGAGGCCAATCGCATCATCACAGAGATTGTGCAGGGAACGGGCGCGAACAGTGTGGTGAAGGTCAAGTCGCTCACCACCGACGAAATCCACCTCAACAAAGCACTAGCAGATGCAGGTATCCGTGCCATTGAGACCGACCTTGCCGAACTGATCATTCAGCTGGCCGGAGAGACGTCGTCCCATATCCTCGTTCCTGCTATCCACAAGAATCGCAGCGAGATTCGCGACCTCTTCCGTCGCACGATCGCCAAAGGGGAGGAACTCACCGACGATCCGCATCAACTGGCCGCTGCCGCACGGCGCTACCTGCGTGAGCAGTTCCTCTCGGCTCAGGTGGCGGTGAGCGGTGCCAACTTCGCCGTCGCCGAGAGCGGAACGATCTGCGTCGTCGAGAGTGAGGGCAATGGACGCATGTGCCTGACGTTGCCTCAGACGCTCATTACGGTGATGGGCATCGAGAAAATCCTGCCCACCTTTCAGGACTTTGCGGTCTTCCTGCAACTGCTGCCACGCAGTTCGACAGGCGAACGGATGAATCCCTACACCAGCCTGTGGACAGGGGTAACGCCGGGAGATGGCCCACAGGCGTTCCACCTGGTGCTGCTCGACAACGGACGTACTAACGTCCTTGCTGACGAGGTCGGTCGTCAAACGCTGCACTGTATCCGTTGCAGTGCCTGTCTCAATATTTGCCCGGTCTATGCCCGCACGGGCGGTCATGCCTATGGCTCGGTCTACCCCGGTCCCATTGGGGCTATTCTCACACCGCAACTGGTGGGCGTGAAGCAGGCTAAAACCCTCCCTTATGCTTCCACCTTGTGCGGAGCGTGCTACGAGGTCTGTCCGGTCAAGATTAACATTCCGGAGGTGCTGTTGCATTTACGTGGGGAAGTGACACGCCATGCATCGCCCCTGAATCCTGAAGCACTGGTGATGCGGCAATTGGTACGTATCTTCGTCAGCCCCAGACTATATGAGCAGGCGCAACAACTAGGACGGCGTGGTCAGTGGTTCTTCGTCCATAATGGGACAATCGATCATCTACCGAGTATACTGGGGAGATGGACGACGGCACGCGATCTGGTACCGATACCCAAGCAGAGTTTTCGTGACTGGTGGAGGGAGCGGCAGAAAGGCGGTCAAGCATGAAGCAAACAGCCAAAGACGCGATGCTGGCGCGTATTCGTAAAGCTCTCGCCAACGCGCCCGATCCACCACCAGTCCCTCATGATTTCCTCGAACGGGATGAGCGCGACCGCTCAGTCATTCTGGAGGAGCTGATTGACCGGCTGGTCGATTACAAAGCGATGGTGACACGCACGGATGATGCAGGCTTGCCTCAAGCCATCGTCGACGCCTGCCAACAGCATAGCATCACACGGCTCGTGGTTCCTAGTGATCTCCCTGCCGCGTGGATCCCCACTGGGGTAACGGTGCTGAGAGATGATCCGCCACTTACTATCTCCGATCTGGACGAAAGCTCTGGTGTGCTTACTGGTTGCGCTATGGCCATCGCTCAAACGGGGACGATTATTTTGGATGGTGGGGCGTACCAGGGACGGCGTATACTGTCCCTAGTTCCCGACCTGCATCTGTGTGTGGTAAGTGCAGAACAAGTGGTGGGCAACGCACCCTATCACCCTCATCTCTGGGCCGTCGGCTACCAGCGATATCGAACTCAGCCGCGTGGAGGGTGTGCATGGCCCGCGCACGCTGCATGTCTTTGTCGTGAATGATCGTTGACGGGTACAGAAAAGATTGGCCGGTGCCGGGGTATTGGCCCAATACATACATCGGCGCTAGGAAGGGCAAGATAGTTATACCACAGCTATATTTAATGAGTAGAAGCGAAGAAAAAAGGGAGAAGTTGCACGATTGTCGCGAGAAAACGCAGCACTAAAAAAGGGAGAAGTTGCACGATTGTCGCGAGAAAACGCAGCACTCACCTGATAGAGCAAACAAGGTTCAGCCTGAATAGTTACAATTTTTGGGTAACTGCTATCTACCCCGGCTGCCACACTTGCACGGTCTGATCCGCATCTCCAGAGGCAATGAGCTTCCCATTGGGCGACCATGCCACCGAAGTCCTTACTGTATCTAAATTATGATCGGCAGGATAGGTGTAGACGTTACTTCCAGTGAGGGCATCCCACACCTGTACCGTTCCATCATCGCTCGCCGAGGCGATACGCTTCCCATTGGGAGACCATGCTACCGCATTAACAGATCCGGTATGACGGCGATAGGTCAAGATATGATGTCCAGTCGCAGCGTCCCACACCCGTATCGTTCCATCAAGGCTCGCCGAGGCGATGTATATCCCATCGGGCGACCATGCTACGGCCTTTACCCCACTGGTATGTCCAGTGTAGCTATGAATGTTATCTCCTGTAGTCGCATCCCATTGCTGCACAGTCTCATCTCTCCCCGCAGAGGCAAGCTGTGTCCCATCGGGTGACCATGCTACTGCTAAGACTGGACCAGCATGACGGCGATAGGTCAAGATACGATGTCCAGTCGCAGCATCCCACACCTGTACCGTTCCGTCAGCACTCGCTGAGGCGATGCGCTTCTCATCGGGCGACCATGCTACTGCTAAGACTGGACCAGCATGACGGCGATAGGTCAAGATACGATGTCCAGTCGCAGCATCCCACACTTGCACCGTCTTATCATCGCTCGCTGAGGCGATGCGCTTGCCATCGGGCGACCATGCTACGGCATACACTGCTAAGGTATGACCTCGATAAGGAAAAACATGACCCCCAGTGAGGGCATCCCACACCTGTACCGTTCCATCATCGCTCGCCGAGGCGATGCGCTTGCCATCGGGCGACCATGCTACAGAATTCACGGCAAAGGAATGACCGCTATACATGTAGAGTGTCGATGATTTTTGAGAGAGGGTGTTATGTATCCAGGTGATACCGCCTCCCAGCACAACCAGCCCTACCAGACCTATCACGAACTTGCGACGGGGTAGGGAAAAACCATGATGGCCTACAACTATTTCATGCACGCGTTTCGTCTTGCCACGCTTACCCGGCACTGATCGACGCTGAAGAGCTATTTGTTTTGCCCCTGCACCAGGTGCAGGAGGAATCTGCCCTGGAGAGGTGGTTGGCCTATGAGCTGTTGGGGACGGTAAAGCTTGTAAAACGCCGGGTGGCGCTGCTTCTATCTGCCCGCGAGCGGTGATGTGTTGCAGGGCTTGCTTGATAGCAGCTAGATTGGCGGGCCTCTTGCTCTCATCCATGTCTACCATCTGCATGATCAGCGTCTCCAGACCAGCAGGACATGATTGGAGTGGGGCAAAGCAAAATGGCGTCTCTGAGGGGTCATTCCCTGAGAGCAAATGGTGAAGTGTAGCTCCAAGGCTATAGATATCAGAGCCAGGAGTTGGTGGCGTACTGCCATATTGCTCCGGCGCGGCATAGCCAGGGGTACCGAACGCCACATCAGCTCTCGCCTGCCCCCGTCTAAAATGATGGGCAATGCTAAAATCGATCAAATAGAGATCATTCGCCAGGGTGAGCATAATATTGGCAGGCTTGAGGTCACGAAAGATGATAGGTGGCTGGCGTGTATGCAGGTAGTCAAGCACCGTACACAGCTGGATACCGATCTGGAGTACCTGCTCAAGCAGGAGGTGTCCATCCCTGGCATCGTACAGATGCTCTTCTAAAGTTTTGCCGTCAATGAAGTCCATGACAATATACCAGCACCTGGCCTCAGTAAACTGGTCATAGATGCGAGGAAGGTTAGGATGGACAAGACCCGCTAGCCTATGTACATCATGAGTGAACGCCTCAGTTGCTTCAGCCAGTTCTTGGGTAGCAAGATTCCCTTGCGAGATTTCCTTAATGGCAACCACACGACCATCAAACTGGTTGTCGGCAGCTTTGTAGACCGCGCTAAAGCCCCCCTCACCGATCCGGCTTATGATCCGATAGCGCTGCTTGAGCAAGTGATTCTGTTCAAATTGGCCTGTAATTCGAGTCTTTGTTTGCAAGGGCTGATCATCTTCAGAGGATGCCCTGGCATGGAAGTCCTCGCCCCTTATTGATTGCCCGCACTGCAGACAAGATGTCGCTTGTGCCTGATTGATCGCGCCACATTCAGGGCAATGAACAGATGTAGTAGCCATAGGTACCTCTCCTTCCTTACACCGCCTGCCAGACCCGCGCTGTCTTGTCCCACGAGCCAGAGACAATACGCGTCCCATCGGGTGACCAGGCCACCGCTATCACCGCGGAAGTATGCCCAGTGTAGGTATAAATGGCATCTCCTGTGATTGCATCCCATAGTTGTATCGTCACGTCGAAACCTGCTGATGCAACATATGGGCCTGACCAGGCCACGGCTTTCACCGACTTTTCATGACCATCATAGATACAGATGGTATCGCCTCTAGCAGCATCCCATACATGCACCGATGTATCGCGCGAACCTGAAACGATACACTTGCTATCGGGTGACCATGCCAGCGTTTGTACAGCATCGGCGTGAGCGCGATAGGTCACTCTACTCAAAACGCCCATGCCCCTCTTTACAGCATCCCATATGTATACCGTGTCACCACTGGCAGAGGCAATATGTGCTCCATCGGGTGACCATGCCACAACATACACCAGGTCGGAATGGCCCTGATAAGTGAAAAGGTTCTTCCCTGTCTTTGCATCCCATATCCTCACCTTATTATCGTTTGCCGAGGCAATGTACTTTCCATCCGGGGACCACGCGAGCGTTGTTACAACAGCATTACTGCGATAGGTGGTTACCCTTTGTCCAGTAGTAGCGTCCCACACTCCCACGCTATTCCCCCAGCAACCAGAGGCAATGTATTTGCTATCCGGGGACCACGCGACCACGTGCGCCTGCCTGGGGTGACCGCGAGAGGTAAAGAGTGTCTGTCCACCCGTGGCATTCCATACCTGTATCGTTTCATCCTCGCTCGCTGAGGCAATGCAAGTCCCGTCAGGTGACCAGGCAACCGCAGTCACGCATCCAGCATGGCCGGTGTATGTGTAGAGCATCTTTCTTGCAGGCTGCACCCTCACTACTCCATGTGATGGAGATTGATCAGTGACAGTGAGGGCTTTCGCCGCAACCTGCTGAGCTGCTATTCGTTGGAGTTCCTGCCTGATCACTGCCATGCTCGCTGGTCTTTTGCGCTCATCTACCTCAACCATCTGCATAATCAGGGTATCAAGCCCTGCAGTAGCAAGCTGACCATTGAATTGAAAAGGCGCAAAGCGAAATGGCGTCAGCGAGGGATCATCCCCTGAGAGCAAATGGTGGAGGGTAGTACCCAGACTGTAGATATCCGCACGGGGAGTCGTTTGCCTTCTCCCGTATTGCTCCGGTGCGGCATATCCCGGTGAGCCGAAAGCCACGGTATCCTTGGCCTGCCCTGGTTTAAAGTGGCGAGCTATACCAAAATCGATCAGATAGTAGTTCCCCTCGGCAGTCCGCATAATATTGGCAGGTTTAAGATCGCGGAAGATGATAGGCGGCTGGCATGCATGCAGATAGCCAAGCACGGAGCACAGTTGCATGCCGATATCGAGCACTTCCTCCACAGGAAGATATCCACCCGGTGCTTTTTGCAGGTACTCTTCCAGCGTTTCGCCCTCGATGAAATCCATCACGAGATACCAGCGCCCAGTATCCGAAAAATGGTCATAGATACGCGGCAGATTGGGGTGAGTGAGATTCGCCAGCAGGAGCGCTTCATGTTTGAAGGCTTCGGTAGCTTCGGCAATCTCCTGTGGTGAAAGGTTAACCGGGTTCATTTCCTTTATAGCCACGGCCCGGTTGCCAAATCGGATATCCTCAGCCTGGTAGACCGCGCCAAAGCCACCTCGACCAAGCTGCCCGAGAATACGATAGCGCTGTATAAGCAGGTGAGAGTTGACAAGAGGTGCTGTGGAGATACTGATCTGCTCCCCAGCCGTTGGTTGTAGAGGTTGATTACAGGCGAAGCAAAGGGTGGCCTCCGCTCGATTTGCTACACCGCAGTTGTCGCAGTACACATATATGGAAACCATGCGTTCTGCTCCTTAGCATTGTTATGCTATTCTTCCTGACGCTAAGAACACCTGGATGCTAATCAACTCGACCAATGAACCGGGCCCATGTAAGAACCAGGCAGCTTAAAAATAATAGCTTAGGTATAGTATAAATAATATAGCATATTGTTATTTGTTTGGTCAAGAGAAACTCTCGGAAATCATACAAGCGAGCAACTCACTGGCTTCCAGTTCCACTCTTGCTTCCAATCAGACGACTCGGATCACACTTGGCTTGCCACAGGTATCATCCAAACAGGAATTCAATGCTGATTTCGCAGGCAATGGTTTCAGTGGACATGAGCCATTCAGTGCCTCTTGACCACTGTTGGGGCATACATGTATGCTCCAACAGTGGTCAAGAGGCAAGTTATCCTGCAGTCAACACACTCTGCCTCCATACTGTATGCTAATACGGGTTGGCATGTATCAACTACACTGCCCGCTTGGTGCGACACCCTGCGATGTGACCTGATTGGGAGAAGTTGTCATGACAATACCCACCCCAGGATAGGTGTGGTCGGCGGGTAAATTGCCTGACCATGTGAAGTCATAGGTCTTCGTCGTTTGTCCGGCGGTGAAGGTGATGCTGGCATTCTGCTGACTGCGCCCATTGTTGACGGAATAGGAAAACTGGACGGTGCCACCGGGAGTATTGGCCGGAACCACAAATGTAGCTGTATAGGTGACGGTAATGTACGTACCACACGTTGTTCCACTGATCGATGCTGGATTAACGGAGATAGAGACGCTCTTCACTGTGAAGGCCGCACTGGAAGCTGTCGCGGTGGCAGTCGCGGCTTGTGCGGTGGCAGTGGCATAAGCCGTGGCAGTGGCGTTGGCAGTAGCGTTCCCCTGGGCATTGGCAGTCGCCGTGGCATTGCCATTGTTTTGAGTATTGGCTGTTGCGGTCTGGTCGGCATTCGTTTGGTTCTGGGCGTTAGCCGTGGCTGTCGCGTAAGCATTCGCCTGGGCTTGTGCGGTATCAGTGGCCTGCACATTGCCTTGCGAAGAGGCTGTGCCATTGTGTGCTAGTGCCGTTGCTGTGCCAGCGAGAGCGGCTGTATGGGCATTGGATCCGGCTAGATAGTAGGAGGCGAATACTGTGCTGCCAAGGATTAATAGCACTGCCAAGATACCCACGAGCAGAGCGAGAGCTGGGCTGAAACGCCGACGGCGTTCAGGTACATCTGGAGTACTATGATATGGGGGTGGAGTTGGAGGAATCGCAGCCTGATTATTATAGATGGGCGCATCATACATCGGGACTGGAGGCGGTAGGACGATATTGTTGTTGCCAGGAGCATCGTTATTGCTCACCACCGTAGGTTGACCACTGATCGTTCCCTGTTTTTCTGTGGGCATCAGGTTTGAGTTGCTAGTCATGCGTGGACGGCTGGTGTCAGGAAGGGCTGCCAGCCCACTGGCGGACGTTGGGGCATCGTTCACGGCAAAGGTAGGCAAGCTATTTCCTGTTGCCGCGACAGCAATAGTGAGAAGCAGGGGAATGGTGGTGCTAGGATCGCTGCTATCTCTGCCGGTTGCCTGAATGATGTTGCCATTTTGCATGCCTGGAGGAATGGTGACAGTTACATGTTGTCCACCTGCGAGGGTGAGGGCCCGGCTGGTGCCCTGACGTGCCTCTTCTGGGCTGATGGCCAGGGTGGCACGAAGACCTTCCGTGTTGGGTCTGGTACGTATGCTGGAGGTGGTCGACACATGGGGGTTCAAGGCTTGCTGGAAGGCGTGCCTAAAGGCTGTCATAGAAGGAAAACGCTCCTCCGGTTTCTTGGCCAACGCACGCAGGAGAACGGCATCAATAGCCGGGTTGATGGCAGGATTGATTGCGCTGGGTGGTTGAGGGGCGACGCTAAAGTGTTGGTACATCATCTGGCCTGGGCCACCCTGGAACGGAGGCCGACCAGTCAGGAGCTGGTAGATCATGATGGCGAGGGCATACTGATCGGAGGCGGGGACGGGGCGTCCTTCCCATTGTTCGGGGGCCATGTAGATCGGTGTGCCGCGAATGGCCTGACTGGCACCGGAGGTTCCGGCGGTCAGTTTTGCGATGCCAAAGTCAGCTAAGAACAGATCAGGTAACTCCATATCGTTGTGGCTGCGGATCAGGAAGTTTTGTGGTTTGACGTCCTGGTGAATAATGCCGTTGTCATGGGCATGTTGCAGGGCGTCAGCAGCTTGTTCGAGAAAATGCGTGGCCTCTTGAGGTGAGAGTGGCGTCGAACCTCGCTGTTGCAGCCATGAGGCTAGTGAGCCTGCCGGACAGTAGGGCATAACCATATAGGCGAAGGGGGTATTGTTGATCACCTCATCACCAAAGTCATAGAGGGGAAGAATGTTGGGATGGTTGAGTCTGGCAATGGCTTTGGCTTCACGCTCAAAGAGGCGTGCCGCGTCTTGTGATGATGTCTGATCGGGATAGGAGACGGTTTCTGAACGAATGACTTTGATGGCCACCTGTCGATTGATGCGTGTATCATCTACGAGATAAACCTCCCCCATACTTCCACTGCCCAGAGTACGTAGTATACGATATCGGCCATTTTGTAACGTTTCAAGTGGCATGTGTCAACCTCGTCTATGTAAGAGATATATATCAAGTAAACGTAGCTGAAATTAGTATAGCATAGGGGGGAATAGAGCTATATATGAGAGGCGCGATGAAGCTGCGCCTTTCCTTCAAAAAAGAGGCCATACTTTTACGCTGCTAAAGATAATATCGGTGCTATCGCCAGTATCTTCAGCTACCACGCCGATTTGCCCCTGTTTGTAGGCATCATCGCTCACACTAATCGTCTGTTCCATATTGATGAACAAGGTGAAGATGTTTCCGCTGGCCGTAACTGTAAGAAGATTGGTTTGGTTGAGGCCAGTTTTGATAGCAGAACTTGTGTTTTGCGTAATTAATTTGGTTGAGTTGTAACTTGAATATACCTCAAGAGCATATTCTCCTTGGGTGTTAATGTGAAAGTAGTAGAATGAACCTGTCGTAGCGTCCGCACGAAAGGTAATGCCTCCCTGATCACCTTTGATAATCTTCATTTGTACTTGGTAAGCAAAATTGCTGAAGTTGGTGGCCTGAGCGAAACAAGCCGAGATGTAGCCTTTCTGTGGCATACTGGCATGATAAGCTCCTTGTGTAAAGGTGCATCCTCCCCCACCTGCTATGCTGGTTGTGTCCCAATTGTAATTCTGACTGTTGTCTTGTAAGGGGTCATCAATAAGGGGGGCTCCTGCATAAGCGATAGTGGTAGCATAAACAGTGGCGGTGGCATTCATTTGAGCTGTGGCGGTGGCATTCGCAAATGCAGCTTGAGCCGTAGCAGTGGCATTCATCTGGGCAATATCTGTAGCGGTAGCATTGACAGCTTTGGCTGTACTAGTGGCGATTGCTTGTGCTGTACCTGTCGCTTTGCTTTCTGTGGTAGCCGTAGCATTCGTGACAGCAATAGCGGTGTTGGTTGAAGCGATGTTTTTCTGAGTGGAGGTATGGTTAACAGATAATTGAGTATAGCTGATAAAAGGTTCGAAATAGAAGAACCTTGCACTTCCAATGAGGAGCATAGTGATCAAAATAGAGAACAAGATGTATTTACCAATGCTTTTTTTCTTAGATGAGGGCAGGGAAACGACCTTTTTTGGTTTGGGAACGGAAAGTGTTGGTTCAGGAGAAGCTTCGATCAAAGCAATAGCTTCTTCCGTTGGATCGATGGGAATAACATTGCCACTATTGTGTACGGCATGGCGGAATGCCTCAGCAAAAGCAACCATTGAGCTATAACGCTGCCTTGGGCTTTTTGCCAGAGCACGAAAGAGAACCGCATCAAGGTCTTTAGGAATGCCTGGATTAATGGTTCGTGGAGATCGTGGAGAGGCATACCGATGTTGACGCCATAGATGTTGATGGTTGTTTCCAATGAAAGGAGGCCGACCTGTAAGCAATTCATAGGCCATAATTGCCAGGGCATATTGATCCGTTTCGGGCAAGGCATGGCCCTCCCACTGCTCTGGTGCCATGTAGATAGGGGTACCACGGACGGTTTGGCTTTCACTTGTTGTGGTCATAAATTTAGCAACACCGAAATCAGCCAATTGTACACTCAATTGACTAGGGTCATCGACTTGTCCATGAATAAGGAAGTTCGAGGGTTTCACATCTTGATGGATGATGTACTGGTTGTGGGCATGCTGGAGAGCCTCAGCTGCTTGTTGAATGATGCGTGTAACATCGCGGGGCCATAGGACCCTTGCTCTTCCTCGTTTGTGCAGCCAATCGGCCAGTGAGCCTTCGTGACGGAAGGGCATAACCATATACATCACAGTTGCCTCATCGATTACTTCTTCTCCATAATCAAATAAAGGGAGGATGTGCGGATGATCTAGACGAGCGATCGCTTGCGCTTCACGGAGAAAAAGACGTGCAACTTCTTGTAAGTTTGTCTCATCAGCAAAAAAAGAAGAATCCGTGCGAATAACTTTAATGGCGACATGGCGATGAAGTTGTCTATCGTCAGCAAGATAAACTTCACCCATTCCCCCGCTTCTCAGTCGACGCACAATGCGATATTGAGCAAACTGTTGTCCTTCTGGTATCATCGTTGTGATCCTATCTATGGTTAGTAGGCAAGAGCTCAATGAATAAAAATGCGCAAGACTAGAAGTAGTATAACATATACAACTGTAATCGAGAATAGCTGAAAATTTTTGACAAAATCATTGTAATGATGATGCGATGAGTCCGATTGGAGTTATGAGTAGGAGAAATGTTTGAGACTTTTGACCAATGGCTATGTTGGCTAATATAGGAAGGGGCTGACTATACTGGGCCTGTACTGCAGGGAACAACCATGGGAAGTTCCGCACTCCTGTAAAGTAGTTGTCATCGCCACCGTTGAGGTTGGACAGATTGAATGCGCTTTTGAGCGTAGCATCAGTGTAGCATCCGCTAAAGCGAGTCAATTTAAATCCGCTATACAAACCAGGCAGATTCCATACGAAGGCGAGTATATCTCCACTAAATGTTAGCTGATTACCTTGCTTGATATAGCAACTTTCTTTCTGTACCGAATGGTGATACTTATCTAGCACATCGAACTGGACAGTGAGCAAGTGCGGTATGCGCGTACTCTGGATTTGGACTTTTCCAATGATATCATTGCTGAAGGGATGGTAGTTTTGTATAACTGAGTATGGTCCTTCAGTATATGATATTGCGATAAGTAGAAGTATTGCCAGTAAGTAGGCGAGTAGCCAACCACGCCAGCTAAACTGCCGCCTTATGGGGTTACCTCTAAATCTTCTTTGATGACCACGCTTAGATTGATACATTCTGGTATATCTCCTTTGCTATATTTGACGGGGAATTCCTGTGAATATTAAAATGTGACTTTTCAAGTGCTTGTTTACTCGCTGCTTTCCATCTCGCAGATTTTGTATTGTGTGCCGTGCCGCCATCAGCGACACGGCACACAATACAAAATCTGCTCGCCACCATGCGGCGAGCAGTCAGATCCTCAGTAGTTACATAAAATTTTGTATGCACCATCGAGGGAGTTATTTTTGGTTTGGCTAAGCTCTTGAGAGTGTAATGCTTCACAGTATAACAGAGTGAAAGAATGAAAAGGAAAGGAGCAGGGTGCAGGCATGGAGCCTTCATTCTCTGAAGAAGATAGGAGAGATGCTCGACTGGAGGCCATCTTTCGCACACATTTTGCAGACCTCTACCGGTATATCTACCGGCAGGTCCACAATGCGGTCATTGCAGAAGACCTTACCAGCGCTGTCTTTCTCAAAGCACTGCGCTGGCTTCAGCAGAACCGCAGTTCAGAGAGCGTGAAAGGCTGGCTCTACGCGACGGCTCGAAGCATCATTGCAGACTACTGGCGTGAACACACGCAGATCCACCTCCTGCCTCTTGAAGAGGTGGAAGAGATGCCGATGCTCACTGAGGAGAGAGATGAGCAGATGCGACCACTCCAAGCACGCGTCCAGCGCCTGCTTGACGGGTTGTCCTCTCGTGAAAGGGATATCCTCACCTTGCGCTATTTCCAGGGGTACAGTGCAGTAGAAATCGGCCAGGAATTAGGGCTCAGCGCGAACCATGTGCGCGTCTTACAGTTGCGTGCCCTGCGTCGGGCGGCCTCCCTTGAGGCCGAAGAAAGGAGTGTTCCTATGGAATCACCAATCATGCCATTTAATGAGCAAGCACTTCGTGTTTTGGAACTGACGAAGGAGGAGATGCGTGCCTTCAATCACAACTACATTGGAACTGAGCATCTCCTCCTGGGAATCCTTCGTGAGGGGAGTGCTGCAGAGGAGTTGATCAAGCAGGGAGTGACGTTTGAGGGTATGCGCGGAGGGATCATGTTCATTCTCGGAGGGCGCCAAGAGGGGACTCCAGGTTCACAGCCGGGTTTCACTCCACGAACGCAGAAGGTGCTCGTCATGGCTGGCGAGGAAGCCCAACGCCTGGGAGAAACGGCGATCAGCCCTCGTCATCTCTTAGTTGCGATCCTGCGTGAAGGGCAAGGAATCGCCGCCCAGTTGCTTCAGGTCTCTGGAGTGCGTTGGGAGCAGGTGGGGGAGACGGTGCATATCAGCGTGGTATCAGACACTGAGGAGGGGCCTATCACGCTGCCCACAGACTTCCAGGAGGCCTTACAGCAGCATCCAGCAGCAAATACCCTGTTTGAGAGGCTCTCTTACTCCAAGAAAAAGAGGTTTGTAGACCACATTGAACAAGCCGAAGGGGAAGCTGCGAGAAGCCAGGAGGTGGAAAAAGCCATCGAGCAACTTCAACGGATCCACCAAGCGCACCAGGGGTGAGCATGATGAGCCCCCTCCACGCCATGATGACCACCCCTGCTGCATGATGACCGCAAGGGTCATCACTACTATACACGCCTGCCTCGGCCTGCGAAGCCACCGTGTATAGTAGTGACGACCCTTGCGGTCGTCATGCGGGGTGGTCATCATGCTCACTACACCCCGCACTCTGCCAAATCGTACGCTATACACGCCTGCGTCGGCCTGCGAAGCCACCGTGTATAGTAGTGACGACCCTTGCGGTCGTCATGCGGGGTGGTCGTCATGCGGGGTGGTCGTCATGCGGGGGGCGGCATTTTCTGCAAAAATTTGACGCCCACCACACGCGCACCCTCGCTCTTCACATCGTCTTTACATAAGTGCTATACTACATACATTGATATATATCGAACCCTTGTAAGTAAAAGAATTTCATTAGCTGCTAGGGGAGCCTTATTGGCTGAGAGGTAGCTACCGTTGTTGCAAGCAGGTAGCTGCTGACCCTATGAACCTGATCTGGATTATACCAGCGGAGGGAAGCGGCACCGGCCTGCCCAAGAGTTGCTTACGTGAATAGAAAGCAAAGGCCGCAATCCTCCAATCAGGATTGCGGCCTTTTGTATGTTTACGGTGGAGGTGAGGAGTATGCAACCTCCGAAGCTATTGGTACAGGATGTTTCTAAAAGCTATCGCCATGGGCGACAAACTCTTGCGGCACTCGAAAGTGTTAGCTTGACGGTTAACGTTGGTGAGTTTGTGACGGTGATCGGGCCGAGCGGTTGTGGCAAGAGTACGCTGTTTAATATTGTGGCAGGGGTAGATGCGCCCACATCAGGGGTGGTAGAGATTGATGGCGATGGAAGTGAAGAGCGTGCTGGGAAAGCGGGCTATATGCCCCAGCAGCCTTTGCTATTGCCGTGGCGCACGGTGGAAGAAAATGTGCTGCTAGGTCTGGATGTACGCCGTGTGCCACGCAAGAAAGCCCTGGCGGAAGCCCACAATCTGCTCAAACGCTTTGGGTTGGCGGAATTTACCCATTATTATCCGGCGACTCTTTCTGGTGGCATGCGCCAGCGAGTAGCTCTGCTACGTACTGTACTCTTCAATTCCTCATTTCTCTTGCTCGATGAGCCGTTTGGGGCATTGGATGCCCTGACACGCCTCTCGCTTCAGATGTGGTTGCTCGAACTCTGGCAAAGTTTCTCTTCCAGTGTCTTCTTTATTACGCACGATGTGCGCGAGGCTATTCTCCTGTCCGACCGTATCTACGTTCTCAGTGCGCGACCGGCACGAGTTGTGCGCGAAGTCACTGTAGATTTACCACGCCCACGCAAGCCTGAACACCTGGGGTTAGGACAGATGGTGCAATTAGAGCAAGAGCTTGTTGCGTTATTGATGAAGGAGCAATTGCTATGACATGGCGTAAGTTAGCTGGCTATGGTCCGGCCCTGGTACTAACGCTGACGCTTTTAGTGCTATGGGAATTGTATGTCCGTGCCGGTCAGATCAACCCACAGGTATTACCGACTCCCACAGCCGTAGTGCAAGCTCTGATCGATAACTGGGGCATCATTTACGACCATACCTTGCAAACCTTGCTAGAGACGGTGCTGGGTATGGCGGCAGCCACTCTCCTCGGCCTTCTGCTGGCTGTACTGCTTGATGCGTCAAGCTGGTTGCGCCGGGCTATTTATCCGTTGTTGATCACCTCACAAACCATTCCCCTCATTGCCCTGGCACCACTGCTGCTGATCTGGCTGGGCTTTGGGTTGGAGCCAAAGATCATTATGGTCATGCTCTACTGCTTCTTTCCTATAGCCGTAGCCTGTACCGATGGTCTGGCGGGAGCGGAGCCAGAGTTGCTCAACCTCTTGCGCAGTATGCGTGCCTCACGCTGGCAAATATTGTGGCTGGTGCGCTTGCCGGGTGCCATGCCTGCCTTTTTCTCCGGCCTACGCATTGCTGCTACCTACAGCGTGACAGGGGCGATAGTTGGTGAGTTTGTAGGAGCCGAAAAAGGTCTGGGCCTCTATATGAAGTTAGAAGCCAACTCGTTTGAAACTGTTCAGGTTTTCGCGGCCATCGTGGTGACAGCAGTGTTGAGTTTATTGTTTTTCGGTCTTGTATCATTGATTGAACGTATTGCTTTGCCCTGGTATGCAGGTACAGTAGCACGCGCACAATAGAATTCAGGAAAGGATATAGATGTGAACAATCGCACACGTCTTCTTTTAAGTATCGGTATACCGATCGTACTTGTTATCGTGATCGTGGGGGCTTTTCTCTGGCAGCAACGCGCCGCCAATTCAGGCACAACGACCACAACACATGTGACACAGGGTTCCCAATGCTCATCTTTAAAGCCCTCGGCCACACAAAAATTGACCTCTATGTCAATAGCTCTGGACTGGACACCCAATACGAACCATACAGGTATCTATGTGGCACTGGCCCAGCACTGGTATCAGGCTGAAGGCATTGATCTCAAGATATTGCCATATTCCTCCAGTGTTTCACCGGATGTGCTGGTGAGCAATGGCAAGGCCGATGTGGGGATTAGCTCCACAGAGGGCATTGTGGCGGACGCGGCAGTCAATCAGCCAGTCGTATCGATTGCGGCCATCATCCAGCACAATACTTCCGCTCTGGTCACACTGGCGAGCTCTGGCTTGACACGTCCCGCTATGCTGGACGGCAAGATCTACGGTGCTTTTGGTGCGCCCTATGAAAACGCCGTTGTAGGTGAAATCATCCAGAAGGATGGCGGAAAAGGACACTTTCGCAGTGTGACGCTGGACGTGGATGCTATGGAGGCTCTGAAGTCGCACCGCATTGATTTTGTCTGGGTCTTTGAAGGCTGGGAGGTTATTCAGGCTAATCGCAGTGGTGTGAAGCTGAACGTCTTTCCCATCACCAACTATGGTGTGGCTGATTACTATACGCCGAACCTTATCACCAGTCCTACTGAGATCAAGCAAAAGTCGGCTCTGCTGCACAAATTTATGACGGCCACCAGTTGCGGCTATGAATATGCTCGCACGCATGCTCATGATGCCGCACAGATGTTGCTGGATCAAAATAAAGGATCCTTCCCTGACCCTGGTCTGGTCTTTGCCAGCCAGGACTTCCTCAGCTCGCACTATGCTGATGCCGGTCGTAAATGGGGCTTGCAGGATACGGCGGCCTGGCATGGCTATCCACAATTCATGCTTAACTCAAATGGCATTGACGATGCATCAGGCAAGCCTGTACATAGCATGAATTTTGATGCGTTGTATACCAATCAGTTTTTAACGTAAGTTGGGTGTTCTCACATGCAAGACAGAGCCACTTCGCCGAAGTGGCTCTGTCTTGCATGTGAGAACACTTTATCAAACCGCGCCGTAAAACCCCTGGCTTCAGACATGGGGAGATGAGGCGCGTTCCGCGTTGCGGGCGTGATGGGAGCGGGGAGTATCTCTTGACATGGTGATACTTTGGTGATAAAATATAACCATGAACAAGAAACACCAAGAAATTCGAATAACTGTCCGGTTTCCGGCTTCACTCATTGAGCAGTTGCGTCTTCTTGCAAAAAGTGAAACTCGTTCACTCAATGGTGAGATTGTTCAAGCGGTACGTGAATACTTGGAAAGGAGAAAGCCCGATGCTCAAAGGCTATAAGTACCGCCTCTATCCTACCCGTAAGCAAGCCAACACCTTGCAATGGGTTTTAGACCGATGCCGCGAACTCTACAATGCCGCTTTGCAAGAGAGACGGGACGCCTATCGTCTGGTGGGCAAGAGCATCACCTACTGCGATCA
>WNGL01004329.1_pt1 | contig 17128 bp, 21 predicted proteins | sample 5400591 | NCBI WGS metagenome assembly WNGL01 (sample SAMN13153377, study PRJNA577476) | soil metagenome | isolation source: 80 cm soil or saprolite under Garry oak tree replicate 1 | place: USA:California | collected 2016-06-15
TGGCCTGCGTTCTCTTGCGCTTCGCGCTCCGCGCTTTCGCCGGCCTCGTGCGCCGGATCCTCGTTCGAGACGAAGACGCCCGGCGATGCCGATGCGTCGGCGCGGGTGTTGCCGCTGGTTGGTGTGTTCGTCGCCGCGTTCGCGCTCGAGCCCGCGCTGAAGGCGGCCCCGAGGGCAACGCCCGCGAGCATCGAACCTCCTGCGAGCGCCGCAATCACGGCTTTCCTTGCGTCCATTTCGTGTCTCCTTTCTTTCAGCCCTATTTGATGGGCCGATCTCACCGTGCGTCTTGGACCCGCCCGGAGCATGAGAGCCGTCTGATAGGAGCATCGGAACTCTCTGAGAAGGAGAGCGAGTGAGCACGCGCGAGGCCGGGTGCCGACGGCGCAGTGGGGGCCGGCGACCCTACGTGGTCGCCGGAGGGACCCGCGAGCACGGCGGCACCCGGACGCGCGCGTGACCGCTAGGCTCTTGCCGGATGGCGCGATTCGTTGTTGAAGGCGGGACCCCCCTACGCGGGGAGATCACACCGGCAGGCAACAAGAACGAAGCACTTCCACTCATAGCCGCAAGCCTTCTCACGGACGAGCCCGTCACGCTCCACAACGTTCCACGGATTCGCGACGTGCGCGGGATGCTGGAGGTCGTCAGCGCGCTTGGTGCGAAGGTCGAGGAGTTCGACGAGCGCACTGTCCGCATCACCGGCGAGCTCAAGACGATGGACGTCCCGAGCGCCCTGGCGCGGGAGATCCGCACCTCGCTGCTGTTCGCGGGCCCGCTGCTCGCGCGCTACAAGAAGGTGAAGCTCGGCCTGCCCGGTGGCGACGTCCTCGGGCGGCGCCGCAACGACACGCACTTCCTCGCGCTCCGCGCATTCGGGGCCGAGCTCGACGTGTCGTCGGGCGGCTATGGCCTTCACACCAGCGGGCTCAAGGGAGCCGACGTGCTTCTCGACGAGCCGTCGGTGACCGCGACCGAGAACGCGCTGATGGCCGCGGTGCTCGCGCCCGGCCGAACGGTCATCCGGAACGCGGCAAGCGAGCCGCACGTCCAGCAGCTTGGCCTCGCGCTCATGAAGATGGGCGCGCGGATCGTCGGCATCGGCACCAACACGCTCACCGTCGACGGCACGGACCGCCTCAAGGGCATCGAGCACACGATCCTGAGCGATCACATGGAGGTGGGCTCGCTCATCGGCGCCGCCGCCATGACCCACGGCGAGATCACGATCAAGAACGCCGTGCCGCAGTACCTCCGCATGACACGGATGGTGTTCAAGCGCCTCGGCGTCGAGACCGAGGAGCAGGGCAACGATCTCGTCGTGAAGGCCTCCGGCCGCATGGTCATTGAGCACGATCTCGGCGGGGCGATTCCGAAGGTGCAGTCGCAGGTCTGGCCCGGATTCCCCTCGGATCTCACGAGCATCGCGACGGCCGTCGCGACGCAGGCCGAGGGCACCGTGCTCATACACGAGTGGATGTACCCGGGCCGGATGTACTGGGTTGGCTCGCTCGAGAGCATGGGCGCGAGGATCATTTTGTGCGACCCGCACCGCGTCGTGGTCGTCGGCCCGTCGCAGCTGTATGGATCGGACCTGCGCAGCCCCGACATCCGCGCGGGCATGGCCCTCCTCGCGGCGACGCTCTCGGCCAAAGGGACGAGCACGATCAACAACGTCGAGCAGATCGATCGCGGCTACGAGGAGCTCGACAAGAGACTGCGCGCGCTCGGGGCCAAGATCGAACGCGCGGCGTGACCTCCTTCGCGACGCACCTCGAATGCTCGCGCTGTCAGGAAGACTTCCCCATCGACCAGATCCAGCAGGTGTGCAAGTCAGATGGCGGCCCGCTCCTGGTCCGCTACGACCTGCGCCGCGTGCGCGACTCGGTCACGAGGGACGCGCTTCGGGACCGGCCCGAGACGCTGTGGCGCTATCGCGAGCTTCTCCCGATGACCGGAGACAAGTTCGTCTCCCTCGGCGAGCCGATCACTCCGCTCAACGGTGCGGAGTGTCTCGGCGCCGAGATCAACATCCCCCGGCTGCGCATAAAAGACGAGGGCCTTCTCCCCACCGGCACGTTCAAAGCTCGCGGTGCCGCCCTAGGAGTGACGAGGGCGATGGAGCTTGGTGTGAGCGTGATCGCGCTGCCGACCGCCGGCAATGCCGGCGCCGCGTGGGCGGCGTACGGTGCGCGCGCAGGGATTCGCGTTGTCGTCGTCATGCCTGACACGACCCCAGACGTGATCATCCGCGAGACGTCGGCGTATGGCGCGGACGTCTACCTGGTCTCGGGCTCGATCGCCGACGCCGGCGCCATCGTGAAAAGGGCCTGCGCCGCCCGCGGCTGGTACGACGCGTCCACGCTCCGAGAGCCGTATCGCATCGAAGGCAAGAAGACGATGGGCTTCGAGCTCGCGGAGCAGCTCGGCTGGCGGCTGCCGGACGTGATCGTGTATCCGACCGGCGGAGGCGTCGGTCTGATCGGGATGTGGAAGGCGTTCGACGAGCTTCGCGCCATCGGGTGGCTCGACCAGAAGCGCCCGCGCTTCGTCGCGGTACAGGCCGAAGGCTGCGCGCCGATCGTGCGAGCGTTCGTCGATGGACGAAACGAGTCCGAGCCGTGGCCGGATCCGCGCACCTTCGCCGCGGGCATCCGCGTACCGAAGGCCCTCGGGGACTTCATCGTTCTCAAAGCACTACGCGAGTCTGATGGGATCGCGGTCGCTGTAAGCGAAGGCGAGATCGCAGAATCGATGCGCGCGGCAGGCGGAACCGAAGGGATGCTCGTATGCCCCGAAGGCGGTGCGGCGATCGCAGGCACCCGGAAGCTGCGGCGCGATGGGTGGATCCACGAGGACGACGAGGTCGTCGTTTTCAACACGGGCACCGGGTTGAAATACGCCGAGTTACTTCAAGGCGACGCTGCGCGGCATCTTGCCGCGAACGAGCTACCGGATGAATGAGCGGGCGCCCGCGCCCACGCAACGGCGAGGCGTGCTCGGCGGCGCCGTTCTACTCGCGATCGGCGGGGCGTTCCTGCTTCCTCCGCTCGGGGTCCCGAATGCCGGCGCGTATCTCTTCGTCGCGCTCGGGATCGCGTTCGCCGCGGCCTGGTGGGTCGGCGCGCGGCGGCAGTACGTGTACCTGATGCCGGCGTGCGTGCTCATCGGGTTCGGCCTCGGCCTCGTGATCCCGGCGCTGCTCGGCCTTCCCGCCGACACGGCGGGGCCGGTATTCCTCGGCACGCTCGCGGGCGGCCTCGTCGCCGTTTTCATTCTCGCGCCTGATCGCCGAGCGCCGCTCTTTCTCGCTGGGATCATCGCGGTCGTCGCGCTCGCCGATCTCTTCCTGCAGATCGATCTGGTCCCGCTCGCGTTGCAGCCGTATTTCGTCCCGGTGGTCCTCATCATCGTGGGCCTCTACCTACTCGTGGAGCACGGGCAGGGCCCCTGATGGGGTAGGGGTCCAGGGCCAGCCAGCGGCGGCATAGCATCACCGGGTGACCATCGCGCCGAACATCCTTGGCCTCGTCGGACACACCCCGCTCGTTCGGCTCTCGCGCATAGGCAAGGGACTACGGCCGGCGATCGTCGCGAAGCTCGAGCACTTGAACCCTGGCGGCTCGGTGAAGGACCGCATCGGCCTGCTCATGGTCGAAGATGCCGAGCGCCGCGGGCTTCTTCGACCGGGCGGAACGATCGTCGAACCGACCAGTGGGAATACCGGCGTCGGTCTCGCCATGGCCGCCGCGATCAAGGGCTACCGGCTCATCTGCACGATGGCCGACAAGCAGAGTCAGGAGAAGCGCGACCTTCTGCGCGCGTACGGCGCCGAGGTCGTGGTCTGCCCGAGCGCGGTGCCGCCCGAGTCTCCAGAGTCCTATTACAAGGTCGCGGATCGCCTCACGCGCGATATCCCCGGCGCGTTCCAGCCGAACCAGTACTACAACGCGATGAACCCGGAAGCTCATTACCGGACCACGGGCCCTGAGATTTGGGAACAGACGGAAGGCCGGATTACGCATCTCGTGGCTGGGGTAGGGACCGGAGGAACCGTGACAGGCGCGGGCCGGTACCTGAAAGAGAAAAAGAAAGCCCTCGTCATCGTCGGCGCCGACCCCGAGGGGTCGCTCTACACCGGCGACATCCATCCGTACAAGACGGAGGGCATCGGCGAAGACTTCTACCCGGCGACGTTCGACCCCGCTCTCGTCGACCGGTGGGTGCGGGTCTCCGACCGCGACGCGTTCCTCACCGCGCGCCGCCTCACGCGCGAGGAAGGGATCCTGGTCGGCGGGTCATCGGGGACCGCGATGTTCGCCGCGCTCGAGGTCGCGAAGGACCTGGACGAGAAGGCGTTCGTCCTCGTGCTCTTCGCGGACTCGGGCCGGAGCTACCTCTCGAAGATCTTCAACGACGAGTGGATGCGGCAGAACGGATTCCTCGGCGGTCTCATACCGGCGAACGTCGGCGACGTCATGAAGGATCGCGGCGACACCCCCGAGCTCATCGTCGTCTCAAAGACCGAGACGGTGCGCCGCGCGATCGACACGATGCAGCGCTATGGCATCTCGCAGATCCCGGTGACCGCCGACGGCGCCGCCGGCGCGGTCACCGACATCGTCGGAAGCGTTTCGGAGAAGACGATGCTCGATCGGGTATTCCGCGAGCCCGCGCTCGTCGACGAACGCGTCGAGCGGGTGATGGATCCGCCCTTCCCGGTGGTTCAGGCGACCGACGACATCGAGCGCCTCTACCAGGAGCTCTCCGGCGGCGCGCCCGCGCTGCTCGCGGCGCGCGACAACCGGCCGGTGTCGGTCATCACGAAGGCGGACCTTTTGGAGTTCGTCGCGCACCAGCGGAAGGTCGCTCCCCGCTAGTCGTGAAGGACACCCCCCGCAAGCCCGGATTCGAGACGCTCGCCATCCACGCCGGGCAGGAGCCCGAAGCCGTGACCGGCGCGGTCGTCGTCCCGATCTTCCAGACCTCGACATTCGCGCAGGAAGCCGTGGGGAAGCACAAGGGCTACGAGTACGCTCGCACCGGGAACCCCACGCGCACGGCGCTCGAGACGTGCCTCGCCGCGCTCGAGGGCGGCCGCTGGGGTCTCGCGTTCGCGTCGGGGATGGCCGCGACGGACGCGGTCGCACACCTCCTTTCGAAGGGTGACCACGTGGTCATGACCGACGACGTGTACGGCGGGACCTACCGCCTGTTCACGAAGGTCTTCGCTCGACTGGGCATCGATCTCTCCGTGGTCGACATGCGCAAACCCGAAGCCGCGAAGCGCGCGATGCGACCGCGCACGAAGCTCGTGTGGATCGAGACCCCTTCCAACCCGCTCATGAAGGTCCTCGACATCGCCGCGCTCGCCGAGATCGCGCACAAAGGAAAGGCGCTCGCCGTGGTCGACAACACGTTCGCGAGCCCGTACCTCCAGCAGCCACTCAAGCTCGGCGCGGATGTCGTGCTGCACTCGACGACGAAGTACCTGGGCGGGCACTCCGACGTGGTCGGAGGTGGGCTCGCCGGAAACGACGAGGAGCTTCGCGGTCGCATCGCTTTCTTACAGAACGCGGCCGGCGGCGTACCCGGTCCGTTCGACGCGTGGCTCGTGCTGCGTGGCGCGAAGACGCTCGCGGTACGGATGGAGCGGCACTCCGCGAATGCGCAGGCCATCGCGGAGTGGCTCACGGAGAACCCCAAGGTCACGACCGTCAACTACCCCGGTCTCGCGACGCACCCCCAACACACGCTCGCGCGCCGTCAGATGCGCGCCTTCGGCGGAATGCTGTCGTTCGAGCTGCGCGGGGGCGAAGTCGCTGCGAAACGCATGGCGGCGCGGACGAAGATCTTCGCGCTCGCCGAGTCGCTGGGCGGCGTCGAATCGCTCATCGAGATCCCGCTTGCGATGACGCACGACTCGGTCCGCGGCACCAAGCTGGCGCCTCCGGCCGGGCTCGTTCGTCTCTCCGTGGGAATCGAGACGGTCGACGACCTCATCGGAGACCTCGGGCAAGCGATCGGCTAATGCCGCTCCCGCTCAAGACCGAACGGCTTGTCATCCGTTCGTACCGCGAGGACGACGCGACGCCGCTGCACGAAGTGTTCGGGTCACCGGACGTAATGAAGTGGACGCCGAGCCCGCCCTCGAAGGACGTCGCGGAGACCGCGCAGCGTCTCGCGCGCACGATGGCTTTCACGGCCCGTCAGCCTCCGGGCATGGGTCTCTGGGCGCTCGAGCTCAAGGACACGTCCGAGTTCCTGGGACAGGTCGGTCTCTTTCCGGTCGAAGGAAAGGGCCCCGAGGTCGAGGTGGCGTACGAGCTCGCGCCGCGGGTCTGGGGTCACGGGTACGCGACCGAGGCGGCTCGCGCACTCGTCCATTACGGCTTCGGCGAGCTCAGCCTCCGACGCATCGTCGCGCTCATCCTTCCCGACAACGCGCGTTCGCGAAACGTGGCGTCCAAGTGCGGCCTGATCCTCGAGGGCCCCGGTCGCTTCTACGGCCTCGATCTCGTCGTTTATGCGCGGGAGTGGCCCGTAGGCTAGTCCCTCATGAACGTCGTCATCGCGTTCGGCGCGGGGATCCTGTCCTTCGCGTCGCCGTGCGTTCTGCCGCTCGTTCCCGCGTTCCTCGTAAACATGGCGGGCGAGGCCGCGCTCGCCGGCACGCATCGGGCGCGCACCGTGGCGCACGCGCTCGCATTCGTCGTCGGGTTCTCGACGGTGTTCACGCTCCTCTGGATCGGCGTCGCCCTCGTTGGCGCCCTCGCCGGCGAGATGGTGTTTTGGCTCCAGCGCGTGGGCGGGCTGCTCCTGGTCGTGCTCGGGATGCAGATGGTCGGCCTCATACGGATCCCGCTCCTGGCACGGGAGCTCGACCTACGGCTCGAGGGGCAAACCAGCGGGCTTCCGCGAAGCGCCCTCATCGGCGTGGCTTTCGGCGTGGGCTTCACGCCTTGCGTCGGCCCGTATCTCGGCGCGATCCTGACCCTCCTCCTGAACGAGGATCTGGGGTCCGGCGCTGTGCTGCTGGTTGCGTACGCGCTCGGGCTCGGCGTTCCGTTCCTCCTCCTCGCCGGTGGCATCGGTGGCGCGCAGCGGGTGGCCCGCTGGCTCGCCGCGCATATCCGGGCGGTGAACCTGGCCGGCGGTACGCTCGTCATCGTTATGGGCCTTGTGCTCGTGTCCGGGCAGTTCGCGCGGCTGCCTCAGCTCTTCAACTTCCTGCCGCTCGTCGGATGAGCCTCGCGACCGCTCCGGAAACCGAACGGGAGCCGACCGCGCTGCCGCGTTGGATCGCCGCGATCATCATCGGCGCGATCGCGCTTGCCTCGCTCGCAGCGCTCCTCTGGCCGCTGTTGAACAAGCCCGCGATGGCCACGGACGCGGGCGTGATCCGCGCGCAGATCCAGGCCGACGGAGCTGCCGGCCGGATCGGCGCGGTCGCCCCGGACTTCGAGTGGACGGGCCCGGACGGTGAGACCCTTCGGCTCTCGTCGTACCGCGGAAAGGTCGTGGTCGTGAACTTCTGGGCGACGTGGTGCCCGTCCTGCCGCAGCGAGATGCCGGCGCTCCAGCGAGTCGCCGCGAGCGAGCCTGACGTGGTCGTGCTCGAGGTCGATCTCATGGAGCCGGGTGACAAGGCCCGGTCCTTCCTCGACTCGCTCGGGCTCGACCGCCTGCAGCCGGTCCTGGACTCCGACGGTGCGACGACGCTCCGCTACGGCGTGCTCAGCCTCCCCAGCACTTTCTTTATCGACAAGGACGGCGTCATCCGCCATCTCGAGCTCACCCCGATGAGCGAGGAGCAGATGAGGACCGGCGTCCGCAAGGCGCGCTGAGTGTCTTGAGCGGCACAGACCGTTCATGTCGTGGGTGATCGTTCGCGATGCGATGCAGGCGCAGGCTCCGCCCATGACTTGGGAGGAGGACACGCTCATGGATCGTCTACGTCAGGTGTTCCGGTCGCGCGGCAGGGGCGCCCAGGCTGACAACGAAGCGCGGCGCACGCGCAGCAACCGGATGCGCTACTTCCTCACCGCCTTCGGGTCCCAGCACTGGTCCGAGCGCGTCGACGGTCGGCGCATTCCCGCACACCGCGGCAACATCGCGCTCTAGAGCCCGACACCTAGAATCGCCCTCGCCGAAAGAATCGGGGAGGGAACGACATGGCTGTAGAGCTCACGATCAAGCTGCCTAACAAAGTGGGTCAGCTCGGGGCGCTCGCGGGCGCGCTGGGCGACGCCGGGATCAGCATGCGCAGCATCGCGGCGACGACCGGCGGCGGAGCCGGGACGGTCTACATCGTCGTCGACGACAAGGACGCGGCGAAGGCGCGCCGCGCGATCAAGAAGAGCAAGTACCGGATCTCGAAGGACCGCAAGATCGTCGAGGTGCGCCTCGCGAACAAGCCGGGAACACTCGCTCGTGCCGCCAAGCGTCTCGGCAAGAACAAGGTCAACATCGAGTCCGCCTACATGCTCGGCGCATCGAAGAAGAGCACGACCCTCGGGATCGGCGTGAAGGACGCGCGCGCCGCGAATAAGGCACTCGGCCGCCGCTGATTGGGGACCGGTACTCCGGTACCGGCCGATCGGACCATCGCTCAGACGAAGCACTGAACCGACCCTCGCGGCAATTACTTCGGAGGTTCGGTTCGGTGCTTCGTCGTTTCTGCTCCGCGAGCGAAGGACTCGCCACGATCGAGTACGTCATCGGAGCCGCGGTCGTGCTTGGGACGCTCGTGATCGGCGTGACCGCATGGAACAACGGTCTGGTCGCGCGTCTCCAGGCCCTTGTCAGCCAGATGCAGGCGGTGCGCTGACGAAGGCTCTGCGCGACGAGCGCGGTCTCGCGACTATCGAGACGACGTTCGCCATCACCATGCTCGTGCCGCTTCTCTTCTCGGTCCTCGAGTTCGGATCCGCGCTCGAGCGCTGGCTGGCACAGGATGCCGCGACGGTGCAGGCCGCCCGCTACGCGGGTGAGCTCGGCGGTGACACACCGGATTTGCGTCGCTTTCTCGACGACGAGCTGCGTGCCGCGCGCTTCGACCCGGATCGCGTCAGCGTCGATGTCGCTCCCTCGCGCGTGGGGTGGCGCGAGCCGATCCGCGTGTCGCTTTCGTCCTCCTATCCCGTGAGCATTCCATTCCTGTTCTCGACCACCGTGCCGCTTCGTTCGAGCGCGATCTCACGCGGCGAAGTAAATCGATGAGCTGGCTCCGGAACGATCGAGGAAGCGCCATGGTCCTCACGCTCGTGCTCGCGCCGCTGCTGCTCGTCGTGCTCGCTGGCGTGCTGCAGCTGGGAGCGCTGCGCGTCGCGGTCGCACGTGTCCGCGCGGCCGCCGATCTCGCCACGCTCGTTGCCGTCAACGACCAGGACGAGGCCGAGCTTGCCAGATCCGGGACGCTACGACTGTCGCCGGATGCCGTCGACGTGGCACGCGAGTACTTCGCCCGGGAGCTCGATTTGTCGTCCGCACTGCTCGATGGCGCGGCCGACGAGATCGCCGGGGCCGCCGACGTTGCTGCGTACGCCTCGGCGCCGGCCTACGACATGCGGACCGGCGCGCGTTACGACCGGCCGACCGTCCGCATCGCGGCGGACGTGCCTGTGCGAACGCCGGTGTTTGGGGCCCTGGTCCTCCGCGCGGTGACGACGATCCACGTCCTGTCTGTGAGTTCGCCGCGATGAAGCGCCGCAGCACCGTCGCGGTGTTCGCGGTCCTGCTCCTTTGGTCCTCGCCAGCCCTCGCGTGGGATCCTTTCCGTGAGGACCGTCTCATCGAGCCCGCGCCGCCCGAGCGCCATCCGGACCCGGATCCCGCGCCCTTCATCGCGCCGCCGCCCGGCATCTACTACGTGACCGACACGTATGTGGCCGATGTCGTGACTTCGAGCGGACCAGTCACGACGTACTCCACCAGCACCATCCACGAATCGACCGGTAGCTATGCGCGCGTGCTCGATACCGTCGGCACCGGCGCGTCGAGCGCATTCGACGGGACCGCTTTCAACGGCCGGCGCGCGCTCGGCGACGGCCGATCGGTGGCCGGAACGTACTACGAGAACTACGTGCTCGGCGCAGGCGGGTTCGTCCCGGTCAGTGTCGTCTTCTTCCAGGACGACGCCGAGACCGCTCGTCTGCTGGCAGCGACGCCCGCGCCCCACGTCGTCAAACCGGCGCCGTCAGTCCCGTCAACGCCGTCGGCGACGACGCGACCGTTTCCGCCCACATGCTGTGCGGCGCGATCCGTTCCGACGATCGCGTCGCCCACGCCTGCCCCGCCCAAGCCGATCCGGCCGGGCATATCGCTTCTCCCGATCGGCGCGCCGCTGGCGACGCTGGAGGTCCTTCGCGGTCGCGCCATCTCCCTGTGGCCCCGAGCGTTCGTCGACGATCGCGAGGTTCCCGTGCGCTCATGGACCGTCATCGCCGGCGACCCTGGCGAAGCGCTCGTCACCAGTGGCCCGGGCGCGGTCCCGTTCCGGACCTCGTGGCGCCGCCTCGCGCCGCCCGGTGCCGCCTATGAAGTCGTGCTGAGGCTCGAAGTCGACACCGCCGACGCAGGCCGCCGAATTGTCGATGCCGCTATCGCGGTGATCGTCCGGTCGCCCGCACTCGACGATTGATCGGCCAGCGCGCGCTCGTCGCACTCGCTCTCGCCGCCGGAGCGCTCGCCGGGACCCTCTATTACGCCGGAGCCCAGCGAAATCCGATCGTCGTTGCCGCGCGGGACGTCGACGCAACCCATCCGCTCGTCGCCGACGACCTCGCGATCGTATCGATCGCCGCGGACGCCGTTCCTGCGGGGGCGCTCGTCGATACCAACGCCGCCGTCGGAAAGGTGCCGAGAGCCCCGCTCTGGCGCGGCCAGGTCGTTCTCAGCCCGGCGCTTTCGGATGATGCCGCCTCGTTTCACACAGGTCTTGCCTTGCCGACAAGCATGCGCGCCGTCGCGTTGCCGCTGTCAAGCGCCGCACAAGCGGTGGGCGGCGCCATCGTCCCGGGCGCGCGCGTCGACGTCATCGCGGTGCCCATCGCGGGTCGCGCTCCCGGTGGCCGAACCACCGAGCTCCTGTTGCAGGGGGCGATGGTGCTCGATGTTCGATCGGAGGCTGGCTCGCCATACGGCGCGGCTCTCTCGAAGAGTCCTGTCTCAACCGTGGGCGAACGGATCGGCAGCGTTGTCGTCGCGATCGACCCGCTCGATGAGGTGCGGTTCGCCGATCGAATTGCGACGAGTATGTTCGTCCTCGCGCTCGCCGAATCGCGCTGAATGACCGTTCTCCGATGCGAGCGCTTGGCCAGTGGCGCAGTCGACGAGGCGATCGCGTCGCTGGGAGCGGTCACGCTAGCGCGGACTCCCATCGGCGTTTTCGTCGAGGTCGACGACCACCTTGTCGATCGCGCGCGTCGTGTTCTTGCCTTCGCGGGGGTCAGCACCGGCGTATCGCTTGAGACTCTCGCGCCGCGTCCCGGGACGCGAGCCGCGATCGGCCGTGACCTGACGCCATTGCCTCTTCTCTGCCTCGCCCTCGATCTCGTCCACGTGCGGTCCCTACCGCTCGGCCCGGAGACGGCTCGACTATTGCGGGGAAGGCCGCTGCACCGCGAGAACGCCGCGCGTCGTGCGCTCGTGCGCGACCTCTTGTGCGGAGTCGACGCGGCAGTGGGATGGCGTCGGCGCGCGTGGACGACGCGCGACGTGCTGCGCACCGCGGAGGCGCGCCGCGTGCTCCGGCCTGTCGTCTTCGACATAGCCGCAGTCGGCGCTCCGCCGGAGCGTCGTGCGCTCGCGCGCGAGGGGGCTCTTGCGCGTTGGCTCTTCGCATGAGCCGTCTGCGCGCGTTCCTTGATGCGTCGCCGGTCTCGCAGATCGCGCTCGCCCTCATGCGGGAAGCGACCGGTCGCACCGAGCCGCTCGCCGCCATCGCGCCCGCGCGGCCCGCGGCGCTACGCAGAGGAAGGCGTGTGGGGTTCTGGTCGCTCGCGGCGGGTTCGGGCTCGAGCACGGTCGCCGCGCTGCTCGCTCATCGCTCCGCGGCGGGTGGCGAGGCACCGCTCCTAGTGGATCTGGACCGATGGGTCCCCTCGCTCGCGCTCCGAGCGGGCCTCACCGCCGCGAATGTCGCCGACGCGCTCCTGCAACCGGGACGCGAGGGAGATCTGGTCTCGCGCTGGTCGTCGATCCCGTTCCTGCCGGGTGCGCCGTCGTTGCACGCGACGTTCGATGGTGAGCGGCTCGTTGGTCTGATCAACTCTTGCGCAGCAGGCCGCGCCGCGGTCCTGGATCTCGGTTGCGGCGCCGATTCGCTCGATCCCGCGATCCTGTCGTCCCTCGATCGCCTTTGCCTCGTCGCCGGCACGCGGTCCTCCCAGCTGCAAGCTGTGTTCTGCGCCGCGCCGCTCCTCGGGCGCGTGCCATGCGCAGTGGGTTTGGTCGTCGTGGGCGCGGGCGATGACGACGCGGCACGAGTCGCGGAACGTGTGGGCTTTCCGCTTCTCGCCGCGATCCCTCACGACGCGTATCTCGCGGACGATGCGTTCGCGGCACGCGGTCCCACCCTGCGGGCAGTTGACGCGCTGCTCCGCGCGCTCGCATGACCGATCCGGCGCTTGTTGCCCGCGTGCGTGCCGAGGTCGCGGCCGGCATCGACCCCGCGGGGCTACTGGCCGCGTATGCCGAGCCCGCGCGACGAGCGCTCCTCCGCGAGCGGGTGCGAGTCGCGGCGCGAGTACCGGTCGACGAATCCGAGCTCGACGCGATGTGTGCCGAGCTGTTCGGGTTCGGACCGCTCCAGCGGCTACTCGACGATCCGGAAGTCACCGATGTCCTGGTCAACGGTCCACGGGACATCTTCTGCGAGCGTTCGGGCCGCCTCGAGCGGGTCGACATCGCATTTCGCGGCGCCGATGACGTCGCCGAGCTCGCACATCGCATCGCCGGGAGCGTCGGCCGCGAGCTCACGCTCGAGCGGCCATTCGTCGATGCTCGGATGCGCGACGGCAGCCGCGCGAATGCGGTTATCGCGCCGATCGGCGGCCCGAGCCTCTCCATCAGGAAGTTCAATCGGCTCTCCGTCCCGCTTCGTGGACCAGCGCCGTCGTGGGTCGCGTGCGGCCTTCACGATGACGCGGCTGCTCTCCTCGAGGCCTGCGTTCGCGAGCGGGCGAGCATTCTCGTGAGTGGCGCCACAGGATCGGGCAAGAGCACGCTGCTGCGTTCGCTGGCCGCGGCGATCCCGGAGGGCGAGCGCCTGGTCGTGATCGAGGACACCAACGAGCTCGTTCTCCCGCACCCGCATGTGGTCCATCTCGAGTGCGTGCCGGCGCGCGACGGATCGGGCATCGGGATCGCCGATCTTGTCGCGAATGCGCTGCGCATGCGGCCGGACCGCATTCTCGTCGGCGAGGTCCGGACGCCGCGCGAGGCTTCAGCGCTCCTCGAGGCGCTGAGTACGGGGCATGAGGGATCGCTCACGACCATTCACGCTGGATCGGCGGTGGGTGCGATCGACCGGCTGGCGTTGCTGCTGGCCCGCGCGGGTGAGCTTGGTGCCACAGCGATCGCGCGCCACGTCGCGCAGGGGATCGACATTCTCGTACACGTCGTCCGCGATCGCGCGGGCACGCGATCGGTGCGGGAGATCGCGGCGATAGAGGAGAACGGCATCGCGGCCCTGTGGCGGGCCGGCGATGGCATCGTGCGCATGCCCGCGCGGCTACGGCAGCGACTCGGATGAGCGGCGCAGTGGCTGGAGCGCTCGCGGCCGCCCTCGCGGTGAGCTGCGCGGTCTTCGCGCCGTTCGCTCGTCCACCCGCGTCGCCGGCTGTGCGCGTGGGACATCCAGATCGGACCGCGCTCGACGATGCGAATTGGCGCCGACCGCTCTGGCAATGGGAGTCGCTGCGCGCGGGCTGCATCGGCGCGGGCGCGATGCTCAGCGTCGCGACGCCGTTGCCGCTGTTCGGGTTCCTCGTTGCGGGCGCGCTCGCTCCATCCCTGATCGTGCGCTCCCGAGCCGCAGCCGTTCGGTGGCGAGCTCGACTTGCGACGACGCATCTGCTGCGCGCGACCGAAGCCGCGCTGCGATCGGGTGCCTCGTTTCCCGAGGCGCTCCGCCGGGCATGCGGCGGTTCGACCGATCGCCTGGCGCGACGGCCGTTCGTAGAAGCGCTCCGAGAGTTCGACCTCGGGGCTCCGCTCGATCAGGCGCTGCGAACTTCTGCGCATCGCGCCGCCGACCCGCGCGCGCGAATCGCGCTCGAGACGCTCGCGATGGGCATCGCGTCACGTTTGCCGTACGACCGCGCCGGGATCCTGGTCGCAGCCATCGCCGATCGCCTCGCGTTCGAGGAGCGCCTCGACGAGGAGATTCGTGCGCGCACCGCGGGCGTCCGCTCGCAGGTCGTGCTTCTCGCGCTGGTGGTGCCCGCGCTCGCGGCCTATCTCGCGTTCACGGTCCCATCGCTCGCGGCCACGCTCGGACAACCGATCGGACGGTTCGTCCTGATCCCCGTCGCCGCCGTCCTCGAGGTGGTCGGTGTGATCGCGAGCCGCCGCGCGGTCGACGGAGCGCGTCGCTGATCGTCCTGGGAGCCGTTCTCGCCGCGACATCTCTCATCGCAGCGGTACTGGCGAGCCGTCCGCGATCCGCGGTCGGAATGCGCCTCGCCCAGCTCGCGCCGCGGGCCCATGCGCCGCGGCTGGTTCGGTCCATGCTGGTCACGAGAGACCTCGCGCAAAGTGGGCTGGGCTGGAGCGAAAGCGACCTCTTGCGCGCGAAGATCGTCGGGGCGCTTGCCGGCGCCGCGCTCGCGGCGGCCATGAGCTTGGTCGCTCCGATCGGCCCTCTCATCGTCGTGGCCGCCGCCTACACGGGGTTCATCCTGCCCACGCTTCATGTCGACCGCGCCGCGGCGCATCGGCGGTCGGAAGCGGAGCACGCGCTCGTCACGCTGGTCGAGTGGGCGGAAGCTCTCGTTGCGAGCAGTCGTCCGATCGAGGCTTCTTTCGTCGACATCGCTGAGCGGGGCGTCGGAAGCCGAATGATCGACGGCGCGCTCGCGGCAGCCACGCGCTCGTATGCGCTGGGTGCGCCGCTCTTTCCAGCGCTCGCGCGTGAGTCCGCGGCTGCGGGTGTGCCGGCGCTTGGCGCCATTGCGAGCGACCTCGAGCGATCCCGCGACCTCGGTCGTGGCGCGCTCGTCGTCCTCCGTGACCACCGCGATCGCCTCCGAGGATCGGAGCGCGCCAGGAGCCTCGATGCGGCCGGTCGCGTCGAAGGACGGCTCATGCTCGTTCTCGTCATCTGCTATCTACCCGCGCTGATGCTGCTCGTCGTGATCCCGCTCTTCCTCGGGCTTCTCGAGGGTCTCTTCGCCTAGAGACATGCGTACACTGGAAGATCGAGGCGCATCGAGCATGCCTCGCGTGGGAGTGAACGATGCCGAGTATTGGCGGTCCTGAGCTTCTCCTCATTCTCGCGGTCGTGCTGATCGTCTTCGGGGCGGGTAAGCTGCCCGACGTTCTCGGACAGCTGGGCAAAGGCGTCCGGAGCTTCCGCGACGAGTCCACGAACGACAAGGCCGCCTCCGTCACCGCAGGGTCGACGACGTCCGCCGCGACCGCCGCGCCCGGCACGACCGTCTACTGCCGCAACTGTGGGCGGCCGAACGCGAGCGACTCGAAGTTCTGCACGAACTGCGGGCAAGCGCTCTAGCTCACGGGCTTCGGCCAGGACGCCTACGACTTCGTCCACGGGCGCTACGCGCTCGATCCCGTCACGGCCTCTATCGCGGGGATTCATGCGCACGACCATCGGCTGGGTGATTTCACCCCCGACGGATTCGCGGCACGCGACCGCTTCAACGACGACTGGCTCACGCGCTTCGAGGTGTTCACAGAGAACGAGCTCTTTCCCGCCGAGCGCGTCGACCGCGCGCTGATCGTCGCGGATCTGCGCGGGGAGCGCGCCATTCGTCCGTTCGCTCGCTGGCGCCGGCAACCGACGCTCTACTCCGACCCGATCACGCGCGGCGCGTATTACGCGTTCCTGCGCGAGCACGCGCCCCTCGCCGAGCGCGTCGCGACCCTCGCGGAGCGCCTTGCCGAGGCGCCGGCCGCGCTAGAGGCCGCGAAGGCGAATCTCGACCCGGCTCTCGTGCCGCCGGAGTGGGTCGAGATCGCGCTTCGCACGGTGCCCGCCGGAGCCGCGTTCCTGCGTGTCGGCGCGCCGGCGATGGTGCCGAAAGCGACGGCGCTCGATCGCGCCGCGGAGCGCGCGTTCCTTCCCGCCGCCGAAGCGGCCGCCGACGCGCTCGACGAGTACGCGGTGTGGCTGACGAAGAGCCTCCGTCCGAAGGCCCGCGGCTCGTTCGCGATCGGGCGTGACACCGTCGACGTGTGGCTGAAAGAGAGGGAGCTTCTCGATCACGACGCGGCTTCGCTTCGCGCGTGGGGCGAGGAGTTCTACGGCGAGACCGAGGCTGCGCTGAACGGCGCCGCGATCGAGGTCGGTCATCAGGACTGGCGAGCTGCGATAGAAGCGGTGCGCGAGGACCATCCCTCAGAGGAGACCCTGGTCGAGACGTACCGCTCCGAGATGGAGCGCTCGCGTCTCGCGGTAGGGATCGCGGGCCTCGCCACGATCCCGTACGGCGAGGATCTCGTCGTCGAGGCCATGCCCGAGTTCCAGCGCCCGACGTACCCGTACGCCGCGTACGTCGGCGCCGGGCCGTTCGAGTCGTCGCGCCGGGGACGCTTCTGGGTGACGCTTCCCGACGCGGGCGACGACGAGCGCACCCGTCGCGAGCGGCTCGAGGGTCATCCGCGCGCGGGCATCGCGGTGATCGCATGCCACGAGGGCTATCCCGGTCACCATCTGCAGCTCACCGTCGCCGCGGACCAGCCCTCGCTCGCGCGCAAGGCGATCCGCTCGAATCTGATGGTCGAAGGGTGGGGTCTCTACGTGGAGGAGCTCATGACCGAGCTCGGCTATCTCGACTCGCCGCAGACGCGGCTCCTTCGGCTGAAAGATCTGCTCTGGCGCGCCGCGCGCGTCACGGTGGACGTCGGCCTGGCGACCGGCGAGATGAAGTTCGACGACGCGGTG
>WNGL01008285.1_pt1 | contig 17127 bp, 16 predicted proteins | sample 5400591 | NCBI WGS metagenome assembly WNGL01 (sample SAMN13153377, study PRJNA577476) | soil metagenome | isolation source: 80 cm soil or saprolite under Garry oak tree replicate 1 | place: USA:California | collected 2016-06-15
CGGTCGGCGGCAGCTCTGGTCTCGCTGATGGATCCGCCACGGGGCCACGCGGCCGCCGTACCCACCGAGACCCCCCGGTGGAGGCGCGCGTGCCCGGCAACGGCATCCAGGACGACCCATACGGCAACAGCGGCGGCCAAGTGGTGAGCGTGCCACGACCAGGTGCAGGCCGAGCGCCGCGGCGGTGCCCGGTGATCACCGACCTGGCCGGGCTCGAGGTCCGTACCGTCACCCTTCGCCACAAGACGGCCGTGGAGCGTCGGGTGGAGATCGTACCGGCGGCCGGCGGCGACCCGGTCATCTCCCTGTTGGCCAGCGACGCCGGGGCATTGGCGTCGCAGCGTGTACGCCAATGCCCCGGAGGCGACACGATGAACGCCCCCCGAAATCGGCCACCGCGTGGCCGATTTGGGGCTGGGCCTGATAGGGATCGAGCTGGAGGTGCCGGCGTTCGACCCCGACGACGACGGCATGTACATCGGGGTGTTCATCGACGCCGACCGGGCGACCGAGTTCGCGCGGCTGCTCCTCGACGCTGCCAGGACCGGCACCCGGGACGCCGGACGATAGATGACTCCCGGCCGGGGTGCGCGCTCTCGCCGGCACCCACCCCGGCCGGGCCGGAACGCCGCGGTCCGGGTGTGCGGGCTCGCCCCCCGCCACCCGGGCCGCGGCCCGTAGCAGTCAGCCGCTGACGGTTACCGCCGTGGCGAGGGCCGCCGCGCGGTGTCGGTACCTACCCGGTGCCCGCGGGCCCTCAGCGCTGACGCCAGGGCGTCGCGGCTGACCTTCCGACCCGCCCCGGTCAACTCCGAAGCCACCGTCCGGGCCGCCGCGGTCAGGTCGTCCTCTGTGGACGGTTGCTCGACCTGCCGGCCGTCCAGCTCGACCGGCACCGCGTAGTCGGTCGCCTCGGGACCATCTACCGGTACCGCGGCCGGCAGCTCGGTCGCCACCCGACCGACTTCCGCGTCCGTCCGGCCGCGCCGCGACAGCAGCTCGACCGTGAGCAGCAGCGCGACGGCCGGCCAGCCGGCTACGATCCGGGCGCCCACGGATGGGTGCGGGGTGGGCGATGTTCGCCGCGATCGACGCCGCCACGCCGACCGCGAAGGCCAGCTTCGCCGACCAGCGCGGGTACGCCCGGAGCGCCGGTGCCCCATGCGGTCGGCTTCGCCGTGGTCGCGCCCGACCTGTTCGGTGGCCTGCCCCAGCTGGAGGTGTCGTCGGTCGGGCACGTCTGCGCGATCACCGTCGCGCTGCTCTGCGGCGCGCTGTTCGCGTGGCGGCGCCGCCGGACCACCGCCACGCCGGTCCGTCCGGCTGCCGGCCGGTGACCGGTCCGGCGCTCGACTGGCGCCGGTGTCGGACCCGGCTAGGGTGGCAAACGGTAGCCGTATACGAGCGGGCCGCACAGGTACGCAAAATCGGTCGCATGACTGCGTGAGCCGGCGGGTACCTGTGGCGCGTGGAGGTGGCGATGCTCGCGTCCTTCGCCCACGAGGCGCTGTTCTACCGGGACGCCAGCGACTACGTGGCCGGTACCCGGCCGTTCATCGAGGGCGCGCTGGCGCGGCGGGAGCCGGTACTGGTGGCCGTGCCCGGTCCGCAGCTCGACCTGATCGGGGCGGCGCTGGGTGAGCGCGCCCGAGATGTCCGGTTCCTGGACATGACCCGGGCCGGCCGCAACCCCGGCCGGATCATCCCGTGGGTGCTGCACGCCTTCCTGCGCGAGTTCGCCGGGCAGTCGGCACGGATCATCGGCGAGCCGGTCTGGGCGGGCCGGTCGGCCGACGAGTACCCCGCCTGCGTCCAGCACGAGGCGTTGATCAACGTGGCGTTCGCCGGGCGGGTGGCCAGCATCCTGTGCCCCTACGACGCGGCGCGGCTGCCGGCTGAGGTCCTGGACGACGCCGCCTGTACCCACCCGGTCCTGGTGGACGTGGACGCGCGTACGGACAGCCCGCGGTACACCGATCCGGCCGACATGGTCGCCGCGTTCAACCAGCCGCTCGCCGAGCCGGCGCCGCAGACGCCCACCCTCGACTTCGACGCGCCCAGCCTGCCGCTGGTCCGCGAGTTCGTCGCCGTCTACGCCGACCGGGCCGGGCTGGCCGCCTACCGGGTAGGCGACCTCCAGCTCGCCGCGAACGAGCTGGCAACCAACGCGATCGTGCATGGCGGCGGGTACGGGCAGCTGCGGATCTGGCGCGTGGACCACCATCTGGTATGCGAGGTGCGCGACCGCGGTACCGCGGAGGGCCCGCTGACCGGCCTGGTACCCCCGGCGCCGGACAGCCTCGGCGGTCGCGGCCTGGTGATGGTCAACTACATCAGCGACCTGGTGCGCATCCACACCGGCCCGGACGGCACCGCGGTCCGCGCGTACCTCGACCTGTAGCGGGGGCTACCGGGCGTCCAGCGCCGCGGCCACCCGGACCGTGGTCCCGTGCTGGCCGGTCTCCAGGGTGAACGCGTCGCACAGCGCGCGGGTCAACCACAAGCCACGCCCGCTGATCGCCTCGGGCGGCGGCTGGACCACCGGTACCCGCCCGCCGGGGATCCCCGGACCGGTGTCGGTGACCTCGCAGACCAACTCCCGTCCCGCGAGCCACAGGCGCAGCCTGCCGAGGCCGCCGCCGTGGATCACCGCGTTGGTGATGATCTCGTTGACCGCCATGACGAAGGCCTGCAACCGCATGCCGCGCAGCCCGGCCTGGGCGGCGCAGGCGGCCACCCGGCTGCGCAGCCGGCCCAGGTCGGGCCGGCTGAACTCGAGCACGATCAGGGGCGGATTCGTGTCCCCGTCCGGCTGCCCCGGCGGCGGCATCCGCGCCTCCCTGGTCACCTACCACGATCCGTGTCCCGCTCTGCCCGGATCGCAGCCTACCCTCGGTGCGCTGGTGCGCGCAGATTTGCCGGACTTGGCGGGTTAGCGCCCTGACCCGCGTGGGTACCCGGCGCAGTATGAATCTCGGGTACTTGCGCCCGCTGCGCGACCGGCCCGGCCCGTGGGCGTCGGCCTACCTGGACGCGTCCACCGACACCGCGGACGCCCGTAAGCGGATCGACCTCGGGGCGCGGGCGGTGGCCGAGCAGCTGACCGAGGCCGGCGCCGACTCCGCGACGCGCGACGCGGTCGCCGCGGCGATCCGCGACCACACCGGTACCGGCCGACACGGGCTCGCGGCGTTCGCGGCCGGCGGCCAGGTACTGCACACCCAGCCGTTCGCCGAGCCGCCGACCCAGCCGAAGGCCGTCTGGGGCTCCCTACCGTCGTTGCTGCCGTTGCTGGTCGGCTCCGGGGAGCAGGTGCGCTGGCTGCGGGTACTGGTCGACCGGACCGGCGGCGACCTCGTGCTGGACACCGGCCAGACGCTGCGGACGGTGCGCGGCGGCGACCGGTACCCGATCCACAAGGCCCAGCCCGGCGGCTGGTCCCAGCCCCGCTACCAGCGGGCCGCGGAGACCAACTGGGAGCGCAACGCCAAGGACGTCGCCGAGGCGATCGCCCGGGCGGTCGACGAAGCCGGTGCCGACGTCATCGTGCTGGCCGGCGACGTCCGCGCCCGGCAGCTGATCGGCGAGCACCTGCCGGTCGCGGTCACCGAACGGGTGGTCGAGACGGAGGCCGGATCCCGGGCAGCCGGTGCCGATCCCGAGCCGCTGGACGAGGCGACCGAACAGGCGGTCCAGGCGCTGGTCGAGCGCCGGCACGAGCAGGTGCTCGACGCCTACCGGGCCGGCCTCGCGCACGGGCTGGCCGTGGCCGGACTGTCCGCGCTGCGTACCCCGCTGGAGTGGGGCCAGGTCGAGACCCTGCTGCTGCACCCGGACGTACCCGGCGAAACGGCCGACGGGCTGATCTGGGCGGCGGTCGGCCAGGACGCCGAGGTGATGCTGGTCGCGCCCGAGCAGGAGAGGTTGCCCGAGGGCATGGGCGCGGTCCTGCGGTTCCGGGTGACCGCACCGGAGGGAGGGCCTGATAACGCAGCCCTGGCGTGAGGAGCCGGACGCCGCCGACTGGGACCGGATCGGCGAGCCGGACACCGGCAACGATCCCGACTTCGCCGAGGAGCACTCCGGCGTGACGGGCCGTAGGCTCGTGCCGTGCCGGGGACCGACGAGCTGACCGCGGACGCCGTCGTCATCGGTACCGGGCCCAACGGGCTGGTCGCGGCGAACCTGCTGGCGGACGCCGGCTGGGACGTGGTGGCCCTGGAGGCCGCCGCCACCCCGGGCGGTGCGGTCCGCTCCGGCGAGCTGACCGCACCCGGGTTCGTCAACGACCTGTGCAGCTCGTTCTACCCGCTGGCCGGTGACCCGGCACCGCTGCACCGGCTCGGCCTCACCGACTACGGGCTGCGCTGGCGGCACGCGCCGGCCGTGCTTGCCCACCTGGCACCGGATCTGCCGCCCACCGTCCTGCACCGCGACCTGGCCGCCACCGCGGCCTCCGTGGAGCGGCACGCGGCCGGCGACGGGCAGCGCTGGCGCGACCTGTACGGGCAGTGGCGGCAGGTTGGCGGCCCGCTGCTCGCGGCGCTGTTCACGCCGTTCCCGCCGATCCGGCCGGGCGCGCGGATGTTGCGCCGGCTCGGCCCCGGCGAGGCGCTGCGGCTGGCCCGCCGGATGGTGCTCTCCGCGGCGCAGTTGGGCCAGGAGGCGTTCCGTGGCGAGGGGGCGCAACTGCTCATCGCCGGGTGCGCGCTGCACACCGACCTCGGGCCGGCAGACGCCGCCAGCGGCGGGTACGGCTGGCTGCTCGCCATGCTGGGACAGCAGAACGGGTTCCCGGTACCCCAGGGTGGCGCGCAACGGCTCACCGACGCGCTCGTCACCCGCCTGGCCGGCCGGGGCGGGCGGGTCACCTGCGGCGCGCCGGTCGACCGGGTGGTCGTCGCCCACGGCCGGGCGCTGGGTGCCGGTACCCGCGACGGCCGCTGGTACCGGGCCCGCCGCGCGGTGCTCGCCGACGTCGCCGCGCCTGCGCTGTACCTCGACCTGGTCGGCGCGCAGCACCTGCCCGGCCGGCTCGTGGACGACCTGCACCGGATGCGCTACGACTACGCCACCGTCAAGGTCGACTGGGCGCTGTCCCGGCCGGTACCGTGGCGCGACGCCGAGGTCGCCGGCGCCGGTACCGTGCACCTGGGCGTGGACCTGGCCGGCATGGCGCGCCATGCGGCGAGCCTGCAGGCCGGCGAGGTACCCGCCGAACTGTTCCTGATCTGCGGCCAGCTGAGCACGGCCGACCCGACCCGGTCGCCGGCCGGTACCGAGACGTTCTGGGCCTACACCCACCTGCCGCAGCGCGACACCTGGCCGGCCGGCGCGGTCGCCGAGGTCGCCGACCGGATGGCTGCCCAGCTCGAGCGCTACGCGCCCGGGTTCGCCGACGCCGTGCTGGCCCGGCACGTCGCCGGCCCGCAAGAGCTGGAACGGGAGAACCCGAACCTGGTTGGCGGCTCCCTGATCGGCGGCACGAGCGCGGTGTCCCAGCAGGCGTTTCTGCGCCCGGTACCCGGCCTCGGGCGGGCGGACACCCCGATCGACCGGCTCTACCTCGCCAGCGCAGCCGCGCACCCGGGCGGGGGAGTGCACGGCGGACCGGGCGCCAACGCGGCCCGGGCGGCCCTGGCCCGGGACCGGTGGGGAAGCCTCTACGCCGGCCCGGTGCGCGGCGCGCAGCGACTGATCTATGGGCGGTAGCGCCTACGCCACCTCGTCCTCCGGTACGGGGTGCATGGCCAGCTCCTCCGCGCTCGCTCCGCCACCCGCGGCGCCGGCGTCGGCGGCGATCTCGTCCTTCTCGGCATCTTCACGGGTACCCTCGTCCGGCGCGACCAGCCGGCCGACCCGCTCGCTCGGCGGCAGCCCCGGCTCCGCCCGGTCGTACATCGACACCGGCGAGCCGAGGTGCGGGTCGACCGGGGTGTCGCCGGCCAGCACCGGGTCGGTCGGGTCGTCCGACCCGATGTCACGCAGGTCGTCGCCCAGCGCATCCGGCGTGACGTCCGGCTCCTCCCGCGCCAGGCGCAGGTCGAGCGGCTCGCCCCGGCGCTGCTCCTCCGGCGTGGTGCCGTACTCGTTGATGGCCGCCGCACCGTCGTCCCGATCGCCGGGCAGCGGATAGGGCTCCGGCCCGTCGGCCACCCGCGGCGAGTCCACGTCGTCGTACGCGGTCGAGTCGTCGTCGGCGTACTCCGGGATCCCGTCGGCCGCCGGGTCGGACACGCGTTTCGGGAAGGTGTCGTCCATGCCCTCCACCTACCCGCTGGACCAGCGGCGACACCTGCGGTACGGCCCGCTGCCGGCGTTTCGCACCGGTGTTTCGCGCGGTGCGGCCCCGGGTAGGCCAGCGCTATGACGGGTCTGGTGAACCGGGTGCGGGCAGCCCCTGCCGGGTATGCGCCGGGACAGGGCCGGCCGCTGCGCGGGTACCTCGCGTCTTCGCGCCCCGGCTGACCCGGCTGGTGGCCGCCACGTTCACCGCCATGGCCGCCGCCGACCTGCTCCAGCTCGGCTACGGCGCGGCCCAGCAATTCCCCGAGCACGCTGGGTAAATCTTCGTTCGCTGCGCTCACCAGAGGGCGCCGCCTCGCTGCGCTCACTGGTCGTTGAGCGCGGCCACGACCCGGTCCATGACCTCGCGCCAGTGGGCGCGCTGGCGCTCCCGCTCCGCCCGGTCGGCCAGCCATTCCTGGTGGAACCGCAGGACGGTGGCGTGCTCCGCCGGCCCGGAGACGGTCACCTGCATCGTGGTGTCGTGGTCCCAGCCGGCCGGCCGCCAGGTCAGCCGGATCCGGTCGAGGTCGCGGAAGCTGCGGACCTCGCCGGTCGTGCCGTCCGCGGTGCGGTAGCGATGGCCCCGCTGCGCCGCGAGTGTCGCGCCCGGACCGAGCCACACGGCCTGCCCCCGCGGACTGGCCAGGAAATCCCACACCACGTGGCGCGGGAGCGGGACGGTCCGGGACACCCCGATCTCGAAGCCGACGTCTTTCGTCTCACCGATCTGTTGCATGCGGTCATCATGCCGCCGGGTTACGACAATTTTCGGCAACATAGCCGGGCGCCCGGCGGCAGTGCCGCCGGGCGCCCGGGTGAACGATGGACATTACGAGGTTGCGGGGATGAGCTGACCGACCAGGCCGTGCGACTCGTCGGCCGGCCCGGCGCTGAACCACAGGGTGCCGACGCCGCCGCTGGCGGCCGTACCGGGCAGCAGCGCCCACAGGCCGTCGATGCTGATCCGGCGCCCGTCGGTGCCGCGCAGCTGGCCGAGGAAGTCGTCGCCGCCGTACACGTTGATCCGGCCGTCGCCGAAGTTGCCGACCAGCAGCGCGCCGGCGAACCGGCCGAAACTGGCGGGCGCGATGGCCAGGCCCCACGGGGCGTTGAGCGTTCCGTGGCTGGCGATCCGGCGCACGGTCAGCCCGAGGTCGGTGAACTTGTCGACGATGCCCAGGCCGGGCCCGGCCTGCTCGTCGGTGCTACCGGCCTGCTGCTTGGCGTAGGAGACGTACACGGCGTCACCGTTGACCATGACGTTGAACGGCGCGTACCCCTTGGGCAGCCGGGGGTCGTTGAAGAACTGCTGCGGCAGGGTGAGCCGGTGGAACGTGCGGTCGAACACGTCGATGCGGCCATTCGCGAAGTCGGCGGCGAGCAGCAGCGGCCCGAACGGCGTCTGCCACAGCGCCAGCCCCTTGTAGACCGCACCGTCCACGTGTGCCGCCAGGATCGCGTGGGTCGGGTCGGCCGCGCGGTTCCATCCGGTGATGTCCCCGCCTTCGCTGGCGAAGATGAACACCGCCCCGCCGGAGCCGCCGCCCGGCCCGGTGACCACGAAGTCGGTGGCGCTGCCGTTGAATGCCTGGCCGGTCGGTGCACCACCGGGGATGGTGACGACGAACAGCGACGGCTTGACCGGCGTGCCACCGACGCCGCCGGGGTAGAGGGTCGCGGTGTTAGTGCCGTTGTTGGCCACCCAGACCGGGCTCGTCGGGCCTAACGCCAGACCCCACGAGTTGACGGCGTTGGCATCCAGGACGTTGGGGTGCTCGGCCGGGTCGTCGGAAACCTGGTTGACCTGGGTGAATCGTGGTGCGGACCGGTCGTCGTCCGCGTTTGCTGGGGTGGCGCCGAGCGGTACGAGCAGCGCCACGATGGCGCCGGCGGTACCGAGGCGCAGTACTCGGTTCACGATGATCCCCCAATCGACAGCGTGCGCTGTCTTCGCCGAAGAGGAACGCGCCCGCGGGCGGCCCGGTTCACGAAGGGGTCCCGTGTCGCGAAAGACCCGACGTGCCAGGCGTGCCAACTTTGACAAACCTTCCTTCCAGCGGCGGCTGGACCGACCGGACCAGGTTCCGCGGCGCGGCGATCGTCATGCTGATCGTGCTCGCCACGATGATGCTGCCCGAGGAGGTCGTGGCGATCCCGCTGTCGGTGGTCCTGTCCGACCTGCCGGCCCTGCACGTGAACCTCATCGGCACGTACCTGGGGATGATCCTGCCGCTGGGCGCGTGGGGTTTCTCGATCATCGTGATGACCGAGTTCATGCGCGAGGTACCGCTCAGCCTGGAGGAGGCCGTCCGCATCGACGGGGCCGGCGAGCTGCGGGTCTTCCGGTCGGTGATCCTGCCGGTGTGCCGCCCCGCCCGCGGCGTGATCGGGGTCTTCGGGTTGATGATGATCTGGGACCAGTACCTGCTGCCGCTGATCGTCGCGCACGAGCCGTCCCAGTTCACCCTGCCGATCGCGCTGCGCACCCTGCGGGCCGACGACCAGGTCGGGATCGGCGTGCTGCTCGCCGCCGCGCTGCTCGCGCTGCTGCCGTCGATGATCGCGTTCCTGCTGTTCCAGCGGCAGTTCGCCCGGGGCCTGTCCGTGGAGGCAGTAGGCCGCTGATCAGGCCCGATCCCCGCGGTAGGCATACCTAGGCCGGGCGGTACCCCGGTCTAGGAGTTCCGCCGGCCCAGGATAGGTAACCGGTACCGATGGCAGCTGGGCCTTACCAGCAGAGGATGGCACAACGAGAACACCGTAGGAGTGATTCCCATGATGATCCATCCGGAAGTCATCCGTAGCCTCGCCCAGCAGCACCGCGACGATCTGCTCTGCGACGCCGAGACGGAGCGGCTGCTGACCGCGGCCCGCCGGTACCGCCGTGCGGCGCGTCGGCGGCACAAGTGACGGCCACGACACAACCGGTCGCCACGACAGCGGTCGCGGCGACCGCCCGCTCTCCGACCGCCGGTACCCTGGCCTCCGTGCGAGGCACACGCATGGGGGCCAGCCCGGTGATGGTCGGGCGCGACGAGGAGCACCGCCAACTCCGGCGCCTCCTCGCCGTGGGGCGGCCGCGCGTGGCCATGATCGCCGGGGAACCCGGGATCGGCAAGTCCCGGCTGATCGGCGAGCTGCTCGCCGGCCTGCCGGCGGACACCGCGGTACTCGTCGGGCAGGCCGAACCGGGTTCGCTGGGCCGCCCATACGAGCTGCTCCTCGACGCTCTCGACGGCGCCGAGGCGGTCGACTCCGATCTGCTGGAGGCGCTGACCGATGCCGCGCGCAGCGCGGTCGAGCGGCTGCACGCCGGGGTGGCCCTGGTCGGACGCCTGATCGGAAACCGCCCGGCGGTCGTGGTGTTCGAGGACCTGCACTGGGCCGACTCGGAGAGCGCGGCGCTGTTCGAGCGGATCGCCGAGCTGCCCGGTCCCCGCCTGCTGGTCGGCACGTACCGGCCGGAGGAGGTCACCCCGCGACAGCCGGTGGCCGCCCTGCTGTCCCATCTGGAGCGGCGGCACGCGGTCACGCACATCTGGCTGGAGCGGCTCGGCCCGGCCGACACCAGCGCCCTGCTCGCCGCGGCGACCGGGAAGCCGGTACCGTACCGGGCCGGCATGGAGCTGCACCAGCGCACCGGCGGCAACCCGTTCTTCCTGGAAGAGCTGCTGCGCGGGTACCCGGGCGAGGACGTGGCGGCGCTGTACGAGCAGCCGCTGCCCTGGAGCCTCGCCGAAGTGCTGCGCCGGCAGCTGGACGAGCTGGACCCGAAGGCGCGGCGGATCGCGGAGGCCGCCGCGGTACTCGGGCAGCGGGTGCCGTTCGACCTGCTCGCGACCGTGACCGGCGACGGCGAGGAGGAGCTGATCGGAGTGCTGCGCGAACTCGTCGCGCGCGGCGTGCTCATCGAGTCCGACGACGACGAGTTCAGCTTCCGGCACGCCCTGCTCCGGGAGGCCCTCACCGGTCAGATGCTCGGCCGGCAGCGCCGCCGAATGCACGAGGCGGCCCTGGACGCACTGCTGGCCGGCGGCGCGGCCGACCCCGCCCTGGTCGCCCACCATGCACGCGGCGCCGGGCGGTACGCGGACCTGGTCGACGCGGCCCGCCGGGGTACCGAGAGCTACCTCACGATCGGCTCGGCCTACCAGGCGTTGCAGCTTGCCGAGCTGGGCCTCGACGAGGTCGGCGATGACCTCCAGCTGCTCGCTGGGGCGGCCCGTGCGGCCTGGCTGGCCGACCTGATCGACGACGCGACCCGGTACGCCCGGCGCTGGCACGACCTCGCGCTGGCTCCGACCGACCGCGCGGCGGCCCTGTTCCTGCTGGTCCGGCTCGCCTGGGACGCCGACCAGCTGGCCGAGATGAACGCGCGCACCGATGAGCTGGAGCGGCTGCTCGACCAGCTTCCGCCCGGCGAGCACCAGGCGCGCGCGATGGTGGCGATCGCCCAGTCGATGATGCTGCGTGACCACAGCGCCGAGGGCGTCGCGTGGGCGGATCGCGCCCTGCGGCTCGCTGACGAGCACGGGCTGCCCGCCGTCCGGCTCGCTGCGCTCGTGGAGCGCGGCTCCGCGCTGGTCGCCAGCCCCACCACGATCGACGAGGGCCGGGCCCAGCTGTCCGGCCTGGTCGAGCGCGCGGAGAAGGCCGGTGAGTGGGTACTGGCCGCGCGGGCGATCAACAACCTGGTCTTCGAGCTGCCCACCGCTTCGCTGACCGAGCAGGCCGACCTGCTGGAGCGGATGCGGGCCGACGCCGAGCGGGCCGGCTTCGAGGCGATGGCGGTGGCCGCCTACTTCTCCGGCCGGGCGCGGCTCGCCATGGCGGCGGGCGATCTCGGCGAGGCGCTGGGCGCGCTGGAGGAGGGGCGCCGGCGCGATCAGGCCTTCCAACGCCGGGGCCGGCGGATCGGGTACCACTCGGTGCTTCTCGCCGGGCTGTCGCTGGAGAACGGTGACTTCGCCGTCGTGGACGACGTGCTGGCCGAGCTGTCGGGCGCCCCCGAGGCGGCTCCGCTGGCCCTGGCCGGGCTGCGCTTCCACCTGGCCTGCCGGCGCGACGGCGCTGCAGCCGCGCAGGCGGCCCTGGCCACTCTGCTGCCGGCGGTGGCCGCGTACGGCAAGCACAACGGCGACCTCGCCCACGACCTGGTGTCCGCCGCGCTGTTCGCCGGGCTGCCCCGCGAGCAGGTGGCTGGGCTGGCCAGTGCACTGGTCGCGCCGGTGGGCTGCTGGCACTGGCTGGTCGACGCGCAGGTCGCCGAGGCCGAGGGCCGGACCGCCGACGCGCTGGCCGGGTACACCGCGGCGACCGGGAAGGAGCTGCCGCCGGCGATCCGCGGGACGGCCGAGGTGGGCACGGCGCGCTGCCTGATCGCGCTGAACCGGGCCGCGGAGGCGGCCGACGCGGTACGCCGGGCCGAGGCGCTGCTGGCGTGCTGGGGCGGTTGGCGGGTGGCGGAGCTGGTGCAGGTACGCGAGCGGCTCGGCCTCGCCCCGGTGGACGGCCGGCGCGCGGTCAGCGGTACCGCGGCGCTGACCCCGCGCGAGCGCGAGGTGGCCCTGCTGGTCGCCGACGGGCTGACCAACGCCGAACTGGCCCGCCGGCTGTACATCTCGCCGAAGACGGCGGCCATCCACGTCTCGAACATCCTGCACAAGCTCGGCGTCTCCTCGCGGACCGAGGTCGCCGACGCGGTCCGCCACGCCTGAGCGCAGCGCCTTGCCGTACGGGCTGTCGCTCGGGCTGGAGCGCATCCTGCGCTGAGGGCTCCTATCCGGAGGGCCGCTTCAGGGAGTACGTCACCATGTGCAGGCGCTGCGGCTGGCCGACCAGGAGGCCGGCGCGGTCGTAGACCTGCCAGCCGTCGGCGCCCGCGCGGTTGAGGTGAAGCGCTCGTCGGTACCCCAGCGCTGCACGCCACCGGGGTAGTGGAAAATGGCCTGCCAGTCCATGAACTTGTCGGTGCCGAAGCTGCCCGTCGACCGGTACTCCAACCGCGCGTACTCCCAAGCCGTCACCGCTCCATGATGCCGAAGATTTGCTCGCCCTGTCACCCGGGGCTGACCGCGACCACGCCGGTCAGGGTGCCGACGTAGGCCCGCCCGCGGGCCAGGGTGGGGGAGGCGAAGTGCGGTGCCGTGCCGATGGACACCTGCTGGCGGACCGCCCCGTTCGCGGGGTCGAGCGCGTAGAGGACGCCGCCGTCGTAGTCGACCACCCACAGCGCGCCGCCGCCGAGTACCGGCGAGCCGGCCGCCGGTACCGCGGCATGCCAGCCCACGTTGACGTGCCCGGCGGTGTCCACGCGGACCGCGCGCGGGCCGTCGGTGCAGGGCAGGTAGGCGACGTCGCGGTCGACGGCGGCGCCGCCGAAGGCGTAGCAGGCGTCCGCCTGGGCGACCTGCCCGCCGATGCCGCCGAAATGGTCGGGGCGCAGCGTGTAGGCCACGCCACGCTTGCCGGCGATGAGGACGTACCCGTTCACCACGACCGCGGTCATCGAGCCGAGGTCCAGGTCCCGTTCGTTGTCCTGCGCCCAGGTACTCGGGGCGAAGCTGTCGAGCAGGTGCAGGTCGGGATCCAGCGCGATGACCGAGTCGCCACCGTCGTACCTGCCGCCGCTGGACTCGCTGTTGCCCACCGCGTACAGCAGCTGTCCATTGTGGACGATGCCGCCGGCGGGGGTCCAGATGCCCCCCTCGCGGCTGGTGGGTATCGCATAGCTGACCGCCGTGCCGCTGCCGGTGGTCGGGATGCCGACCACGGAACCGATGTAGTTGCCGCAGTCGCCGGCCAGGCCGCCGTACGCGATGTAGACCCGGCCGTTGTACAGCGTCAGGGCGGAGCGTTGCTGGTGGGCCACCGGGTTGCCTTTCGGCGCCTCGGCCGCCCGGGTGACCTTCACCGCGCCGGTGGCCGCGTCGAGGCCGAACAGCGTGTGGTGCGCGCCGGTCGTCTCGGCCAGCGCGAACACCAGCCGGGTGTCCGGGTCGTACACCATCGTGCTGGTGATGCCCAGCGGCTTGATGTTGCCGCACGGCAACTGCGATCCCGGCATCGGTTCGCCCAGGTGGGCCGACCAGCGCACCTTGCCGGTGTCCGCCGCCAGGGCGTAGACGGTGTCGTGTTCGGTGGCGGCGTACACGGTGTCGCCGACCACCAGCGGCTGGCCGTACACCGCGCCGTCCAGCGTGGCCTTCCAGGCGGTGGACAGCGCGCGCGGCGCCGGGAAGTCCGGCACCACGCCGCTGCGGGAGTTGTCCTTGTGGTACGTCGGCCAGTCGCCGTCGGCGAGGGCCGCGCCGCTGCCCGAGGGCCCCGGGCTGACCACCCGCTCCGACGGTACCGGGCCGGGCTGGACCGGTGCGGTGCGATCGCACGCCGCGGTCAGGACGACCGCGGCGGCGACCAATGTGACAGCCTGTCCCAGCTTCATCGCTCCCCTTCCGGCAGCCTGCCACCCCACTATGCCGGAAGGCGCGGGTCAGGCCGGTATCAGGATCCGCTCCGGCTCGCCGGCGGCCGTCTCGACGTGTACTGCCGGCAGCAACCGGGCCAGCCACCCGGGCAGCCACCAGTTGGCCCGCCCGAGCAGCTCCATCGCGGCGGGTACCAGCACCATCCGCACCAGCGTCGCGTCGACGAACACCATCACGGCCAGGCCCAGCCCGAGCTGCTTGACGGCGAGGTCGGCGCCGAACATGACGGACAGGAACACCACGATCATGATGGCGGCGGCGGCCGTGATGACCCGCGCCGTCCGGCTCAGCCCGTGGACGACGGCACTTCGGGTGTGGCCGGTCCGGTCGTACGCCTCGCGGATCCGGGAGACGAGGAACACCTCGTAGTCCATGGAAAGCCCGAACAGTACCGGGAACATGATCATCGGTACGTACGCCGCGATCGGCATCGGGCCGGGGAAGCCCAGGATCCGGGTCAGCCAGCCCCACTGGATGGCCGCGACGAGGACGCCGTACGCGGCGCCGATCGAGATCAGGTTGACCATGGCCGCCTTCACCGCCAGGGTCACCGAACGGAAGATCGCGACGAGGAGCAGCAGGGACACGCCGACGACCACGGCGATCAGCAACGGCAGGCGGCGGCCGACCTGGTCGGCGAAGTCGACGGTACCGGCGACCGGGCCGCCGACGTGGACGCCGGCCGGCAGCACGTCGGCGCGCAGGTGCCGGACCACCGTCGCGGTCGGCGCCGCCTGGGCGCTCGTCGTCGGGTACGCCACCACGAGCGCCACCGCGCCGTCCGAGCTGACCTGGGCGGGGGAGACCGACGCGATCCCCGGGGTACTCCGGACCGTCGCGGCCACCGCATCGGCCGACGCGGGCGGTGCCACGATGAACAGCGGCGCGTCGTAGCCCTCGCCGAACCCGGCCGCCAGGATCTGGTGGCTGGCGTACCCGCTGGTGTCGTGCGGCTGGGTGCTCGCGTCCGGCATGGACAGCCGCATCCCCAGCGTCGGCGCGGCCAGCACCAGCAGCACGATGGCGGCGCCGACGGTGGCGAGGACCGGACGCCGCGCGATCACGCCGGCCCAGCGCGCCGCCAGGGGAGTACCCGACCGGCGGCGGCCCAGGTGCGGTACCCGCAGCCGGTCGATGCCGCGCCAGGTGAACCCGAGCAGCGCCGGCAGCAGGGTCAGCGCGGCCAGCATCGTCAACGCGACCGTCAGCGCGGTGTCCACGGCCACCCCGCGCAGCAGCGGCTGGCCCATGAGCAGCAGGCCGAGCAGGCCGACGACGACGGTACCGCCGGCGAACAGCACCGCCCGGCCGGCGGTCGCGATCGCCTGTACCGTGGCGGCCTCGGGATCCCTGCCGTCCGCCATCGCCTCGCGGTACCGGGTGACGATGAACAGCGCGTAGTCGACGCCGACGCCCAGCCCGATCATCGCGCCGAGGATCGGGGTGAAGCCGGGGCTGGGCAGCACGTGGTTGAGCAGCATCATGCCGGCGAGCCCGACGCCGATCCCGAAGATCGCGGTGACCAGCGGCAGGATCGCCGCGAGCACCGAACCGAACGCGATCAGCAGCACGACCAGCGCGGCGGTCATGCCGATCCCGTCGGACGGGCCGCCGCCCGGCGTCTCGGCGATGTTCACCGCGCTGCCGCCGAGCGCGAACGTCACGCCAGTGCTTGTGGCGGAAGCATGGCTCGCCGCGCGGACCTGGTGCACGAGGTCGAGCGTCTCGGTCGCGGGCATGCTCTCGTCGCGGACCGACAGCGCCGCCGTCGCGAACGCGGTACCGCCGTCGGGCGAGATGTGCCCGGGCACCTGGTACGGATCGGCCACGCTCACCACGTGCGGCGCGCCCCGCAGCGCGGCGAGCACGTCCCGTACCCGCGCCTGGACGGCCGGGTCGCGCACGCCCGCGTCGGCGTGTACCGCCAGCGTCAGCGACGCGCCACGCTGGTCGGGAAAGTGCGCCGACAGCAGGTTGGCCGCCTTGACGCTGTCACTGTTGCCGCCGCCGAAGTCGTTGCTCGACGGCGCGCCCTTGGTGAAGCCGAGCACGAGCAGGCCGGCCGCCACGACCAGCCAGGCGAGCGCGACCAGCCCGCGCCGCCGGTAGCACAGGCCGGCAATCCGGCCGAGGATCCGGGTATTCGTCATGCCCTCGATGCTCGCGACCAGCCGGCCGTCGATCGTCCGCCCCCGGCAGACACTGTGCTGGCCGGGTACTCCGGCCGGCTACTCCCCCTGGAGTAGGCGCCGCGGCTCGACCAGGCCGGTCTCGTAGGCGAACACCACCAGTTGCGCGCGGTCGCGCACGCTGAGCTTCGTCATCGCCCGGCTCACGTGGGTCTTCGCCGTCAACGGGCTGACCACGAGCTTCTCGGCGATCTCGGCGTTGGACAGGCCGGCCGCCACGAGCCGGACCACCTCCCGCTCCCGCTCGGTGAGCAGGTCGAGCAGCGGGCTCGGCGGTGCCGGCGCCGCCGCCCGCCCGACCGTCGCGGTGTACTTCGCGATGACCGCCCGGGTGACGCTCGGCGACAGCAGCGCGTCGCCCCGCGCCGTCACTCGTACCGCCTGCAGCAGGTCGGCCGGTTCGGTGTCCTTGACGAGGAACCCGCTGGCCCCCGAGCGGAGCGCGGCGAACACGTTCTCCTCCTCGGCGTAGGTCGTCAGGACCAGGATCCGCACCCCGCCCAGCGTCGCGTCCCCGGTGATCCGCCGGGTCGCGGTGATCCCGTCGACCTCGGGCATCCGGATGTCCATGAGCACCACGTCGGGACGCAGCCGCCGGGTCAGCGCGACGGCCTCGCCGCCGTTGGCCGCCTCGCCGACGACCTCGATGTCCTCGGCCGAGTCGAGCAGCACCCGGAACCCGGCCCGCACAAGCGCCTGGTCGTCGGCAAGGAGAACTCTAATCATGGTTCGCTCCGCGAGGCGCTTCGGTGCGCCGTCTTCCCTCGTCGCTGCGCTCCTCGTGAGCCGGCACTTGGGCCGGCTCAGTAAGGCGGCGTTCGTCAGTCCAGACGCCGCCGCGCCTCGCTTCGCTCACGATCAAGGGCAGCGTGGCGCGGACCGCGAACCCGCCCTCGTCGCGCGGCCCGGCCTGGACGGTACCGCCGAGCGCGGCCGCCCGTTCCCGCATTCCGGCCAGCCCGTGCCCGCCACCGCTGCGGCCGGCACCCGGCGTGGCGCCGGTGCCGTCGTCGAGGACCTCCAGGCACAGCTGGTCCGGCTGGTATCCGATATGGACGGTGGCAGCCGCCTGCGGGCCGGCATGGCGCAGCACGTTGGTCAGCGCCTCCTGGAGGATCCGGTATCCGGCATGGTCCACTGTGGACGGTAACGGTACCGGAGCG
>WNGL01010357.1_pt1 | contig 17122 bp, 11 predicted proteins | sample 5400591 | NCBI WGS metagenome assembly WNGL01 (sample SAMN13153377, study PRJNA577476) | soil metagenome | isolation source: 80 cm soil or saprolite under Garry oak tree replicate 1 | place: USA:California | collected 2016-06-15
AATCTTCACCTAAAAATGATTGGGGTGCAAGAGCCAATCTAGAGATCTAGAGCCGGTGAAAAGGCAAAGAAAGAATGGCATGGTATAATGGTAAACAACGACCTGCACTGCTAGAAGGAGGCTTTCCATGCGTCTACAAGGAAAAACTATTGGCGTCTTCGTCGCCGCAGAAGTGGAGGACCTGGAGTTCTGGGTTCCTGTCATGCGACTGCGTGAAGAAGGGGCAAAAGTCGTCGTAATTGGTCTTTCAAATCAGGTCGTGCACGGCAAACACGGTCTGGAGATGACTCCAGATGTCAGTATAGAAGAAGCTCCGGCAGTCAATACGCTGGATGGCATCGTCATTCCCGGCGGCTGGGCGCCCGACAAACTGCGTCGTAACCAGAAGGTCCTACAGATCGTGCGAGATATGCACGCGCAGGGTAAAATTGTTGCTACTATCTGCCATGGCGGCTGGGTTCCCATCTCGGCGGGTATCATGCGCGGGCGCAAGGCTACAGGCTCAACAGGCATCAAGGACGATATCATCAATGCAGGTGGCACCTGGGTCAACGAGGCGGCGTTCCGCGAAGGCAATATGGTGTGGGGCCGTGTCGTCGAAGATATTCCTGATTTTTGCCGCGAGCTGGTCGCAGCACTCGCAGGATGAGGAAAGACTATGTATCGCTTTCTTATTATCATTGAACAGGGGAAGCACAACTATAGCGCGTACGTTCCTGACTTACCTGGCTGCATAACAACCGGAGATACACAGGAAGAAGTCTTAAAGAACATGCAAGAGGCGATCACGAGCCGATTCCCACGCCGCTAACCACGGCTCAATATGTAGATGTCCCTTTTTCCAACCCGGCGGCATGAACCATAGAGGTTCAGGGGCTTGATATAAAACTTTCGCACATATCAGGGAAGACTGATCGGAGGGTCACATGAGTCGATTTCTCGATGTCCTGGCGCATCGTGTCTTGATCTACGATGGAGCCATGGGCACCAATATACAGCGCTACCAGCTCGACGCAGAAGACTACGGCGGCCAGGCTACCGAAGGCTGCAACGAATACCTGGTCCTTACCAGGCCCTCCGTCATCGAAGAAATCCACAGCGGCTTTATGGAAGTCGGCTGTGACGTGCTGGAAACCGATTCTTTCACCGGCAGCCGCCTCAAGCTCGACGAGTACGGCCTGGGCGCGCTCACCCATGAAGTCAATCTCACCGCGGCGCGCATTGCACGACGCATTGCCGACCGTTATAGCACACCCGAACAGCCGCGTTTCGTCGCAGGCTCCATCGGACCAACCGGCATGCTGCCATCGTCGGATGATCCACTGCTCAGCAATATCACCTACCAGCAGCTTGCTGAAATCTTCCACGAACAGGCCGCCGCGCTTCTGGAAGGCGGCGTCGATGTGTTGATCATCGAGACCAGCCAGGATATCCTGGAGGTACGAGCCGCCATTACAGGTATCCGCCGCGCTATGCAGCAGGCCGGTCGCAGCGTGCCCATCCAGGCGCAGGTTTCGCTCGATACCAGCGGGCGCATGCTGCTCGGCACCGACATTGCGGCCGTCATGACCACGCTTGCCGCGCTGCGCGTTGACATTATTGGCCTGAACTGCTCTACAGGGCCCGACTACATGCGCGAGCCGGTGCGCTTCCTATCAGAGAACTGCCCGCTGCCCATCTCGACTATTCCCAACGCGGGCATCCCACTCAATGTCAACGGGCTGGCCGTCTACCCGACAGAGCCGGAGGCGATGGCTGAGGCCCTGCGGGAGTTTATCACCGAATTCGGCGTCAATATCGTCGGCGGCTGCTGCGGTAACAGCCACGAGCACCTGCGCGCCATCGTCAAAGCCTGTCGCAACGCGCCGCGCCGCCCGCGCCCCATTGCCGGCAATAATTTCACGGGCAAAGACTGGACCAAAATCTCACTCCCAATCGTCTCCAGCGGCATTCGCGCCATGTCGCTGCAACAGGACCCACCGCCGCTGCTGGTTGGTGAACGGGTCAACAGCCAGGGCAGCCGCCTGGCAAAAAAGGCTCTGCTCAACGAAGACTACGATACATTGCTGGCTATCGCTCGCGAGCAGGTCGAAGGCAGCGCGCACGTCTTAGATGTGCAGGTAGCACTGACCGAGCGCACGGACGAGCCAGGGCAGATGGCAAAGACTATCAAGAAGCTGTCCATGGGTGTCGAAGCACCTCTCGTGATCGACTCGACCGAAGCGGATGTGATCAAAGCGGCCCTGGAAATGTACCCTGGACGGGCCATCATCAACTCGATCAATATGGAAACTGGCCGCCAGCGCATCGAGAACGTCATACCGATGGCCCTCGAGCACGGTTCAGCCGTAGTAGCTCTCACCATCGACGAGATCAGCATGGGCAAGACCACGGCGCGCAAGGTCGAGATCGCGCACAAAATCTATGATATCTGTGTCGACGAGTATGGCCTGGCGCCCAACGCGCTCATTTTTGACCCGCTCACATTTCCTATCACCACGGGACAGGAAGAACTACAAACAGCGGGCATCGAGACGTTGGAGGCCCTCAAACGTATCAAAGTAGAGCTGCCGGGTGTGTTTACTATCCTGGGCGTCAGCAACATCTCCTTTGGCTTGAAGCCACACGCACGCGCCGTCCTGAACAGCGTCTTTCTGTACCACGCGGTCAAGGCGGGACTCGATGCCGCCATCGTCAACCCGGTGCACATCACGCCCTATGCCGAGATAGATGCCGAACAACGTCAACTTGCCGAGGATCTGATATACAACCGGCCCGACGCGCTGCCGCACTATATCGCTTACTTTGAAGCGCACGGCCCACAAAGGGATGATACGAACACCAGGGTAGACCCTACCGAAGGAATGAACACAGCAGAACGCATCCACTGGCAGATCCTGCACCGGCGCAAAGAAGGCATCGAGGCCTTGATCGAGCAGGTTATCGACGAACGCGCCAACGAGCTCGATATTCCTCAGAGCCAGGCGGCGGTCAATGTGCTCAACACTATCCTCTTGCCCGCCATGAAAGACGTTGGCGACCGCTTTGGCGCGGGTGAACTCATCCTGCCCTTTGTGCTGCAATCCGCCGAGGTGATGAAACGTGCCGTCGCCTACCTGGAAGGCTACCTGGAGAAAACGGAAGGCTATACGAAGGGCAAAGTAGTGCTGGCGACAGTCTTCGGTGATGTGCATGACATTGGCAAAAACCTGGTCAATACCATCCTGAGCAACAACGGCTACACCGTCTACGATCTCGGCAAACAGGTCCCGCTCAATACCATTCTCGATAAGGCCATTGAAGTCAACGCAGATGCTATTGGCCTCTCTGCGCTGCTGGTCAGCACTTCCAAGCAAATGCCGCTGTGCGTCAAAGAACTGCACAAGCGGGGCCTGAAATTCCCGGTGATTGTCGGCGGCGCCGCCATCAACCGTTCCTATGGGCGGCGTATCCTTTTCGTCGATGAGCAGACTCCAGAGTCAATGCCACTAGCCTACGAATCCGGCGTCTTCTACGCTCGCGATGCCTTTGAAGGCCTGGAGATTATCGATCGCCTGACCAGTACTCCTGAACAGCGCTCCTCCTTTGTGCATCGCATCAAGGAAGAGGCCCTGCACGAGCGTTTGCGAAAAGCAAAGACGGGTGCGCAGGAAGCTGCCGCCGGAGAAGAACCTTTAGCGGTTCCATCTTCCAGTATACGATCCAGCATCTCCATCCCCACGCCGCCCTTCTGGGGACCGCGCATCCTGGAACGCATCGGCATCGAGGATGTTGCTGCCTGCATGGACCTCAATACACTTTACCGGCTGCACTGGGGTGGCAAAGCTCACGGCGCGGAATTTACCCGCCTGGTAGAGGGAGAGTTTCGCCCGCGCCTGGATCGCATGCTGCGCGAGGCTCGCCAGCAGCGTTACCTGCAGCCCAGGGTTATCTATGGCTATTTCCCCTGCCAGTCAAGCGGCAACGAGTTGATTGTCTACGACCCGCGCGACGCAGGTCAAAGCAGGCGCGAAGTGATGCGCTTCCGCTTCCCCAGGCAAAGAGAACGCGAACGCCTGTGCCTGGCCGACTACTTCGCCCCAGTCGAGGGCGACCGGATTGACGTTGTAGCCTTCCAGGTGGTCACGATGGGAGAGACGGCCAGCGAGGCGATACATCGACTCCAGCAGGCTGGCAACTACTCCGAGTCATACTTTGTGCATGGGCTGGCCGTCGAAATGGCCGAGGCGCTGGCGGAATATACGAACCGCGTCATTCGCCGTGAACTGGGATTGGAGGAGCAGCGTGGGCGCCGCTACAGCTGGGGCTACCAGGCTATTCCCGACCTGGAGGACCACGAGAAGGTTCTCCAGCTGCTCCCCGCCAGGGACAGCATCGGCGTCGATCTCACCGAGGCATACCAGTTCGTGCCTGAACAAACAACCGCCGCCATCGTTGTACATCATCCCCAGGCTGTCTACTTCGCCGTAAGAGCCGAAGGGGCAGTTGTTTAAAGCCAGATTGTTAAGCCGGAAGCTATTCTCAGATGATTTAGGCTCGGGCTTAGAGCCGGTGGTTTAGGCTCAGGCGGCGGATCATCATCCTCCGGACCTATTGCAAATTGATCCTCGTCAGGGTTTCCATCATCTGGACCTATGCCAAAGTACGTCGATACATATATCGCTTCCATGGTACCTGGCCTCCCTCCGAGACTCGTGCTCAGAATCTCTAATTTACATTATATACCCATATATCGATTTGCTCTCGAGTGAATTTTACCATTATTGTCTCTTTACAGTCAATATTTGCACTGGTTTTAAGTCAAGCTAGTTATAAATAATTTTTACATTGTAAAGCTATTCGATCTGAGCGAAGCCTGGCGACCCAAGGGTCGACCCTGTCAGGCCTATCCACCATGCAAAAAAGTGTCTATTCCAACGACGGAAAATGTGGTATACTACGCACAACACTTGCTACCAGACAAAGCTAAAGTTGGAGACGATCGTGAACTACCGAACGCACTATTGCACCTGTCCAGGCGTTCGCAGAGGAAACGCGCGTAGCTCAGCCCTCTGCGAACGGTTTGACGTGCCTGCTGCTAGAGAGTAGTAACGATCTTTCCCTGCACGTTCCCCGCCTGAGCTGCTGCCTCTCATATGAACCCAACATTCTACAATACCATCTAGAGGAGATACGCTCATGACAAGTGTTTCGGCCAAGCCGATTTACCTGTATAACTCATTGACGCGCAGCAAAGAGCTGTTTCAGCCACTCAACCCGCCGCGAGTGGGCATCTACACCTGCGGCCCAACCGTCTATAGAGACATCCACATCGGTAACTTCCGCACCTTCATGATGGCGGATTGGCTGCGCCGCATGCTCGAATACAACGGCTACGACGTTTTCGCGGTGCGCAACATCACCGACGTTGGGCACATGAAATAGCCGCCTTCTACACACAGCGCTACCTGGACGACCAGGCAAAGTTGAACATCCTGCCCGCCCATCTTAATCCAAAGGCCACAGAGCATATTCCACAGATGCTGGCGATGACAGAGAAACTGCTTGAGCGCGGGCTGGCATACGTAGCCGATGGCAACGTCTACTACGATGTCAGTCGCTTCCCGCCTTATGGCATGCTTTCAGGCAATACCGTCGAGAATCTGCGCGCGGGGGGTCATGGTCGCCAGCAGATGGAGATCGCCGAGGATAAAGACGCGCCCGAGGACTTCGCCCTGTGGAAACGCGGGGATGCAAAGCGCCAGATGAACTGGCCCAGTCCCTGGGGCATAGGCTTCCCCGGCTGGCACATCGAGTGCTCCGCCATGTCCACGCAGTACCTTGGAGAACAATTCGATATCCATACCGGCGGCATCGACCTGAAGTTTCCACATCACGAAGATGAGATCGCGCAGAGCCAGGGTGTGAGCGGCAAACAGCCGGTGCAGGTGTGGATGCACGGCGAGTTCCTGGATTGGGGCAACCTCAAGATGTCCCGCTCAAAAGGCAACGTCGTTTTGCTGAGCACTCTAAAAGAATGGGGCTTCGACCCGATGGCTTTTCGCTACCTGCTGTTGACTGCGCACTATCGCACGAAGCTCAACTTCATCGAAGAGTCGATCACAGCGGCACAGCATGGCTTGAACAACCTGCGAGACGATCTCGCCTCGCTTCCTGTTGAACCAGCCGAGCAGGCGCTAACCTGGTCCGAGGCGGCACAACGCGTGCGTGATGCTTTCCATACTGCCATCAACGATGACCTGGAATTGCCCACTGCGTTGAGCATCACTCGCGAGGTTGTGCGCGACAACACGATTGCTCCAGCAGAGCGACGACGCCTGGTCCTCGACTTCGACCGCGTGTTAGGTTTACGCCTGGATACGGTTGAGGCAAAAACTCCTCGCACTCTAAGCGAGGAGGCGCTGGCCCTGGTTCGCGAGCGCGACGAGGCGCGAGCAGCCCGCGACTGGAAACGCTCCGACCAACTGCGCGACCAGCTCAAAGAGATGGGCTTTGAGGTACGCGATACGCCTAAGGGGACGGAACTGGTGTAAGACCGACCTATACGAAGGACTCAGTCGGCCTATGACGAAGGTCAGGCATGATTGAGTCCTTCTTTGATCACTATTTCACAATGGACTTTACCTGTTTAAACTGGATTGCGGAACAGCCACCGAAGGCCGATAAATCGGCCCCTACTGTATGGAGTACACACATCGTAACCCATACACCTACGGATACCCTAATTATTTTGTCAAAGTTCATTATCATGCTCTCTTTTCCCTGAAGCGAAATCCTACGAGGGCGCGATCTATCGCAGTTCTACGATAAATCGGGGACCTACGCCCATCTCAATGAAGGAGTAAATGGCATGGCATCCTGGTGGCAAAAAACGCTGGCGGCGGCGGCAAGCGTGGCCGGGCTGGCTGGAGGAGCATACTACATGCTCATGCGCAGGCCACTTCCCAGGACAAAGGGAACCCTGCACCTGCAAGGGCTACACGAGGCTGTCGAGATCATCAGCGACCGTTATGGCGTGCCCCATATTTTTGCTGGGAACGAGGATGACCTGTACTTCGCCCAGGGCTACACGCACGCGCGAGAGCGTCTCTGGCAAATGGAGCTCAACCGGCGCATTGGCTCAGGGAGGCTCAGCGAAATTTTCGGCGAGATCGCCCTGGAAACAGATCGCTTCTGCCGCCGCCTGGGTATGCACCGCGCCGCAGCGGCCGAGGTAGAGCGCCTGGCCGAGCACAGCAGGCGTATCCTGAGCGCTTATGCCGCTGGCGTGAACGCCTTTATTGAACACAACAGGTATAATTTACCCATCGAATTCACCCTGCTGCGTTTCAAACCGGGTCCATGGGAAGTGAAGGATAGTATCCAGTGGGCCAGGATGATGGGCTGGAACCTCGGCGGCAACTGGGAAAGCGAGATTGTGCGGGCAAACCTTGTCGCCAGGCTGGGTGCTGCGCGCGCAGCCAGGTTGGAGGCGGGCTATGATCCCCAACACCCGCTGATTATCCCACCGGGCGTCGAATACCAGGGCATCAATGCTGGCATGCTCGAGCAGTACACAGCACTCAAGCAACTGAGCGGATTCGGCTTGCTGGGCGCGAGCAACAACTGGGTCGTCGATGGTACCATGACCACGACTGGCTCACCTATCCTCTGTAACGACCCACACCTGGGCCAGGTTGCCCCGTCAATCTGGTACGAGTGTCACCTGGTAGCCGACGACATCGATGTTACCGGTGCCAGCTTCCCCAGCGCTCCTGGCATCGTCATCGGGCACAACCAGCATATTGCCTGGGGCATTACAAATGCTATCTCCGACGTTGAAGACCTGTACATCGAAAAATTCAATCCACAGGACCCCCACCAGTACGAGTACCAGGGCAAGTGGGAAGAAGCGCAGGTTGTTCGCGAAGAAATTAAAATAAAAGGCAAGAAGGTCCCATTCATCGAAGAGGTGCGCATCACCCGGCATGGGCCAATCCTGACCAGCATGTCAGGTACAACCAGCGGCGCCACAGCAGAGCAGAACGGCGCGAACGCCGGAACAGCCGAACTCCCCCTTGCACTGCGCTGGACCGGACTGGAGCAGGGCCGTATTATAGTGGCGGTACAAAAACTGAATCGCGCCAGCAACTGGGAAGAGTTCCGTGAGGCTCTGCGAGATTGGGATGTGCCACCACAGAATATGATCTATAGTGATAGAGAGGGCAACATCGGCTACATCATGGCTGGCGCAATCCCTATCCGTGCCAAAGGACAGGCGCTTCTCCCCTCTCCAGGATGGACGGGTGAGTACGAGTGGACAGGCTATATCCCCTTTGATGAGCTGCCACAGACCTACAACCCGGAACAGCATTTCATCGTCACCGCCAATAATCGCGTGGTGAACGACGATTACCCCTACTACATCACTCATGAATGGCTCAATGGCTACCGCGCGCAGCGCATCCGCGATCTCCTGACCAGTAAAGCGCCTGGCGAGAAGCTGGCGCTTTCGGACATGGCCCGCATCCAGGGCGATCAATACTCCCTGCCCGCCGTGGAGATCGTGCCGCATATGTTGAAGATTCAAACCGGCGCTGCCCTGGAGAAGGCCGCACAGGACATCCTGCGTACCTGGAACTATGTGCTTGCCCCCGGCAGTGCAGGCGCGGCCATCTATGCCATGTTCTTGCGCAAACTGGAGCCTATTGTCTTTGGCGCGCTCCTGGGAGAAGATGAAGCACTGCTCAGCAGCTACCTGGGCGTAGGGTCAACGCTGCTGTCGTTGACCAACGGCCACCTCAGCCGCAGCAGACCATTGCTCATTCGCTTAATGAATGCCCATGATGATACGTGGTTCGCCGGTTCAGCTATTTCAAATGGCTCTAAATCATGGGACGCGGCTATCTCTGCTGCTTTCCAGGCAGCCATCGAGGAACTGCGCACAAGATGCGGAGATGATACCTCGCGCTGGGAATACGGCGCGGTGCATACGATGACTTACAACCACGCTCTGGGGATGGTCAAGCCACTTAACAAAATATTCAATCGTGGACCATTTCCGCTAGGGGGCGATATCGATACCGTCAACATGGGCGCAGTGGCGCCCAACCAACCGGAGGTCGTGATCACTGTACCTTCATACCGCCAGATCGTGAACCTGGCCGACCTGAAAACCTCCCTTGCGGGACACTCGCCTGGGCAGTCCGGCCATCCTGCCAGCAAGCACTACGACGACTTCATCGAGCCCTGGCTGAGCGTCCAACACCATCCCATGCTCTTTGAACGCAGCATGATTGAGGAAAACGCGGAGGGTACGCTGCACCTGCTGCCTGGACGTGCTGGATAAATCCGCACTCTACACTTTGGGAAATTCTCACCTTTCCTTGATAATTCCTTTACATTTTCTTGCTACAATGCCCAAAAAAGCACGAATAGGGCAGATAGCATGAAAAACAGGATAGATACTGTTAAACAACAACCTCCGACCGTCCCTTTAGCTGCACAAAATACCATAGCAGCCAACCACGAGTTGCGCACAAAAAGCATCCTGGGATGGGCCGTGTTGCCATTGCGACTTTTCATTGGTATCACCTTTATCTACGCCGGCATCCAGAAGCTTACCGATCCACAATACTTCCACCCTTCAGCCGCGCGCTATATCGGCAATCAGATCGCGGCATTCGCCAGCGGGTCGCCTATGCATGGTTTCCTCGTCAACGTTGCAGGGCCTCATGCCATGCTTGTCGGAGCCCTCGTTGCCTACGGCGAACTGGCTATTGGCCTGGGCGCACTTTTCGGGCTACTCCTGCGACCGGCAGCGTTCTGCGGTATACTGCTCAACCTGGTATTTTTTCTTTCAGCAACCTGGCGCGTCTACCCATACTTTTACGGCTCCGACATCGTCTTCATCTTCTGCTGGATCACCCTCTTGATCGCTGGACCTTCCAGCAGCATACTCCCTTCGCTCGATACACTGCTGGCAGCGCGCTTGCTCAAATCTCTATCGATCCAGCAACGCGCATGGGTCGCTCCCCTACTACATTTCATCCTTGGCACTGGAGAAACGTCCCACGATACATCGGGATACCTGCCCCCCAGGCAGGGTGCCTACAACGCACCTGCGGCCGCAAATAATCCCCAGAACAAGCAGATCCCTACAAATGTGCGCCGGAATTACCGGGCGCAGGCAGCACTTAAAAAACAGAGCAGGCGCAGCTTCCTGTGGGGAGTCGTCAGCGGTGGCGCAGGCATGTTGGGACTGGTGTGGCTGAGCAGCCTCTTTCATACTGCTCCACAAACTCCGAATAGCCCTGCCAGTAACGCCGTTGCAACTGCTCCGCAGGCAACGGATACGGCCACAGCAGCTACCCCGCAAACACCTGGAGTGATTGCCCAGGTGAGCCAGGTCCCGGCAAACAGCGCAGCCGATTTTACTCTCCCGTCGAACAGCGATCCTGGTGTGCTGGTACACCTGGACAATGGTAAATTCGTCGCGTACGATGCAGCCTGTACCCACGCGGGCTGCCCGGTATCATACGATTCCGGCAGCAAACTTTTGCTCTGCCCCTGCCACGGGGCCGCTTTTGATCCCGCCAAAGACGCAGCCGTCGTCCAGGGTCCGGCCCAAACACCCCTCACCAGCGTCCCTATTCACGTGGATAACGCGAGCGGCGCCATCTCTCTCAGTAATTGACGCTGTTTGTAGGCAATCAATCAAACGGGAGCGGGCAACGTAGGGGCCGGTTCACCGCGCCCAGCGCCGATTTATCGGCCCTCTTCCTCGTCGATTACCACCGCCGATACAACTTGTCCTTGCTCCAACGCACCGGATTCTCGAGAATATATTTGGGAAGGTTGTCCCAGGCTTTCTGGGAAGAGTTCCAGTTGCACCGGAACAAGGAGTGGTAGCAGTGGAAAGCGGTCTTGCAAACAATCTCAGCCCTCTCACTTTCTCAGCTTTCAATCAATCGGTGGGGGAGTTTCCACTTCATCGCCGAGCGGGCAGAACGAAGGGGGTCTAAAGCCACTTTATGGAAGAGGTAAAGCTCGTTGCGCAGCCTGTGGGCAGGGGCGCATCAAGACACCGCACCACTTGTGAGCGCCAGTTCGGCCAGCACAGGATAATGATCGCTGGGATAGAGCGGAGGGGCCGCATCCTGCAGGATAGCACAAGCGTGGACGGTGAAGGAGGATACCCCATTCTTAGTCAGAATCCAGTCCACACGCCATGCTGGTTCGTAATGAACTCCTTCAAACCCATGATAGGTCAGTGCAGCTGGTGTATCAAGATGACCAGCGGCAAGATAGGTATCAACGAAGCCGTGATCCAGAAGGAAGCGATAGCTGGCATGCGTCAAGGCCGTTTCCTCATCGCATGGAGCAGAGAGCACATTGGCGTGACAATTAAAATCACCAGTCAGCAGCACCGGGAGATGGTCCAGGTGAAAGGCAGCAAGCTGCAGAAGGATCAAAGGACAGCTCTGGAGCCGGGCTTGTGCGCTTTCAGAATCCAGATGCACATTCAGGTGACAGAACTCTTCGCCCGTCTTAGGGCAACGGAACCGTGCCCAAGTAGCAGCACGAACGTAGGTGCTTTCCCAGCTACGAGACCACTGCTCAGGCGTCGGACTCAGCCAGAAGCCGCCGCTCTCTAAGAGATCCAAACGGGAAGGGTTCCAGAAAATGGCATTGTAGTTGAGGCGTGTTTCCTCCATGGTGGGTGGCCCCAGAACCCACTGATACTTGCGAAGCTGCTTCTGGTAGGTCTCCAGATTCCTGCACATGAGTTCCTGAAAGCCAATGAGATCGGGAGTCGTGCGTTCAATCAGAGAGAGCGTGAGTGGAGCCCGGCGTTCCCAAGCATTCGGACCATCCCGATGAGGAACCGCTCCACGGATATTGAAAGTCATGATCCGAAAGGTCATCACGAAGCCCTCCGCACGCTCCGATCAAAGAAGTACAGTCTGACAGCCCTTGAATGGTTTGCCGATCTTCGGCTCGCAAGGTGTGCTTGTGCTTCGACACCGTGTACCTCAAACGCGATATTGGCTCATACGTCAATCGTACTCAGATTTGCATCATCTTACAAGATTTTTTGCCCAATTGGGCTAATCACCCTTGATCTACGCACATTTGGTGTCTCGCACCAAGAGTGGTTTTTTCTTTCTTCTTTGCTTGAGTTTAGCTCGTTGCGCATCCCGTGGGCGGGAAGACCCCAGATGATGGATCAGCGGGATATGGCGTGACCTTCCGCGCGCGAAGCTGTGTTCTGAACCTTGGGATGGGAGCAAATCAAGACGGCTCACCAGTAGCATAGCATAGAACAAGCAACCAGGTAACGGGGAAACAGGCAAGGTTTCGCAGGCTGCTACCAGGAGATCAAGCTGTCTGGAACGTTCGCTCCGCCAGGTCTGGAGTGTGACTTGGCGTTGACAGTCGAGAGCCAGCGATCCGCGCTGACGAGCAGATCCCAGCAGAGAATGCGGTGATTTCCCCTTCAATGGAAGGGGAACAGAAAGGCGTTTTTCCTGTCTGTAGCGGCTTGGGCCTCTTCGCCTGAGTCGTGGTGTCCTTATGTGGGTGATGGCGCTGGTGGTGCCAGGTCCTTGTTTTTGAGCAGAGCAAGAGCGGCGGGGATGGCACCGATGATCCAGAGGGCGCAGATCAGGTATTTGAGCACGTCCTGGAAGACGATATTATGCACGGGAAAGATGAGGATGGTGAGCGGACTGGTGAGAGCAAAGGCCCAGGCAGCCCAGGCGGGGATGAGGCGCAACCGACCCAGCATGAGACCGATGAGCACGGCGCTGAGCAGGTGGCCGATGATGTAGATGAGCAGATAGATCGTCATGACGGTGTCGCCGTTGAAGTGCATCCAGAGCGCGGCAAGCTGCGGGGTGCTGCCGGTCTGGGCGATGTCGTAGGCCAGGGAGTCTATGCCCATGAGCGCGGCCCAGGGGATCCAGCCGACCAGGGAGAGCGACGCCGAGATGGTGGCAAGCCACGGCGCGCGCCTCATGCCCAGCAGTGACATGCCCAGGTAGCCCAGGGGCAGGAAGAAGGAGGCGGCGATGGCGCCGATGAAGTGCAGGGTGTTGCCAGGAGAACCGGCCATCGCGCTGGCGATAAGAGGTTCGCGGAGATTTCCCGCCCAAGAGATGAGGTAGAGGGTGATCGAGAGCGGTGCAAGGATGATGCAGGCTGAAAAGGCGTAGCGCTGGAATGTGAGGGCGGTGGACACCCTGGCCTGTTCTGAGTGGGATGGAGAGAGTTTCATGGATGTGTTCCTTCCTTTTACTTGCTCGTTCTACTTCAGGATAGATCTATCTTATCAGCTTTCCTTACGCCTGGATATTGCTTGTGCAAAAACCTGTGGCGCACCCCGTACAAATCGTGACAAAATAGAAACCCGGTTGACTGGAGTCATAACACGAGCGCGATAAATCGGCCCCTACAAATGGTCGCATTATTTTGTGAAACTGTATAACCGGCCTCTACTCTTGTTTGCCTTCAACTATTTCTTACACTCTCTCCGAGGTCCTTCCTTGCGATTACTTTCGCTTCCATGCTAAAATGGTGCAATCTACAGATCAGTATATGCTCTGAGCAGTCCTCTGGCAGGGAAATAACCTTCGAGAAAAGAGGTTGCGATGGCCCATTCGGTAAAAGAAGCGGACGACCGTCTAGAAATGCAGCTCGTGGACGTTCGCTCGACCCGGCGGCGAAGGACCCTGGTTCCACCAGCAGTAACCCTGGCCTTCTGGCGGCTGCGCCAGGCGTGGGGCTTGCTCTTCATGACAGCCATCGGTATGATCGCCGCCGTGACGCTTGTCTGCGCGGTGCCGCTCTACTCGCAAATCGCCGCGACCGCAGGCCTGCGCGGTATCCTCAGTACGCCCCCAGCGAACGCGGATATCGTCGTTCGCAGCAACTCCAAGCGCATCTCTCCTTCTTTTATCGCCCAGGTCACACAGCATCTCGATCGGGAATTTCACAAGAATCTCGGCCCATATCTCGGCGCAGCGCAATTCACCATTGATACGCAGTCTTTCGGCTTGCTAGCAAGCGCACCCGGACCACACGGCAGCAAAATACTTCGCCCAACACACGAGCTAATCCAGCTCACAGGCGATTCGATGCACCAGGCCATGTCTCACCTCAAGCTTGTCCAGGGGCGGCTGCCTCAAGAAAACGGCAGCGACATCGAGATTGCTATCACACCGGAGACTGCCTCTCTGCTGCAACTGACATATCAAGTAGGCCTGGGGTCTATACTGAACATGCGGGTGATTCTCGTCAACGAGCAAACCGGTGTTTCGATAGCACGCGACCTGACGCTGCATATCGTGGGCATCTTCAATCTTTTAAGCCAGGATGATTCTTTCTGGCAAGGAAACGACTTTTTAAGCCAGGCTCCGGATAATGGACCTACCACGTATAAAGCGCTCGTCTCCACCCAAACTATCCTTGCAGCGCTCGCACGAACTTTTAACGGCACGTCGATAGCGACATCTTTTTACTCAGCGGCCAGCTTAACCTGGGATTATCACCTCGATCCCCCGCGCATCAGCGTGGATAACCTGGATACCATCATCAACAGCGTCCAGGTGGTGCAGGTCGATAATTCAAACGACAGCGAACTCGAGCAGTACCCGTTCCTGACACAAAGCCTGACCTACCTGCCAGCCAGCGCTTTGCAACTCTACCGCAGCCGCATCACCGTAGCCCAGCTTCCAGTGAGCAGCCTTGCGCTGCTCGTGCTTGGATTGGTGTTGTTCTTCGTGAGTATGATAGCCGAACTACTCGTCGAGCGCCAGATGAACGCGATCGCTATCTTACGCAGCCGCGGCGCCAGCCGCCGCCAGGTTTTTAACGCGCTGCTGACACAGGGTACCGGCCTGGGTATCATCTCGCTTATCGCCGGACCTCTGCTGGCCGTCTTTCTGGTACGCGTGCTCGCGCAGCGGCTGCTGGCGCCTGCCGACCAGAGCGCTCTCAACCTGATCAATGGCAGTCTGCTGCAAGTAGCACTGCGGCTGCGCTGGTACGCCCTTGCAGCTGTAGGAGCGTCTGTGCTCGCTATGGCCATCGCGGTCGTTGGCACAATGCGTCTTGACGTCCTGGCCTTGCGCCGGGAAGCCGCGCGCTCGACGCACCGCCCGCTCTGGCAGCGCCTGAACCTGGACATCATTGCCGCTATTATTGCTCTGCTGGGTTACGGCTTTTCAGTGTATATCACCAACTCGAACGTGCTCGATCCACACCTGCGCCTATTGCTGCTGTCGCCGCTGACACTACTCGAAGCGGTCTTCTTATTACTTGCCGCCCTGCTGGTCTTCCTGCGGTTTTTCCCACAAATCTTGCAATTAGGGATGTGGTTCACAACTCGTAACCGCAGCGCTGCACCAATGCTGGCCCTGGCACAGATGGCACGGGCGCCGCGCCAGCCCATTCGCATGACCTTGCTGCTGGCCCTGGCTACCGCCTTTGCCATCTTCACTCTCGTCTTCACCGCTTCCCAATCCCAGCGCATCTTCGATGTGGCCTCTTACCAGAGCGGGGCCGACTTCAATGGTGTCCTGCGCGTCAATTTCTATACCTCTTCCCAGGTGGCCGAGGCAGAAGCAGCCTACCGCCATATCCCTGGTGTCATCTCCGCCTCTGTTGGCTATACGAAATTCATAAACGCGGGGGGCAGCGTAGAAACATTCCGTGTAGATTTCAAGGCGGTGGATGCCGCTACATTCGCCCAGACCGCCACCTGGAGCCAGCAGGACTCATCTCAATCTCTGGGCGATCTGATGGGCCAACTGCGCTCGCAACGTACACTGGCGGCCTCACGTAAGGTCGTGCCTGCCATCGTCGATGCCTCTACGTGGAACGCGCTTCATCTCTCGCCCGGCTCTAACTTTACCTTGAGCCTTTCTACGGTTGGCTACACTGATCTCATGAACTTCACACCCATCGCCAAGGTGCAACACATCCCTAGTTCCGCCGATGGGGCGCCGCCTGTCGTCCTGGTAGACTTTCAGAGTTTCGCCGCCGTCTACGGCGAAACTCTAGGCACCAGTGGCTATGCCGCCTCACCCAACACGGTCTGGCTGCGCACACATGACGATGCTGCTTCGCTGGCAAGCGTGAGAAAAGCGCTCAATCAGGGTCCACTGCAACTGGATTTTCTCTATGACCGCCGGACTATGATTGCCGACTTGAGCCACGAACCGCTCTACCTGGATCTCTTTGGAGTTCTGGCGCTTGGAGCCGCTACGGCCCTGCTGCTGGCGCTTGTAGGGGACTTGATCGCATCGTGGGTGAGCGCGCGCAATCGCCTCAGCAATTTCGCCATCCTGCGCGCCCTGGGCGCCTCACCGGGCCAGATTGCCAGAACGCTGCTCTGGGAACAGGGTATCATCTATATAGCCTCCATTGGCGCTGGCATCATTTTTGGCGCCGTCCTGTCGGATATTGTAATACCAACGCTGGTCATTACAAGTGTCTCTTCCAACGCGGTCAACAGTGAAATCAGCAGCGGGGGTCTTTACACCGCACAGATGATCCCACCCATCCAGATAATCGTTCCCACGTCGCTGGGTATCGTACTGGGTGTACTGACTGTTATTTGTAGCGTTGCCCTCGCTATCATGGTGCGCAGCGTCTCACGACCCGTGATCAGCCAGGTACTGCGACTGAACGAGGATTAGCCGCGCGAGCCTTCTAAGTGGTGCATCCGGCAAATATGATATACTTTAGGAAGGAGAAGGACGAGTAAGCACAAGAGAGAGGCGAGACAATGCTGCGATTGCGAGAATTGAGCGAAGAAGAGCAAAAGACGATAGAACGCCTGGTGAATGCACGAAGCACGCCCGTTGGGAAACTCAAACGAGCGCAAATCATCTGGCTAGCCAGCCAGGGACGGCGGACGCCCGAGATTGCAAAGCAGCTTGAAGTGAGTGAACGGATGGTGCGCAATCGGCTTCATCGCTTCAATGAGCAGGGGTTACAAGGGCTAGAAGAAGCGCCGCGCTCTGGTCGGCCTGTAACCTACGAGCCAGCGCTGGTCAGCGAGATCATTCAGACAGCTCTGAGCCGGCCCCAGGACTTGGGAGAAGAGGGCTACACGACCTGGACGTTGGATCGACTG
>WNGL01006946.1_pt1 | contig 17120 bp, 14 predicted proteins | sample 5400591 | NCBI WGS metagenome assembly WNGL01 (sample SAMN13153377, study PRJNA577476) | soil metagenome | isolation source: 80 cm soil or saprolite under Garry oak tree replicate 1 | place: USA:California | collected 2016-06-15
CGACACCACCAGCGTCACCGCGTTCACCTCGCCGTCGGCGGGGCCGATCGGGCGGATCGTCGAGGGCGAGGCCTGCCTGCTGACCCGCCCCGCCGGGCGGTTCACGGTGCCGGCCGCCGCCGGCCTGCCCGGGCCGGTGCGCACCGGCCTGGTCGTGCTCACCCTCGGCGACGACGGCGAACTGCTGCGGGCCGCGGCGGGGCGCTTCGACGGGCTGGTGGTGGCCGCGTTCGGTGTCGGCCACGTGCCGGCCGCCGTCGTTCCCCTGCTGGCCGCGCTGGCCGGGCAGATCCCGGTGGTGCTGGCCTCCCGGACCGGCGCGGGCTCGGTGCTGGCCCGCACCTACGGCTTCGCAGGCTCCGAGCGGGACCTGCTCGGCCGCGGCCTGATCAGCGCCGGATTCCTGGATCCGCCCAAGGCCCGGCTGCTCCTGCACGTCCTGCTGGCGGGCGGCGCCGGCCGGGAGGAGATCGCCGCCGCCTTCCGGGCGGCCGGCGGGCACGGTCGGCTCTGATCCGGCCGCCTTGACCCGGGCGGCTCGGGGTTCACCGGCCGATGTGCGTGCTGGTGATCGAGGTGAACTGGCAGATCAGCGCCGCGGTGAGGAAGACCAGGCCGAGCGCGATCTCGTTGAAGCGGCGCAGTTCGCGCCCGCTGGCGGCGAACACGAACATGATCATGGCCACGACGGTCAGGACGAGGGCGAGGGCATCCATGCGGGCTCCAAGAGGTCAGCCCCAGAGGTCAGGGCGGTAGCGTGCGGTTGTTTCCAGCTGGCGGACGTAAGCCTCCGCGTGCTCGCGCGGCCGCATCCCGCGGTCCGCGACCACGTCGACGAACGCGTCGCGGACCGCGTCGCGCATCGGCTGCGAGCCGCAGACGTAGACGTAGCCGCCCGCGTCCAGCAGCCGCCAGACGAGCGCGCCCTGCGCGCGGATCCGGTCCTGGACGTAGTCGCGGGCCCCGGGGCGCTCGCGTGACGCGGCGACGTGCACGTGGCTGAGCACTCCCTCGGCGGCGAACTGCCCGATCTCGTCGCGGTAGATGTAGTCGAGGCGAGCCGAGCGGATGCCGTTGAACAGCGCGGCCTCGGCGAGCCGGATCCCGGCCCGCTTCATCGCCAGCCGCTCCCACAGGAACGCCCGCATCGGGGCGAAGCCGGTGCCGGCCGAGACGAAGATCATCGGCTTGGTCACGTCGTCCTGTAGCCGGAAGCCGTCCGCGCTGTCCAGGAAGACGTTCAGCCGGTCGCCCTCGCGGAGCGTGTGCACGTAGCGCGAGCTCATCCCGCGGAAGTCGGGGCCGGACAGGCCGGGCAGGCCGGGGGTGGGCAGGCCGGGGGTGGGCAGGCCGGGAGTGGGCAGGGCCTCCAGGCCGACGGTCAGGTGCACCGTGCCGTCTCCGTGGACCCGCGGGCTCGAGCTCGTCGAGTAGTAGCGCGGCCGGAGCGGCTGGGCCACCCGCAGGAACTCGAAGATGTTCGGCGAGCAGGACGGGAACTCCTCCAGCAGCCGGAGCACGTCGTAGCCGCCCGCGTCGACCGCCGCGCGCAGCGGTGAACCGGGACCGTCCGGCGCGTCCAGGACGTCCCTGATCTCCGCCAGCCTCGCGCGGTCGCGCGGGTCGCCCGCCTTCTCGAGCAGCAGGTCGAGCAGCGGCACCGTCGGCCGGCCGGCCAGGTCGACGAGGCTGGTGAGGACGTTGCGGACCTGGAGTACGACGCCTTTCGGCACGGCCCGGACATCTATCGTCTTCGGCGCCATGAACAGGCCGTCGAGCGTGGCGCCGAGGTGCCGGGCGACCCGTTCGACCCGCTCGTCGTCGTTCTTGGGGCAGACGCCCAGATGGTCGCCGGCCCGGTAGGCCAGGCCGGGCGGCAGGCCGATCTCCAGATGCCGGGTCCGCTTCGGCGACTCCGCCGCCTGCAGCTCACGGCAGGCCAGGACGCGGGCTTCGGCCGTGGCCATCCCGACCGCGTTGGTGAGGATGGCCGACGTCATCACCCGCGTCCGGATCCGGTCCTGATCGATGCTCAGCGGCTGGGTGGCCACGTCGTCGGGGTGGAGCGACCTGTGCATCGCGGTGGCGGAGTCGGTGCCGGTCAGCGTGCCCGTGGCGGCGTTCTCCGCGGCGACGCGCTCGGCCGCGGCCCGGGTCCGCCGCGCCCCGGACAGCTCGAGGAGCACCGGCCAGATCCGGGCGTTCCAGTCGGCGTGGCCGCGGTCCCACACCGGCGAGCCCACGTCGCCGTGGGCGAACCCGGCGAGCGGCGTGGCGCCGAGTTCGGCCAGCTTCGCGTGCACGTAGCGGGGGAAGGCGAGGAACGCGTTCCACTGGCTGTTGCCGAGCCCCCAGACCAGGTAGCGGCAATTCTGCCAGGTCGGCGTGCCCGGTTCCGCGCCCTCAAGCCACGACTTGAACGCCGTCGCGTTCGCGGGCGGGTTCGACGTATACGTGGAGGTCATGACGACGAGCAGCCAGGGCCCGGTGCGCGGCGGCGCCTGCGCGAGTTCGTTCAGCGTGACCACGTCGCTGGTGTAGCCGTGGAAGTCGCCGCGTTCGGCGAAGCGCTCGGCCAGTTCCTTGTTCGCGCCGAAGTTGCTGCCGTAGGCGATCACCAGGTGGCGGTAGGCGCTCGCGGCCGGGATCTCGGTCGGCTGCCCCCAGTCGGGCGCCGCGGCGGGAACGCGGACCTCGGGGCGGTCGCGCAGCGCGGCAGGCCCCAGCGCGGCAGGCGCCGGCGGAAGCCGGTCCGGCTCACGCGGCAGGCGGATGACGGGAACCGAGGCCGGCTTGGTCGTCACCACCGCGTTCTTGGTCACCGTGGCGCCCGGCGCGAGCCGCAGCCGGTAGCGCCGGTAGACCTCGAACAGGACGACGCGGAGCATCATGAAGGTGACCTCTTGCGCCATGCACTGCCGCTTCCCGATCGAGAACGGGATGAAGGCGTGCCGCGGCCGGTCGACGACCTTCTCCATGGCGAACTGGCCGGGATCGAACCGGTCAGGCTCCGGGCCCCAGTAGCGCGGGTCGCGCTGCGCGGCGAGCGTCCCGACCAGGATGATGTCACCCTTCCTGACCCGGTAGCGGCCGAGCGTCCCGTCGGTGAGGCTGCGGCGGATCGTGACCGGCATCGGCGGGTAGATCCGCATCGCCTCCTTGATCACCTGCGTCGTGTACGTCATCCTCATCAGGTCGTCGTACTGCAGGTCGTAGCCCGGGTCGCCGCCGGTGATCCCGTCGATCTCGGCGATCAGCTCCTCCTCCACGTCCGGGTGGGTGGCGAGGATATAGGCGAGCCAGGCGGCCGTGATCGACGGGCCGTTGAAGCCGTTCGACAGGTGCATGAGGATCTGGTCGCGAATGGTCTCGACGTCGAGCAGCCTGCCCGTCTCCGGATCCGCGGTGCTCACCAGGCGGCTGAGCAGATCGGTCTGCGGCCCGAGCGGGCAGCTGTGCATCCGGGCGCGCACGAGCGCGTCGGCCGTCTTGAACAGTTCCTGGTTGTGACGGCGGTAGGCCTTCCGCCGGGCCCGCCGGGCGCGCCCGGCGAAGACGGTGAAGTCGGGCCGGGGGTCGGCGACGCGCAGGATGCTCTCCTTGGTGCTGGCCGGGACCGCCGCCGCGAACGGGTGCGGGTCCTTCTTGCCGTCGCCGCTCCCGTCGCCGTCGCCGTCGAGCAGGCCGAAGTCGTAGGCGCACGCGCCGCGTCCGGAGACCTCCAGCGTGTAACGCTCCATCCAGGCGCGCGCGTCCAGCGGCTCGTCGTCGGGCATCGCCGACCACGCGGCGACCAGCTTGCGGGCCTGGTCCTTCATCCGCTCGAGCTGGGTCCGCTGGTGTGCCGGGGAGTACCAGGGCAGCATCACCCGGCGGATCCGCTCGTAGTGCTCGCCGTCGCCGATCACCGAGAGGCCGCCGCCGCGGGAGTGGCTGAGCTGGTCGAAGAAGTTGATGTCCTCCACGCGCTTGCCGAACCGCTCCTCGTCCGCCGCCACCTCGTCGAGTAGTTCGGGATCGGAGACCACGACGAGCCGCCACTTCTTGGTCGGGATGCCGACCGCGTAGATGTGGCCGAAGCGGCGGTAGTAGTCGAGCTGGGTGTCGTTGTCGTTCAGGATGTCGAAGTTCGCGAACCGCTCTCCCCTGGGCACCAGCCAGCGGACCGCGTACGGGATCTCCACCGTGCCGTCGCTGCCGCCGGCCCCGTTGTCGGCGACAGCGGCGGGCGAGCCGCCCTCGGCGGCGGGCGGCCCGTTCTCGGCGGCGGGCAGCCGGGCCTCGCCGGCTAGGTCGCCGGGGTGGGCGAAGTCCTGGAGGGCCTGGCCGGCCAGCCGGTACGTGGCGTTGCCCAGGCCGACGACGTCGCCGTCGTGCAGCGGCGCGGTCGTGACCCGCTGCTCGTTGACGAAGGTGCCGTTGTGGCTGCCCAGGTCCACGATGCGGTACGCGCCCCCGAACGTGTGCAGCTCGGCGTGGTGGCGGGAGACGCTGAGGTCGGACACCACGATGTCGTTGTCCGGATCCCGGCCGATGCGCACCGTCCCCGAGGCCGGCCCGGGGAGCGAAGGGTCCGTTCCGCTCAGCGAGCAGCTCAGGGCCGGCCCGTCCGCCGGATCGCTCAGCCGGATCAGGCAGTCCCCGTCGATCTCGACCTGGTCCACCTGGCGGCCTTCGGCGTAGGTGCCGTTGGCGCTGCCGTTGTCCGCCAGCACCCAGCGGCCGTCCTCCATCCGGAGCACGGCGTGCTGCCACGACACGCGGGCATCAGCGATCACGACGTCGGCTTGCGGATCGCGGCCGACCAGGTACCAGGAGCCCGGCTTCAGGCGCAGCTCTGATTCCCCGGTCCGCACCAGCAGTGGCGGCGCGGACCCCCCGGCAGGGGTCTGCCAGGTGGACGCGCCCGAACGGTACAAGCGGTTCATGTGCTGCCTCCGCCGCGCTGACCAGGTAGGTCCGGTTCGCGGCCATCCGGACAGAGGGCCGGGACCCGGCGCTGATACAACCGAAATCGCCGCGCGCTTCGCGCGCCGCGTCCTCGCGATCGCGGGATCGTGTGCCGTTAGCCCCGCTGGCAGCGCGTCCTGAGTGGGGTGCCGGGCCCCTTGGCCCCGCCTATTGGGGCCAAGGGTCCCCTGACCCCTATGCGCGGCATCGCGGACAGTAACGAGTGGTTCCTGTGAGGTAAATGAGGCGATTGTTGACGGATGCTTGGCGTTATCACTCCGAGATTTGAGTCAGAGTCCGTTTCCGGGGGCGCTCTTGGCCGCGATCACCGGAACCGCGCGGCGCGCGGCGGGTTTGGCACGGTTCGCGGTGTGTGCCGGGGGCGGGGTAGTCTCACCGGGACGGTGGTGATACCGGAACGGTTCCGGGAGGGACACGGTGACGGACGGGGATCCCCCTCCTGCGGTCATCGACACGAGCCGGGCGCACCCGGCGCGGGTCTACGACTACTGGCTGGGCGGCAAGGACAACTTCGCCGCCGACCGCGAGGCGGCCCAACTGGCGCTCCAGGCCTACCCGCAGCTGGCCCGGGCGGTGCAGGCCAACCGCAAGTTCCTGGCCAGGGCGGTGCGGTACCTGACCGGGGAGGCGGGCGTCCGGCAGTTCCTCGACATCGGAACCGGTATCCCGGCCGCGGACAACACCCACCAGGTCGCCCAGCGCGAGGCGCCGGAAAGCCGGATCGTCTACGTCGACAACGACCCGATCGTGCTGCTGCACGCCAAGGCCCTGCTGAAGAGCGCCCCGCCCGGGGCCTGCGACTACCTGCAGGCCGACCTGCGCGACCCGGAGGTGATCCTGGCCGGGGCGACCCGGACCCTGGACTTCGCCCGGCCGGTGGCGCTGATGCTGCTGGCGATCTTGCAGTTCATCCCCGACGAGGAGGACCCGGCCGGGCTGGTGTCCCGCCTGCTCGCCGCCCTGCCGCCGGGCAGCTTCCTGGTGGTGTCCCACCCGACCGACGATTTCAACCCCAACCGGCAGGGCGAGTCCATCAAGCGGTACAACGAGCGGGTGGCCGAGCAGGCCACGCTGCGCGACGAGGCCGGGACCACCCGGTTCTTCGACGGCCTGGAGCTCGTCGAGCCGGGCGTGGTCCCGGTCTCCAAGTGGCGGCCGGACAGCGACCTGGTAGCCGCCGCGCCCTCCTCGATGTGGTGCGGGGTCGCGCGCAAGCCCTGAGTCAGTAGCGCAGGTCCGCGAGGACCCCGTAGTGGTCGGACAGCTGCGGCTCAGCGGCCGGGAGGACGCCGAGCCGCTGGCAGCGGACCGGATGGCCCGCCCCTCCGCGCCGGGGCCAGGCCGACAGGATGTAGTCGAAACGCCGGTCGGGGTACAGCGCCACCGCGGCGAGAGGGTTCCGGTTGGACCAGGTGTGGCCGGGCGTCCCGTCGCCCGCGATCTCCCAGGCATCGTAGAAGACCAGGCCGGGCCCGGCCGTCACCGTCCTGCCGGTGAGCATGCGGAGCTCGTCGGCGTCCGGCCCGGCGTTGAAGTCGCCGCACACCACGATGGGATGACGGCGCCGCGTCCGATCCTCGATGAACGCCGCGAGCTGGCGCACCTGAGCCTGCCGCACCGCGCTCGCGCTCAGCGGGGAGTCGAGCATCACCACGAACACCTGCAAGGGCCCGCGGTCCCCCTCCACCAGGGCGAACAGTGTGCCACCGACGTCGGAACCGGTGTCGCCCGGCAGCGGAAGGCGTTCGTGTGAGATCACCGGCCAGCGCGACACCAGGCCGATCCCGGACACCCAGTCCTCCTGCTGCCAGTCGCCGTCGAACACGCTGTGCTCGAAGCCGAGCCGCCTGGCGACCAGCCCGGGCTGGTTCTCTTCCGCCGCTGACCAGGACTCCACCAGGCAGACGACGTCCGGTGCCGCCGCGGCCAGGGTTTCCTCGATGCCGGCCTGCCGCTCGCGCCAGCGGCCGTAACGCCCCCAGACGTTCCAGGTGACGATCCGCATCGTCGTCTCCACGACAGGTCCGTAGGGCTCGTACTGGTTGAAGGCCACCCCACCAGTCTGGCGCGACCGTACGGGATCGGCCACGCGGCCCCGGCGCTGGCGCCAGCCGCGGCATTGGCCTTTACCGACCGAACGGGCTGGGTTTCACCGGACGGCCACCGTTCCCGCGCTGACCGGCGGGCGCCGCGCCGACCAGGGGCGGGCCGATTCGAGCTGGCCGGCCAGCCGGAACAAGGTCGCCTCGTCGCCGTACCGGCCGAGGAAATGCACGCCGACGGGCAGGCCCGCGGGGTTCCACCACAGCGGCACCGACATCGCCGGGTTGCCGGTGATGTTGGCCACCACGCCCGCGTAGGCGATGGTGGCCCCGCCGCGTTCCAGGGCGCGGAGCGGCTCGGCCTCGGTCGAGGTGATCTCGCCGACCGGCACGGGCGGAGCCGACATCGTCGGCGTGAGCCAGACGTCGACGCCGGTGAGGAAGTGCGCGACGCGGCGCGCGAAGGCCTGGCCGTCCTCGATCGCCAGCAGGTAGTCGCCGGCCCGCACCTGCCGGCCGGCCTCCCAGAACGCGCGGGTCAGCGGCTCGAGCTCGTCGTCCGCGGGCGGACGGCCCAGGCGCCGGGTCCAGTACCCGATGATCCACGCCGTGGCGGCGTTGACGACCAGCCCGATCGCCGATCCGACCTCGGGAGTCAGTCCGGGCAGGTCGGCCTGGATCAGCTCGTGGCCGAGCGAGGTGCACAGCGCGACCGCGTCATCGAGCGCGGCCACGCAGTCCGGGTGGGCCGGAACCCCCTCGGGGGTCGCGCTGGTGTAGCCGATGCGCAGCCGCCCGGGGTCGCGGCCCACCTCGTCGGCGAACGGGCGGACCGGCGGCGGCGGCGGGCCGTAGGGGTCGCCGAGGGCGGGCCCCGCGGTGGCGTCGAGCAGCGCGGCGCTGTCGCGCACCGTCACGGTCAGGGCGTGCTCGCAGGCCCAGCCGCCGACCGCGTCGCCGTACTCCGGGCCGAGCGGGTTGCGGGCCCTGGTCGGTTTCAGCCCGAACACGCCGCACGCCGAGGCCGGATAGCGGATCGACCCGCCGAGGTCGTTGCCGTGCGCCATCGGCACCATCCGCGCGGCCACCGCGGCGGCCGAACCGCCGCTCGACCCGCTGGTCGACCGGGTGGTGTCCCAGGGGTTGCGGGTGGGGCCGTGCAGCACGGGCTCGCAGGCCGGCACCAGCCCGAACTCGGGGGTGTTGGTCTTGCCGAGGATGACCAGCCCGGCGCGGCGCAGCCGGACGACGAGTTCAGAGTCGAAGGGCGAGACGAGGCCGCGCAGGAAGCGGGACCCTTCGCTGAACGGGACCCCCGCGACCTCGGCGATGAGGTCCTTGACCAGGAACGGCACGCCGGCCAGCGGACCAGACGCGGGCCCGGATGTGGGCCCGGATATAGGCAGTGCCGCGGCGGCCGCCAGCGCCTGGTCATACATCGGCGTGATCACCGCGTTGACCGCCGGGTTGAGCTCGCCGATCCGCGCGATCGCCCATTCGGCCAGCTCCGTCGGGGTCACCTCGCGCCTTCGCACCAGGTCGGCTTGCGCTACCGCGTCGAGCCCGGCCAGTTCGACGGCGGCGCTGGCGGTCATGGCGTGACCCCGTCCCTGACGCGGACATCGTGCACCTCGCCGAGTGGCTCGAGCCGCGGCTGGGGCAGGCCCGCCGCCGCGAGCGCCTGGCCGAACTCGGCGCTGCCGCTGAACGCGGCGAAGACCTCCCGTGACGGGCACGCGTCGAAGACCGTGATCCCGCCGTCGACGAGGACGCAGACGTGCAGGTCGAGCGACTCGGGCGGGAACTGCGCGAAGAGCCGGTCGTGGGCGGCGGCCAGGGCCGCCGGTTCTCCGTCGAAGTGGTAGGCGCTGAGGAACACCGTGTCACGCTCCTTTGTGTCTGGTGCCGGATACTTCCCTGGCGCGAGTTCTGATCTCGCGGCCGCGAGGCGTCCAGGCCCCGCTGAATCTGGTCTTGGAGCTACGGCCCTGACCAGCCATGATGGATCCATGACGGCAGCCGGGCGGCTCATCGGGCGAGAGTCCGCGCTGGCCGCAGGTGGTTCGGTGCTCAGCGAGGCCCGCGGCGGCGCCGGGCAGTTCCTGATGATCAGCGGCGAGGCCGGCATCGGCAAGACGGCGATGCTGACCGCGCTGATCGACCAGGCCGGGTCCGGGTGCCTCGTCCTGCGCGGCTTGTGCTGGGCGGGCGACGGAGCGCCGCCTTATTGGCCCTGGTCACAGGTTCTGCGGGCGGCCGGCCTGCCGGCCGGAGAACTCGGCGAGGCCGGCTGGCTGCTGCAGGCCGCCCCCGGGGCGACCGGGGCCATGAGCGCTGCCGCCGCGGCCGACGCGCAGTTCCGCTTGTTCGAGGCGGTGGCGCGCTGTCTGAGCTGCCTGGCGGCCGGCCGGCCCGTCCTCGTGGTGCTCGACGACCTGCACTGGGCGGACGAGCCGTCGCTGCGGCTGCTGGGGTTCCTGGCCCGCGCCCTGGCCGGCCACGCGGTGCTGCTGCTCGGCGCCTACCGGGACACCGAGGCATCCGCGGGGCTGCGGGCGCTGGCGGGCCAGGCGCAGCAGCTCGCCCTGGCCGCCCTCGGGCCGGCCGAGGTCGGGGAGCTGGCCCGTGAGCTGGCCGGGGCGAGCCTGCCGGCCCAGGTCAGCGCCGGGCTGTGGCAGCGCAGCGGCGGCAACCCGTTCTTCGTCAGGGAACTGACCCGGCTGCTGGTCGCGCAGGACTCGTGGCAGGCGCAGATCCCGGCCAGCGTCGCGGAGACGTTGCGCCGGCGGCTGGCCCGGCTCTCCACCGCGTGCGTGCGGTTGCTGGAGCGGGCGGCCGTCGCGGGCCGCGACATCGACCTGAGCCTGCTCGCCCTCCCACGGGACGAGGCGGCGGCGGCGGGCTTGCTGGACGAGGCCCGCCAGGCCGGCGTCATCACGGGCCGCTCGTTCAGCCACGACCTGTACCGCGAGACCATCCTGGATGGCCTCAGCCCGGCGGACCGGGCCGCGCTCAACCTGTCGGTCGGGCGAGCGCTGCAGGCGCGTCCGGGCCCCGCGGCGCGGGTCGCGGCGCATCTGGTGGCGGCCGGAGCACAGGCGCGGCAGGACGCCCTGGAGTACTCGCTCCGCGCCGCCCGGGATGCCACCGCGCGCCTCGGACACGAAGATGCCTGCGCCCACTACCTGCGCGCCCTGCAGATCGTGGCGGAGCCTGGCGCGCCCGGCCGGCGTACCGAGATCCTGCTGCAGCTCGCCGCGTCGCACCATCGGGCCGGGGAGTCTGCCCCGGCCATGCAGCGCTTCCTGGAGGCCGCCGAGGCCAGCCGCGCGGCTGACGACGCGATCGGAGTCGCGATGGCGGCGCTCGGCATCCATGCGCTCGGGCACCGGTCGGGCGCGATGAACGCCGGCCTGCTCGGCCTGCTCCGCGAAGCCTCGCAGCGGCTGGAAGCGACGCACGGCCCGCTGGCCCTGCGGTCCCGGGTGCTGGCGGCGCTGGCTCGCACGCTGCGGCACGGATCGGACCCGGTGCCCGGCGCCGAGACCGTCCGGACCGCGCACCGGGCCGTGGAGCTGGCGGCCGCCGCCGGCGACGCCAGCGCCCTCGCGACCGCGAAGCTCGCCGTGCACGACGCGATGTGGGTTCCGGGCCGCGCGGCCAGCCGGCTGCCCGTCATCGCCGAGATGCTCGACGCCGCGCAGGCCAGCGGCAACGACGATCTCGCGGCCGAGGCGCACCTGCTGCGCGCCACGGCGCTGCTGGAACTGGGCGATCCGGCCGGCCGCGATGAGCTGCTCACCTACGCGGCGCTGACCGAGAACCTGGGCCACGCGCGGGGCCGCTGGGGAGCGCTGACCCGGCGCGCCACGTTCGCCCAGCTGGCCGGGCAGGCCGACGAGTCAGCGCGGCTCGGCGAGCAGGCGCTGGAGCTGGGGCTGGCCATCGGCGAGCAGGACGCCATCGGCTGCTTCAGCACGTCCCGCCTCTCGCTGGTGGCCCTCGGCGTGCGCGAGCCAGCGCTGATCCTGGACGCCTCCGATCCGCTCTGGCCCATGTTCCCGGTGATGAAGGCCTGGCCCGCGGCCGCCCGCGGCGAGGCTGCCGAGGCCGCGGCGGCGCTCGGCGACTTCAGCGTGCTCGACATCCCGGTGCGGACGGACCTGGAATCACTCGCCGCCGCGGCCGTCGTGTTCGCGGCGGCGGGCTCCGACGCCCAGCGGCGGTGGGCCTACGAGCGGCTCCGCCCGTACGCCGGGACCCACGTGGTCGTGGGCGGCTGCGCGTCCTATCACGCCGCCGCCGACCACCACCTCGGTGCGCTCGCGGCCTCGCTGGGAGAGTTCAGGGCGGCCGAGGCGCACTTCCGCGCCGCCCTGGCCATGCACCAGCGGCTGGGCGCCGCCGGATGGGCCCGGCTGTCCGAGCAGGCGCTGGCGAAGCTTCTGGATGATCCGGAGAGCCGGGCGGTGAACGAGTTCCGCCTGGTGAACGGCGTGCGGCTGATCTGCTTCTGCGGCAAGGAGGTGCAGCTACCCGACTCCAAGGGCCTGGGTGACATCGCGGCCCTGATCGTCGCGCGCGGGGCGGACGTGCACGTCCTCACCCTGGTTGGGCACGATCTCGCCCGCCTGGGTGCCGACCCGGTGCTGGACCGGCGAGCCAAGGCGGAGTTCAAGGCCCGGCTGGACGCCCTGGCCGGGGACATCGACGACGCCGACGCCGCGGGGCACGCGGACCTGGCCGAGCGGCTGCGCGGCGAACGCGACGCGCTCATCCGCGAGCTCGCCGCGGCCGCCGGGCTCGGCGGGCGGGACCGCAGGCTCGGCGACGAGGCCGAACGGGCGCGCAAGACCGTCAGCGCCCGGGTGCGCGACGCCCTGTCCAAGCTCGAGCGCGTGCACCCCGACCTGGCGGTCCACCTGCGCGGCGCGCTTCGGATGGGAACCCTGTGCTGCTACGAGCCCGCAGAGCCGGCCACCTGGCAGGTAGCGTGATGCCGCCCTACGAGGTCAGCCAGGACAGGACGGTCCTGGCGGCGCGGGCCCGCGCGGTCGTCCAGGCGAAACGGTCCTCGTACGTCCAGGCGTAGACGGGGACGCCGTCCTGGACGAAGTCGAGCAGCCGGGGCTCCTCGATGTCCGCCGCCCCGAAGGCGTACAAGGCCCGCAGCCGCGGCAGGATCACGCCGTAGTCGATGAGCCGCCCGGCGTAGTTCTCCGCCTCGAGGATCTCGGTGATGCTGACTCCGGTCAGCGGATACTGGACCGGCAAGATGTTGCGCAGGGACAGGAACAGGTCGGCGCCGCGCCAGCGCGGGTCGCCGAGCGGGCGGCCCGCGGCCCTGAGCCGCCCCAGGGCCAGTCGCGGCCGGGCGACCAGGGCGTGCGCGTAGAGCACGCGGCCCAGGGCGACGTCCATGAAGAAGCGCTCCACCGGGAGCTCGGCCGCGGCCAGGTGCCGGTGCCGCAGGTACCCCGCCACCACGCTCGAATTGTGCGCCCGGTACCAGCCCTGGGGCGTGGGCTGGCGGAGGAAGGCGGCCCAGTGCGACACGGCCGGGCTGCTCGCCGGGCCGCGCAGCCCGGCGAGCAGCCAGTCCGCTTCCCAGGCGTCCCGCAGCAGGCCCTCGTTCACCGAGCGCCACCACGCGCTGCCCGGCGGCCGGGCGTCCGGCGGCGCCAGCACGCCCCGGCTGACCTGCCATCGCATGAAGGCGAGCTCGGCCCGGCGGTAGGCGCCTATCGAGACACGCCACGGCCGGTCGTCGTAGAACCGGCTGGCCAGCCGCAGGCGCTCGGCCGGATCGTGCCGGACCTCCGCCACCAGCCCGAGGGCCTTGTCCGCCGCATCACCGGGCACCTGTGCAGCCTAGTTCCCCCGCCGCCGGTTATCCTCGCGAGCATGTCCACGTTGGCTGTGATGGGCGCGGGGCCGAAGGGGATCGCGATCGCCGCCAAGGCGCGCGCCCTGGCGGCGGCCGGCCTCGACGCGCCGCGGGTGGTGCTTGTAGAACCGGGTGCCGTCGCCGGGAACTGGACCGGACAGCAGGGCTACACCAACGGTCTGCTGCCGCTGGGCACACCGCCGGAGAAGGACATCGGCTTCCCCTACGCCGACAGCTGGGGGGTTGCCTCGTCCGCGGTCACCGCCGCGATGGCGGAGTACAGCTGGCAGCGGCACCTGATCGAGCGGGGCGCCTACGCCGACTGGGTGGACCGCGGCCGGCTGCGGCCCACGCACCGCCAGTGGAGCTTCTACCTGCGCGAAGTGGCCGAGAAGGCGCGGGCCGAGATCATACGCTCGAGCCGGGCGAGGTGATCTGGGCCGACGGGGTCGTCATCACCGGCACGGGGCCGCCGGTCCGCGTCGCGGGGCAGCCGCGCCAGCATCCGCGCGTGCTCGACGGGCGCAGCTACTGGCTGCACGAGTACGCGCTGAACCGGCAGATCGCCCAGAACGTGTGCGTCATCGGGAGCGGCGAGACCGCCGCCTCGGTCGTCATCAGCCTGGTCAGCCGGTCCCACAAGCACTCGGCCATCGACGTGCTGACCAGCCGCGGCGTCCTGTACTCGCGCGGGGAGAGCTACGAGGAGAACCGGCTGTACTCCGACCCGGGGGACTGGCCCGGGCTGGCCGAATCGCACCGGCGCGAGTTCCTCGAGCGCACCGACCGGGGCGTCTTCTCGCGGCAGGCCGAGGCGGTCCTCAGCCAGTCGCGCGGCTATCGGGCGCTGGCCGGCCGGGCGGCGGCAATCGAGGCGGGCGAGCGGCAGGTCGTGGTCACCATCGAGTACGGTCACGAGCGCGAGCGGGTGGCCTATGACCTGGTGGTCGTCGCGATCGGGTTCCAGGCCCGGTGGTTCGAGGGCCTGCTCGGCGCGCAGGCGCGGGCCCGCCTCCGCGAGGTTCTCGCCGGGGCCGAACTCGACCGGCGGATCGAGGCCGACCTCTCGGTGGCCGGGCTGGACCCGCCGCTGCATCTGCCGGTCGCCGCCGGGCTGGCCCAGGGACCGGGCTTCCCCAATCTGAGCTGCCTGGGCCTGCTGAGCGACCGCGTCCTGCGCCGGTTCGTCGGGTCCGGCCAGGCCGCACCCCTATCCGCCGAGAGGAGTGAGCGTGTCTGAGCCGACCGACGACGTGTGGGAGAGCGACGACTGCGTGCGCCGCACCGTGGTCATGCCGGGCGGGCTGGCCGAGCGGCTCGCCGCCCGGGCCGAGCAGCGCGGCCTGTCGGTCAGCGACCTGCTGGCCGAATACGCCGAGCAAGGCCTCCAGCGCGACCAGGGGTAAGGCTAACCCTAGTCCGGGTGGTGCAGTCAGCCGGTGGCGGAGTTCGGGTGCCAGCTACAGAGACGAAGCCGGCGGCCATGTGTGATCGTCGAGGTATGCGACACCCATAGCTCACCGCGCTGGAGGAAGCCATGTGCCAGCATCAGCCCCGGTGTCCAGGCGCGCTGGCGCCGGACCGCACCGCCGCCCGGGTAGTGGCCACCCACCCCGAACAAGGCTGGAGCCTGCTCTGCAACGGCGTCGTGCTCTTCGACGACGCGGGGGTGCTGCTGCTCCAGGACCGGGCCGTCCGCCGCGATGCGGAGCTGGCCCTGCCGAGGGCGGCCTGATCGCTCAACCCAGGTAACGTCGTCATCGTTGGGTCGGGCCCAGGCAAGGGAGCGATGATGACCGAACAGCGGGTCACGGTGCAGATCACCGACGGGGTCGCGGACGTCAGGCTGAACCGGCCGGACAAGCGCAACGCGCTGGACGTCGCGATGTTCGCCGGCCTGATCGGCGCGGGCGAGCGGCTCAAGTCCGAGCCCGGCGTGCGCGCGGTCGTGCTGTCCGGCGAAGGCCCCGACTTCTGCGCGGGCCTGGACTTCGGCTCGTTCCAGGCGATGCGCGGCGGCGAACGGCTCAGCCTCCAGGTCGAGCTCCCGGTCACCGCCGGCCCCGCCCAGGCCACCGGCCAGCGCGCCGCGTACGTCTGGACCGAGATCGGTGTCCCGGTCATCGCGGCGGTGACCGGAAACGCCCTGGGCGGCGGGCTGCAGATCGCGCTCGGCGCCGACATCCGCATCGTCGCGCCGGACGCCCGGCTGTCGGTGCTGGAGATCAGGTGGGGCCTGATCCCCGACATGACCGGCAGCCAGTTGCTGCCCGAGTTGGTCGGCCGGGACGTGGCCAAGGAGCTGACCTTCTCCGGGCGGGTGGTGTCCGGCGAGGAGGCCGTCACGCTGGGCCTGGCCACCCGGGCCGACCCCAGCCCGCGCCAGGCCGCGCTCGAGCTGGCCCGGTCCATAGCCGCGCGGAGCCCGCACGCCATCCGGGCGGCCAAGCGGCTGCTGGACCTGGCCGGCCGGGTGGGCCTCAAGGCTGGCTTCGCCGCCGAGCAGGAGGAGATCGGCGTCCTCATCGGCAGCCCGAACCAGGTCGAGGCGGTCACCGCCGAGTTCGAGAAGCGCCCGCCCCGGTTCGCCGACCCGGGCTGACCGCCCGCCCCGGCCCCTACAGATGGTGCGCGGTCAGGTGCGCCCCGAGGACGTCGTGGCCGAAGTCGGCCGCCGGGTCGCGCCACACCGAATGGGCGTGGTTGGCCTGGCGCTGGGTGTTGTCGTACTCGATCAGCAGCCGCGGGCCCTGCAGCCGGTAGTAGTGCGGCCGGCCCGGGTCGGCCGGGCCGGCCCAGGCCAGGTGGACCGCGTCCAGCGCGGCGTCGTCCTCGTAATCTGGCTGCGGCGACAGGCCGTCCGGGACCCGCCCCAGGTAGGCGGCCAGCAGCGCGCGCAGGACGGCCCGCTGGGTGGCGTCGAGGTCCCGGGCCGGCAGGCCCCTCGGGACGCTGGTCAGCGCGACCCGCTGATGATCGGCGGCGTCGTAGCCGGAGGCCCGCTCGGCGCCGTCGCCCAGGCGGGTCACCAGCTCGTCGAGCCGCGGCTCGGTGAAATGCCCGCGCCATATGTCGCGGAGGTGGATCACCTGGTCGCCATCGGACAGCTGCGACCGGTTCCCCCCGACGATGTCCGAGGGTGCCCGGTCGAGCAGGATGGCGTGCGCGGCCTGGCCGGGATCGAGCGAGCGGACCAGCTCACGGGCCAGGTCCTCGGCGCCGCCCAGCGGGCGCAGCGGCGCGGACCCGAGCAGCGGGGAGGCGGCCGGGTCTGCGCCGAAGAAGCACGGGGTCATCGCGCGGACCGCGCCGCCGGTGACGAGGTTGTTCAGCGAGACGTGATGGCCGCCGAAGCGCCAGCCCCACGGCGCCGCGCCGCCGGGCTCGCCGAACACCCGCAGGTAGTACAGGCCGGGATCGCGGCCCCGTTCGCGGCCCCAGTCGATGCTGAAGCCCTCGACATGATCGAGCACGTTGTCCAGCCCGACGATGGTGGCGACGGTGACGTACCCGGCGGTGGAGAGCCCGGTGGCGACGAGCTGGTGAGCCAGCCGCTGCTGGGCCGGCCGCTGCGCGCCCAGGGTCAGGCCGCCGTGGTCGGTGGGGGTGTAGAACCAGCGCCTGCGCTCGGCGTCGGGCCCTGCGTCCGGGCTGGGCGCGGCGCCGGTGCCCACCGCACGCTGCGCCGGGTCGAGCGCGTCGAGCCACGCGGCCGCGGCCGCCGCCATCCGGCCCGCGGCCTCCCGGGCGGCGGCCTCCCGGCTCGCGGACACATCTGTCGTGTTCACGCTCATTAGTCTCCCCGGCCGGGCGACTGGCCCGCCAGCCCCAGGGCCAAGCCGCCCCCGTGACTGCCCTCTCGTGCCGGGAATAACCGGCGGGCTGCTGCGCTGATAATGGAATCGGTTCGTGAGGATGGTTGCCGGAAGTGCGCGAGAACTACTGTTTCGGGTGCGGGTCGTACACCCAAATCGACGACTTCACCAAGCTGTGCCGCCGCTGTTACCGCAGCTGGCTCGACCGCAGGCGGCCACGCGCCTGACCCCGGCCCGCGCACGCCGCGGCACCCTGACCCAACCTCGCCTGGGCGCCGGTCCGACCGGCACGGTGTAGCGTCGGGGCGCATGCAACCGGCATGACATCGGGCCGGTTGCGTCGGTAGATGCCCGGCCGCTGATGGCGCCACGCCTGCACCATCCGCCTCTCACGTCACCTCGCCA
>WNGL01010851.1_pt1 | contig 17120 bp, 16 predicted proteins | sample 5400591 | NCBI WGS metagenome assembly WNGL01 (sample SAMN13153377, study PRJNA577476) | soil metagenome | isolation source: 80 cm soil or saprolite under Garry oak tree replicate 1 | place: USA:California | collected 2016-06-15
CGGCCGCGGTGGGTGGCGGACTCGCTGCCCGGCCTGTGCGCGGGGCTGCACGCCATGGGCAGTGCCGGCACGGTGGCCGCGCAGCGGCTCCTCGACCTGGCGTGGGAGTGGACCGGCAAGGACATCGGCACGGGATCCGTGTCGTCGTCGCCCAGCTACCGTGACAAGAAACTCGGCGACCTCGGCAGACCGCTCGCCTCCGTGCTGCTAGCCGCCGCCGCGATCGGGGCAGCCGGCACACGTGACACTGTTTGCAGATATATCCGGGGACAGGAAGACGCGGTGACCGCGCTGGAAATGTCGGCGCTGCGTGCCGCGGCGGAGCCGCCGCCCCGCGACGGCGCACGCGGCGACGCCGGGTTCGGCGATCTGGCTGCCGACTGCGCGGCACGGCTCCGCGCCCGGCTCGCCCGCCCGCAGCGCGCGCCCGGCGACTGGTCGATCGAGCTGCCCTCGGGCGGTTGCACATGCCACCTGTGCGGCACCCTCGGCGAGTTCCTGGGGGACAAGAGCCGGCGCACCTTCGAATGGCCGCTCGCCCAGCAGGGCAGGCAGCACGTCCACTCCCGGATCGACGCCGCCGAACTGCCCGTTACCCACGTGACCAGGCGGCAAGGCCGCCCGTACACGCTCGTCCTGAACAAGACCGGCGCGCTCTTCGCCCGCGAGGAAGAGGGGCGGGCCAGGGATGAAACGGACCTGGAATGGCTCGCGGCAGAATGGAATCCCTGCGCTTGACAGCCTGGGCGACCCAGTTGATCACCAATGCCACGGAGCACTGACAATCCGTTGGGCCGACTGCGCCGGGTCTCCGGCGGGGGCGGCGTGTGGGATTCTGGTGCGATGGCAAGCGGCAAGCCTGGTCCGTCGACGGCAGCGTCGCGCCCGTTCGGCGAGCGGTCGGAACGCTCGTTCTTCTGCCGTTCCTGCAAGCGCGCGCATCGCGGCTTGTGGGTACCCGAAGGCTGGTATGTCGTCGAGCGCGCGACCGGCGGCGGGGCCCGGCACCTGCGCCTCGGCCTTTACTGCTCGCTGGCGTGCCTGGAGCGGGCGGCGGCCGGCCACCTGGCGGAGGCCCAGGCCCTGAACGCGCATGCGGGCCAGGCGGACCTAATGCGCGACAAGGCCAGGACCGTCGAGCGCGCCGAGACGCTGCTGCACCAGGGGATGACGATCAGGGCCGCCGGAGACGCGCTCGAGGTGCCCACCTCGACACTGCGGCACTGGCTCAGGGAGGCGGGTGTCCGGGTGGGACCGGACGGCACGCTGACCGCCCCCGCGCCGGAGCCGGCCGCGCAGGAACTGCCCGCGCCAGAACCGGCACCCGGCGCGGGGCAGCCCGCGGATCCGGAGGACCAGGTCGCGCTCGGGGAGCTCAACCACCTGATCCAGCTCGGTTACCTGACCGATATCACCTGGTCCTTCGACGCCGATGGCCCGGCCCATGCCCGGGTCTTCCGCGCCGTGGCGACGGCCCGGCTCTCCGGCGTGCCCGGAGAAATGACCGGTACCGGCAGCGCGAGTACCAAGGCCGCGGCCAAGGCGGCCGCCGCTCGCGCCCTGCTCGAGGCCGCGGCGCAGCGGGGCCAGTAAAGACTGGAAGTTGCTGGATCTCGCTGGAAGCTGCTAGAGTCCCGTTCCGTGACCGAGGCCGTCGAGGACCTGGAGCAGCGCATAACCCGCATCCGGACAGCCGTGCGGGAGGCGGTACTGGCCGGCGACAGGGAACGCGCCAACACGCTGCGCCGGGATCTGCGGCAGGCCGAGCAAGACTGGGAAGACGCGCTCGCAGCCGCCGAGAACGTCCGCGCCGACGCGGACGCCGAGAGCGCTGAGGGCGCCTGGGCCCGCCGGGCCGCGCCGCGAGCCGGAACCTCGCCGTCACTTCTTCCGCTGCGGGAGCAGGTGCACGAGGCGTTCTTCGCGGGCACGTTCCCCACGGTCCGGCTGACCAGCATGAAACGTGACGAGGAACGCTCGTTCCGCACCGCGCCGTTCGCCCGGCCCTACTATATCTGCGCCGCGCTGACCACCGACTGATGGCCATATCCACCTGGCCGATGGAGCGCCGTGTCATCGGATCGCTGTCCCCGCGCGTCGATTTCCTGACGGGTGCCATCCGGGTCGCCGAAGCCATCGAGCGGCTCCCGGCCCCGGTGCCTGCGGCCCGGCGGCTGCTGTGGCGGTTCGCCGCCAGCATCCCCGGCGCCGCGGACAGCGCGGCGAGCGTGCATCCGCACGAAGTCATGCAGGCAGCCCTGGCGGAGCTCACCGTCCACCAGCCCGCCGACCAGGCGACGCGCCACGCCGCCGCCCGGCGGGCGCGGGACCAGCTGGACGATGCCCAGCAGCTGTTCGGCACCAGGATCCAGCTCGCGGCGCAAGCCAGGCAGTCAGGAAGGGAGAGGTGAACGCCACCGAGGCCAGGCTGGCCCGCATCCGCGGCCGCGCGCTGGCCAAGACGCATAACGCCAGGACGATCTCCGCGCTGGCCAGCAACCCCGGCTGTACCCGCCGCGCGATCCTCGACGCGGCCGGGGGGTGGACAAGCAGCGGATCGCCGCCTACGTCGGGTTCTCGGCGCCGTTCGGCCAGTCCAGGTTCGCGCTGGCCCGGGGGAACGCGTTCGAGGCCCAGGTGAAGGCGGAAGGCGCGGCGGAGCTGCTGACCCTGCTGCGCGAGCACCTGAACCTGGACATCCCCGAGGCGCACTACGACGACCTCAGCAAGGTCGGCGGCAGCACGAGCCTGGAAAGCGCATAGGAGGACCAAAAATGCTCGCCAGATCGGCGACCGAACCAGCAGACGGTGCAACAATGTCAGCCGCTGCTGAGTGGCAGGCTCCATTGCGGCCACGTCGTCGATATCAAGTCGTTCGCGGTTATCGACAGTCATTCCGCCACTCAGCAGCGCCTTTCCCGTATGGACCGCCGAGGCGGCGGAGCTGCCGCGCACCGCCGCGGCTGCGCGGGGACGTCCTGAAAGAGGCGGTATGAGCACGTTAACTTCGCTGGCCCGCGCCATCGCCGCCGACAAAGGCACTGCCCAGCCGGCCTGCACCGGGATCAAGTCCAGGCGATCCGCGCGATCCTGCAGGCCGGCGGCCTGTCCGGCATCACGGTCGACACCGCCAACCGTCTCCAGGGCCGCGAGTTCGACATCGTGGTCGTGCTGCACCCGCTGTCCGGCCGTCGCGACGCCACCGCGTTCCACCTCGAAGCGGGCCGCCTCTGCGTCCTCACCACCAGGCATCGTCACGCCTGCGTCGTCGTCGCCCGGGCCGGCATCCCCGAGCTGCTCGACGCGCACCCCTCCACCGAGCCGGTCCACCTGAACGTCCCGGTCAAGTTCCCCGACGGCTGGGAGGCCCACCAGTCGCTCCTCGCCCACCTGCAGCAATGGAGGATCCGTGCCCTATGAACGGACCAGACAAACGAACCAGAACCAACCCCTGGCTGGTTCTGATCTCACGCGGCGAAACTGCGGAGGAGCCGGCCGAACCGGGTGTCGGCTGCTCAGTACCGCATGCAGTTTGCACGCAGGTTGGCTACTCTTCGACGCTCCAGCGTGTCGCTCGAATGTAAATCTCAGCATGACGCTGTATGGTGGCCTATAGGGATATATTTGTTCGTACGGTCCGTGTGGCTCGAATTCCTGAAGGAGCGCTCCCGCCGTTCCGTGGTGGCTCCATTGCGGCACAGCCGTCTGGGAACCTGACCGGTACGTTAATGCTCCCACCACGGACGGCGGGTTTTGTTGCTCTCTGCATCTCCCTTCCCAAGAAGGCGTGTGGGCAGATGTTCCGTTGCCAGGCGAGGGGCAGTGCCGACTACCGGAACGTTTGCAAGACGGAAAGAGGTTTTGAGATGCAGGAGTTCAACGCCTTTTTCGATTCAGCGACTGGCCGCGCGCCACATGGTTACCAGGCGCGCATTGCGCGGGACGGACTGCCCGACGTGATACAAGCGGCGACGGGGACCGGCAAGACCGGGGTGATCCTCGCCTGGCTGTGGCGGCGGCTGTACGCCGAACCGGATGTAACGCCGCGGCGGCTGGTGTACGCGCTGCCGCAGCGGAGCCTGGTGGAGCAGGTGGCGGGCGAGGCCGGGAGGTGGCTCGCGAACCTGGGGCTGACCGATCGGGTCGCGCTGCACGTGGTGATGGGCGGTGCGGTGGCGTCGCAGCGGCAGTGGCGGCTGGACATGCACAAGCCGGCGATCGTGGTCGGCACCGTGGACTCCCTGGTGAGCAAGGCGCTGAACCGGGGTTACGGGATCGGCCGGGCCAGCTACCCGATCGACTTCGCGCTGGTCACCAGCGGCGCGCACTGGGTGATCGACGAGATCCAGCTCTGCCCGGAGTCGACGACGACGCTGCGCCAGCTCGCCGCGTTCGCCAGGACCTTCCCCACGGCGGAGCCGTTCGGGCTGACCTGCATGTCGGCCACCGTGCCGAAAGGGCTGCTGGAAACGGTGGACAACCCGGCGGTCGGCGACGTGGTCGAAATCTTGCCGGAGGAGCGCGCCGGGGAACTCGCGGTGCGGCTGGATGCGGCGCGTACGATTCGGCGGCTGGACGCCGAGCCGGGCGACTACAAGGCGATCGCGGCAGCGGCCCGGGACCGGCACCGGGCCGGGGAGTTGACGCTCGTGGTGCTCAACACTGTGGAAACAGCACGGAAGGTCTTCAAGCACCTGAACAAGGACGCTCCGGCCGAGTGCACGCTGCTGCACTCCCGGTTCCGAGCCATCGAGCGTGAGCAGCTCATGAGGAAGGTCACTGAGCGTCCGCAGGACCGGATCGTCGTGTCCACGCAGGTGGTCGAGGCCGGTATCGACCTGAACGCCTCAGTGCTGATTACTGAGGCGCCGCCGTGGCCGTCGCTCGTGCAGCGCGCAGGACGGTGCAACCGCACCGGCAGGGTCGAGGGTGCCGAACTCTGGTGGATCGTCCCGCAGAAGCCGGATCCCTACCAACAGCCGGACATCGACGCGACCCGTGCTGCGCTCAGCCGCCTCGAAGGGGAGCTCGTCACCGGCGAGGACCTGCTCGGCCGCGATGTCGTCTCGGCCAGGGAGCAGATAGCGGTGCTCCGGCGAAGCGACTTCATCGGCCTCTTCGACACGGCCCCCGATCTGAGCGGAAACGACGTCGACATCGCGCCCTACGTGCGGGATGCAGACGATTTCGATGCTCAGCTCGCCTGGGCCACGTGGACGCCGGGAACTGACGACGGCGCACCGCCCGAAGACGCCAAGTCCCCGTCGGCCGAATACCGCTGCCGCGTTCCGGTTACGAAGGTGAACGAGTTCGCCAGCGACAAGACCGTCTGGCGGCTAGATCAGGTGCTAGGCAAGTGGACGCGGGTAAACCCGCGGAACTCGCAGTCCCGGGCACGGCCCGGTGAAGTGCTGGTGGTCAACGCGGCCGTCGGAGGCTACGACCCGGTCACCGGCTTTGACCCCGCCGTGCGCGGCCCTGTGCCCGGCTGCCCGCCGCTCGACGCCAAGGCAGAGCCCGCGGAAGGCACGGAGGACCGGTACGCCGCGGATTCAGCCAGCGTGCGGCAGCGGAGCTGGATCAGCCTCGACCGGCACAGTGAGGAGACGCGTGATCAGGCGAAGGAGTTGCTCGACGTACTACATCCGAAGCTGCCGGACGGAACCGCGCTGTCGGCCGTCACCGCCGCGTACCTGCACGATGTGGGCAAGGCGCATGAGATCTGGCAGGACGCCCTATGCGACCTCGCGGAACCGGACGAAGAGGACCGGATCAATGCCGGGCGCTCGTGGGCCAAGTCCAAAAGCGACGGAAGGCTCTTTTTTAAGGGCGGTGTCGCCTTCCGGCACGAGCTGGCCTCGCTGCTCATCCTTGACGGGCCGCTGAACGACCTGCTGAAAGAAGCCCCCGATCCAGACCTGGCCCGGTATCTCGTGCTCGCCCACCACGGCAAGCTCCGCATCCAGGTCCGCAATCCGGCCGACCTGGCCGTGCTTGAGGCCGCCGACGAGAACACGATCCTCGGCCTGCGAGCCGGCGATACCACGAACATCAGGCCGCTGCTCGGCCAGCCCGCGACCAGGCTCACGGTGGACCTGGACCAGTTCACGCTCGGCGGCGACCGCTCCTGGACGCGCACGGCCCTGAACCTGCGCGATCGGTACGGCCCGTTCGTCCTCGCCTACCTGGAAGCGGTGGTCCGCATCGCCGACTGGCGGGCCAGCGCCGGCGCAGAGCTTGCGAGCGCCAGCACTGAAGCGGAGCTTGCTAGCGCCGAACCAAAGGAAGTCCGATGAAGACCCGGCACATCTTCCCGGGCCTCCGCCCGGAACCGCTGGCCAGCTACCTGGCCGGGCTCGGCCTGATCCGGGTGCTCGGCGAGCAGGCCGACCCGGCCGCCGCGGCCGCCTGGGCGCCCGGCGGGCTCGCCGTTACCACGAAAGTGGAGGACATCGCCGCCTGGCTCGCCGCAAGCTACGTTCCGACGCCCGTGCTCAGCCCATGGAACAACGGCAGCGGCTTCGGCGCCAAGGATAAAGAGCCGCTCGTCCGGCTCGAGGCCCTGCGCGAACACCCGTCACCGCGGCTCGCCCGGTTCCGGGAAGCGATCACGATCGCGGAAGCGGTTGTGCGCGACGCCCGTGACCAGAGCTGGGCCGATGACAAGAAGGGCCTCGTGCTGGAGTTCCGCAACCGCTGCCCGGAAGGGCTACTTCCGTGGATCGACGCGGCGGTCGTGCTCGCGGGAGACGATACGGTCTTCCCGCCGCTGCTCGGCACCGGCGGGAACGACGGACGTCTCGACTTCTCCACCAACTTCCACCAGAGCCTGCTCGACGTCATCGACACGCCACGTTCGGCGGCCATGGCGCGTGACCTGGTAAACGGAACCGAAACAGAACAACTCGCCAACGCCCCCATCGGCCAGTTCGATCCGGGAAGCGCCGGTGGACCGGGCTCGTCGAAGTTCGGTTCCGCTATAACGTTGGTCAACCCGTGGGGCTACGTCCTACTTGTCGAGGGTGCCCTGCTGTTCGCGTCCAGCGCTGTGCGCCGGAACCAGTTCGCGGCGGGCCGGGCGGCGATGCCGTTCACTGTCTTCGGATCGCCGGACGGCTCGGACAGTGGTGCCGCAGGGGAGGAGTCCCGCGGGGAGATCTGGGCGCCGCTGTGGCCCGAAGACTGCACGCTGCCCGAGATCCGCCAGCTCTTCGCCGAGGCCAGGGCCTCCTGGCGCGGCCGTCCCGCCCGGCGCGCGGCCGACTTCTACGCGGCCACCCGCACCCTCGGCGTCACGCGCGGCGTCAAGGCGTTCACCCGGTTCGGCCTGCAACGCCGCAACGGCCTCGCGTTCGCCGCGGTTCCGCTCGACCGCGTCGACGTGCATGAATGCGCCGCGGTGCGGCTGGCCGCGGAGGTGGAGGACTGGGCGAACCGCTTCGGCGGGAGCGACTCGTCGGCCGCCGTCGGTGAGGCGGCTCGACGGTTCCGGAAGGCGCATCTGGAGTACACCCGTGACGGCGGCGCGCAGCTCGCGGTCATGCTCGCCGAGCTCACCTCCCTGGAGCTGGCCGTCGGCCGCAGCGGCCGGGCCAAGGAGAACGCCCCGGTCCCGTACGCCCCGGCGGCGAGCAGGTTTCTTACGGTGCTCGCCGAGGACGAGTCGCCGGAGTTGCGGGTCGCCGTGGGGCTGGCGTCCTGTGCCAGCCTCGGGAGTCACGGAGCCGACCGTTTCCTTCGGCACCTGCTGCTTCCGGTCGACCCGGACGGTCAGTGGCGCTCCTCCCCGGTCATCCCCGGCTTCGGCGTCCGACCACTGCCGCAGGTGCTCGCCGACGTGCTGGTCTGGCGCTGCCGTACCGCAGCGGACGAACCCGGAGCGGCGCAGTTCCGTGGTGTCCCCACCTTCCAGCGTGGGGTTCGCGTTCCCGCGGATGACTTGCACGCATTCGCGTCCGATGAGCTTGACGACAAGAAGCTCGACCTGCTGCTACGAGCGTGCCTGGCGCTGAACTGGCGGAACCCGGGCCGCAAGTGGTCCCCGGTCGATCCCCGGCTCCCGGTCCCCACGCTGGGCGTCCTGCAGCCACTGGCCACCGGCCTCCGGCCGGGAACAGAGTTGCGGCGGGACACCGAGCTGCCGTCTGCGGGCGGAACAGGCGAGGAGCCGGAACTGGCCCTGAACCCGGACTGGGCGGCCCGCCTCGTGGCCGGCCAGATGACGGCCGTCCACGGCGAGGCCGCCGCCAAGCTGCGCGTGGCCGGCTGGGAGGCGGTTCCGGCGCCACCGGTGCACCCGGACGGCACCCGGATCGCTGCCGCTCTCGTCCCGCGCTGCCAACGCGTCCGCTCGGTTCTGCCAATGGTCGCAACGAAGATAAAGACCCCCGAATCCGAGGAGCAATCATGACCACCTCTCGTACCGTCATCGAAGCTGAACTCGTGCCGCTAGCCGGCTCGCTCATCCAGCCGACCGGATTCCCCGACCTGGGAGCCGCGGAGTTCGGTAATGACCAGTTGCTCGTCGAGTCGGCTCAGTCGATGGCGAACTGGCTGGAGGGCACTACCTGGGACAGCGCGCGTAACGACCAGGTCGCCGAGCTCAGCGTGTTGCCGTACGTGCGCATCGTCGGCCAGGACGGTGAGTTCCTGTCGTCGAGCAGGCTGGAGGCGCACCGGCTCGCGTCGTCGTACATCATGGATGGCGAGATCAACGGCGCCAAGGGCCGGGACTGGCTCGCAGACCGGCTCGGGCTCGTAAGGGGCCGCCCGCTGGACTACCGTGCCGTTGCCTGTGCGTGCTTCAGGCTCGATCCTATCTCGCTGGTGCACGGCGTGTTCTTTGCCCAGAAGCCGTGGCCGTGGCAGCCGAAGATCGCCCGCGCCGTGACCAGCTTCATCGAGGCGTCGGACGTCAAGCCCGCAGTCAGTGGTGGCGTGAAGAAGGACATCGTCAATAACGAGGCGAAGGATCGTGCCACCTCCGAGGGATACGGCACCGTCCCGCACCACCGGGTCGAGTACACCGCGGATCAGATCACCGCCTACTTCACGATCGACCACGCGCAATTTCAGTCGTACGGCTTGTCCGAACCCGCGACCGCGCTGCTTGAGGCGCTTGCGGACTTCGAGATCGCAACCCTTTTTGACCGAGGGCTGTGGTTGCGCACCCGGTGCGATCTCGTGGTGAAGGAGATCATCAGGGGAACAAGGCCGGACGCCGCCGACGCCGCACAGCGGATCATGAAGCTCGCCGCCGACTGTGCAGGCGAACTCGGCGAGGTGACCACAGTGACCTGGTCCGGACGGGCCAAGTGAGCACGACGCTCGCCGTCCGCTTCCCGCTCCGGCGTTTTCACGGCAACCCGTGGGACCGGGCGGTCAACGAGGGTGCGACCGAGTGGCCGCCATCTCCGTGGCGGATCCTCCGGGCGCTCGTCGCGACCTGGCACACTCGCTGGCCGGACCTTCCCGCCGCCGCGCTGGAGGGATTGCTCGACGCGCTCGCCGACCCGCCGTGCTACCGGACGCCGAACACGGTCGCCGGGCACACCCGGCACTACCTACCGGATCTGGAACACCGCAAGGGAGAGCAGGGACACACGGACCTTACCCTGGACCCGTTCCTCTCACTCGCGCCCGGCGAGGAACTGCTGATCCGCTGGGATACCACCCTGGACGCCGGACAGCGGCAGGTGCTGGCCAAGCTCGCCGAGTTGCTGCCGTACCTGGGGCGTTCGGAGTCCGCCTGCGAGGCGCGGCTGCTCGATGAGGAGACCGAGCCGGACGAGTCCTGGTGGCGTCCCGGGACCGGCCAGACGAGGCTGCTCGCCGTCACGCGGCCGGTGACGCGGGCGGCACTCGAGGTAACCACGACAGAAGTCCGGAGGCACCGCCGCACGATGCCGCCGGGGACGAGGTGGGTGAGCTACGTGGCCGGCGATACGGCGGCCGCCGCGATACCGCGGCGGGCGGTCGAAACGAGTAACGTGACCGCGATCCGGTTCGCCGTGATGGGGCGGGTGCCGATGAAGGCGACGCACGGAATGCTGCTTGCCGACCGGGCACACGAGAAAGCGGGCACCGCCCTCAGGCAGGCCGGGATTCTGGAGGCCCGGCGTCACGAGATCCTGGGCACCGGGGGAGCAGCCACCGATCACGCTCACGCACACTGGATCGCATTGCCGGACTCGGAAGAGCGCGGCGCGTCGGTCCGGAATCTGATCGTCTGGTGCCGCGATGGGCTACAGGCTGATGAGGTGCGAGCGCTGCTCCGCCTGGGCAAACTGTCCGGCCGACGCGGCGACTACGAGGTGAGCGGGTTTCCGGACGTCGAGCTGCTGTTCCAGGCGGCGGGTCCCGTCGAACTGGTCGTGCCGGAGCTGTACAGGCCGTCCCGCCGGTGGCGCAGCCGCACACCCTACCTTCCGGTGCGTCACCGCAAGCGGGAGACGCTGGATGAGTACCTCGCGGTGGACGTGGCCGCGGAGCTGCGGTACCGGGACAAGCCGGCTGCGGTGGTGAGCCGTATCGAACAGGGTTCCCAGATGACCGACCGATGGGCGGGCGAGTTCCGGCGGCACCGGCTGCAGGAGCAGCTGAAACGCTCCCGGCCGGGGATGGGACTCAGGCTGGAATTCGCCGAGGAGGTCAAGGGGCCACTGCTGCTCGGCCAGCTCAGTCATTTCGGATACGGCATGTTCGTGCCAACCAGCTGAGTGAATGCCGGGGCAGTATCCTCGGATAGGGCGTGACATCTGTCACGAGCGGCCGATGGCAAGACGTGGCGGAAACTCGTCTGGGAGTTCCTGTTAATGCCCGTGTCGCGGTTTGCTTTGGTAGATACCGTGATTCCCAACGCGCAGCCACACCAGGACGGGTTCACCTGCGATCTCCGCCAGTCGGAACAAGGCCCGGCCGTCGGGTCCCGCGAAGCTCCACGTCATCGAATAGTCAGATCCAATGCGGTGAATACGCAGCGCTTTCGGCCATGGCACAGCGCCCGTATGCGCACCAGCCTCCAGCGCCGGGCGGAGTACATCGTGCACCGCCTGGGCGAACAGCTTGCGGTGCTCCTCTGGCAGCCGACGCAGATCAGACAGGAAGCCAGGTGTCCGGACGTACTTCACTGATCCAGGTCAAGGTCAGCCAGCAGTTCGTCCATCGAGTCATACACCTTGCCCGCCGGTACATCGTCACCTGGACGCGACGGGTGCCGAGCTTCGTGAACGGCCCAGTACAGCTCGGCTTCGCGCTGCTCCAGTGCCTTCAGGGCCCGGTACTCCTCCAAGGGCACGACAACTGCTTCTACGTGGCCGTCGCGAATGATCACCTGATGATCGGCAACCTCGTCACCAACGCTCAGGGGATGCTCACTCATAAGGGACAGGGTACTCCGCTGTCAGCGGATACCGGGCAGTCACGTTCCGCGCTGTCGGAGCTATCGCTGCGGCATGCTCTTCTCGGACGCGGCCATGATCGATCGCAGGCGGGTGAGGCCGTCGGCCAGGTCGGGGCGGATGGTGGTCAGCTCGGTCAGGTGGACGGCCCTGGCCCGGCGGTCCCATGACGTGGATGCCTCGGCGCAGCGGCCGATCGCCTCGTCGGCTTCGGCGGCCAGGCCGGCGGCCAGGGCGAGGACGGCGTGGACGAAGGCGGCTTCCGGGTCGTCAGGGTCGAGGCCCGCCCGGAGGCGGGCCAGCGCGAGATGGCGAGGCTCGAAGGCGGTCAGGGCGCGCGAGCCGGGAGGCTGGCGGAGATTATCCGGGTCCGCTGAGACCTGGAAGGCTGCTTCCTCGCCGTCGTAGCGGCACAGGGCGAGGAGGCCCATCCGCCAGATCAGGTCCGGGGTGCGAGCGCTCGTGGCGAGCATGCTCTCAGCCTGGCTCGTAGCTTCCTCGCTCAGCAGCAGCACTTTTTCTTCGGCCATGACACCCCGGAGTTCTTCCCTGGCCGCGCTGAACCAGGTGGCGAGCGCTTTGGCTGCCCCCTCCCGCCACAGGAGCCTCCGGTGCTCCGCATAGGCGTACTTGACGCTTGCCGCCCGGGCCGCCCGGATGATGTCCCGGTGCATGTGCAGCCACCGGTTTCCCGGGTTGCCGTCGATCAGATGGTCCAGGACGGCCTCGGCCTCCTCGCTGATCAGCCGGGGGTTCGCGGCCAGGGATGCTTCCTCTTCCTCTATCGCCGGGGCGGCCATCCAGCGGTCGATCTGGTCGGCGAGAAGCTGATCGCGGTCCAGGTGGCGCAGCCAGGCCGGCTGGTCACCCCGCGCGTCTTCCCAGGCCAGGTCGAACTGGCCGGGGTCTTCCCGCCGCAGGCTGCGCAGGAACTGTCGCCCCTAGCGAGATGGCGAGTTCGGGAAGATACGCGTCGGGTGTTGCCGCGGCCAGCGCGCGACGCAACTCGACGCATTCCTCCAGCCGCGGCCAGCGCCTCCCCGTGGCGTCCGACGGCACCGAGTCGGCTGGACAGGGTGCTCAGCGACGTGGCCAGCTCCGGACGGAATCTGTCGGGCTGGCGCTCGGCCAGCGACCAGAAGATGTCCGCCGATTCCTCGGCGACGTCCACCGCTTCGGCTGGCTGCCCGGCGGCGGCGAGCCGTATCGACAGGTTGCGCAGCGAGCTCGCCAGGTCGGGAGCGTAGAGGTGGGGCCGGGCGGCGGCCAGCTCGCGACGGATCGTGACCGCCTCCTGGATGGCATCCAGCGCCTGGCGGTCCTGCCCGGCGGCGGCGAGGTCGGCCGACATGTTGTGCAGCGCAGCGGCGAGGTCGGGGCGGAACCTGCCCGGCTCGCCCCCCGCGAGGGCCCGGCGGATCCGGACTGCTTCTACGGTCGCGGCCAGCGGGTCCTCAGCCGGGCGGCCCGCCCGGGTCAGGTCGACCGACAGGTTGTTCAGCGACGTGGCCAGGGCGGGCAGGTAACGGTCGGGATCCCTTTCGGCCAGCTCGCGGCGGATCCGAACCGCCTCCTCGATCGCGGTCCCAGCCGTACCGAGTAGCCGTTCAGCGAGGAGGCGAGGCCGGCGCGGAAGCGGTCCAGGCCGGATGCGGACAGGTCGCGGCGGATCCGGATGGCCTCCTCGATCGCCCGGAGGGCTTCGGCATGGCGGCCGTGGGCGGCCAGGCGAACCGACAGGTTATGCAGCACCCACGCAAGATCGGCCCGGCCCCCGCTGGTTCCGGCATCGGCTAGCGCGCGCATGGCTCCGGCTGCCTCTTCCGCCGTGATGAGGGCCTCGTCGTCTCTCCCCGCTTCGGCCAGGCTCACCGACAGGTTGGCTAGTGCGCTGGCCAGGCTGGGCAGGTACGTCTCTCGCTCCGTTTCGATCAGTCGGCGGAACAAGGCCGTCGCCTCTTCGCTGGCCTTCAAGGACTCCTCGATCTGGCCGGTCTCATGCAGGCTGACCGACAGGTTGTTCAGGGCGGTGGCAAGGCCCTCGACCTGTTCGTCCCCGTCGCGTCCAACGAGCAGGCGGTGAATCTCCACAGCCCGTTGACCTGCGGCGACCGCCCATTGCCGTTGTCCGTCCTCGGTGAAGAGCGTGGCGAGGCTGCCATGCGCCCGAGCCCGTTCCGCCAGCAGTTCGTCTCCGCCGCCAGCCGCCGCCTTTTCCAGGGCCAGCGTGGCGATCAGCAGCACCTGGGTCACCAGGCCTGCCAGCGGCCCGGTAGTCGCCGGCAGGCTGTCCATCGCCGCGACCGCCCCGGTTCCTGGCTGTATCAGCGTGACGGCGAGGCTGAGCGCCTGGGGAAACTCATCATCGCCGACGCCGCCGACGGCCCGCTGAACCAGCGCGGGCAGGTGACGGTCCAGAGCTCCCCGTGCCGCCCGCGCGACGTCATCCCGGCCCTCGGAGGCCCGGGTGAGAACTGTGAGCGCACGGGTGAGCTGCCGGCCGGAGGCCGCGGCCAGGGCTGCGCCGAGAAGGTCAGCCGGGTCCATTGACACCGAGTTCTCTAACGACGAGCGCTTCGGCCAGCGGATCCGGCTCGAGCGGCGCCACGGCGGGACGGGCATCCAGCCGCCCAGGCCCGTATAGGCAGGCCAGCCAGCGGGCCACCGCGCGGACCCGTTCGCCCGGAGCGTCCGCGAACCCGGGCAGCTGCCGGACCAGGCCGAGTGCCTCGGCCTCGGTCTCGGCGCCCAGCAGGGCCGCCCGGGCTACCGCGCGACGCTGGTCCGGCCTGCTGAGTCCCAGGCCGAGCCGCCGGTTCCACCGGTCCCAGTATTCCGCCTCGTGCCGGTCGAGTACCGCGGCGAGAATGTCGTCCGCAGCGAGCTCGTCGACACCGAAGCCGCTGTCTTCGGTCATGAGCAGCGCCGCGGCCAGCACATACAGCGGTCGGCCGAAGTGCTCGGCCTCCAGTGCTGGTCTGTTCACCGGCTGCAGCGGGCGGCCCAGCCGGGCGGAGAAGGCGCGCATCGCGACATCGAACAGGCCGGACCGGCTGACTTCCTCGACGTCCCGGTCCAGGCGGACCAGGTCCGCGTCCCGGACGAGACCCGCCAGCTCGAGCATGCCGTCACCGGTTGCGAACAGCTCCCGCAGCGCGTCCTTGGTATTGACCTGCCGGGTGACCAGGACGACCCGCACGGGCGGCGTGTCGGGCCGCCGGTGCAAGCTGAGCAGCAGTTCGGCGACGGTGCCCGGCCGCGTCTCCGCGTAGTCGACGGCGACCAGGAGGCGGCCGGGCCAGCCGGCGAGCGCGGCAACCCTGTCGAGCTGGCGGTCATCGGCCAGGGCGAGGAACCCGACGGTCCAGCCAGCCCGTTCGGCCGCGACGCACACCTCGACAGCCGTCCGGGTCTTGCCGAAACCGCCGGGGCCGGCGAGCACCACCACCCGCAGCGGTTCGGGATGCTCACGCCACAGCATCAGGCGGGCGAGCAGTTCGGCGCGGCCGAGAAAGAGAACCACGCCGTAGCGGGGATGCAGCAGGTCAGCGCGTGACCCGGCGACCACCCGCCGCACCTCCAGCAGCGGCCGTAGCAGAGGCAGGCCGGCCCAGCGGCCCGAACGCTCGGCGGTCAGCTCGATCTCCCGCCTGAACGCCTGGCGCCATCGTGCATCGTGGGCGTGATACTGCTGGTTCCGGTAAAGCAGCGCGGGCAGCGAGCCGAGGAACCCGGTGACCGGCACTCCGAACCCGCCCAGCGCGCTGCGCGCGTCTCTGGTGCTGTCCATCAGGCCGCAAACCCCGCCCGTTCTCATGTTCAGCAGCGGCCCGCCGCTGAACCCGTGAGCGACCTGGCCGTTCTTCAATTTCAGGAGGTGGCCGCCGTCGGGGAGAAGGGGCCCTTCATACTCGAACGTCGCGCTGGTGAGCACGACGGAGTCGGGGGCGTACTCGTCCGCGGTCCATGCGGCCAGGCGCAGCACGGCCGCGGGCGACACGGTCGCGGGCAGCGCCGGTTCCAGCAGCACGCACGGCTGCCTGTCCGCCGGGTCGGTGACCCGAAGCAGCGCGACGTCCGGGAAGGGGAAGAAGCGCTCCCGGGGATCGCCGCTGTCGAGCGGGGGGAGCTTGTCCACGATGACGGCCGCCGAGCCGCCGCCATCCCACTCAACAGTGACCGCGTCGCTCGCATGAATCACATGGGCGCAGGTCAGGACCTCGGTAGGCGTGACAAAGAAGCCAGATCCACGGAAGCTCCCGTCACAATCGACGCGGACGACACACTGGCTGAACAGCGCGGTGAGCGGTGCCGTGCTGGACAGGCTGGGCAGGTGGGGCTCAGGATCCGTCACCGCTGGCTCCGTCGGGGCTGCTGGGTCCGTCGCCGCTGGCTCCGTCGGGGCTGCTGGATCCGTCACCGCCCTGCCACTCCAGCGTTACTCTCAGCGAAGCGCTTCCCCTTCCATCGACGAGCATCGCGGTCAGGGCACCAGCCTTCATCGCCATCTCAAGGCCGAACTCAACCGCTACCTTGTCTGGCGCTGCCTTCGCCAGCGCTGACTTGACGGCGAGGCTCATTCCCTCGAGTGTGCCCATCACGGCAGACAGGTCGGGTTTCCCCGCGCGGGCCGCTTTGGCAGCCCCGCCTCCGGCATCGACGGCGTGCACCAACGCGGTAACCCCATTGGGTAGCTCAACCTCTACGAAGCTGCGATCCATCTTCCGCCTTCTGCCTGTTCCTCTCGTTGAGATGCCCCAGCCAGATGTCCTTAGCCAAGGGTCCACCCAGGCCATGGCAAGTGATGTATCCAGACGGACACTGTTCCGTAACATCGTGGTACTGCGAGCAACCCTCCCTAACTGATGCAAGTCTTACTGGAACTTACTGGAACTTACTGGGATATGCTAAGGTCATCGCTGCTGGTGTATTCGGAGGATGTGGCGTTCCGGGTCGCATGGCGTCTGTAGCAGGAGATCGGCCGGGAGGGAATATGACAATGACGGAGGTGCCGGAGCTGGTGCCGGCCCGGATGCTGAACGAGTATGCCTACTGTCCCAGGCTGTTCTTCATGGAGTGGGTGGACCGGCTCTGGGCGCCGAGCAGCGACACGGCCGACGGGGACAGGCAGCACCGCCGCGTCGACGCCGGGGGAGGGGCCGCTCCGCTGCCATCCGAGGGTGCGGTGAGGGCCGCGCGTTCGGTCGAGCTGTCCAGCGAGCGGCTGGGAATCATCGCGCAGCTGGACCTGCTCGAGCTGCTACGTGAGCATGGGTACACGGTCGATCGCGGCGAGATCTTCTACGCGGAGACCCGGCAGCGGGTGACGGTAGAAGTGACACCGGATCTCGTGGCCCGCACGATGGAGATCGTGGGCCAGGCGCGGACGGCGGCGGCCCGGCTGGCCCCGCCCCCGCCGCTGCGGTCCAGCCCGAAGTGCCCGCGCTGCTCGCTGGCGGGCATCTGCCTGCCTGACGAGGTGAACGTGCTCACTGCGCGGCATCTAGGCCAGCCGCGCCGGCTGATAGCCGCCGACCCCGACGCGGTGCCGCTGTACGTGACCGAGCCGGGATCCGTGGTCGGCATCGACGGCGGTCGCCTGACCGTCTCCAAGTACCGCGAGCTGTTGGCCAGCGTTCGGCTGATCGACGTCCTGCACGTCTGCGCATACGGGAACGTCCAGGTCACCGCGCAGGCCATGCGCGCCTTGTTCGAGCGCGA
>WNGL01005752.1_pt1 | contig 17119 bp, 20 predicted proteins | sample 5400591 | NCBI WGS metagenome assembly WNGL01 (sample SAMN13153377, study PRJNA577476) | soil metagenome | isolation source: 80 cm soil or saprolite under Garry oak tree replicate 1 | place: USA:California | collected 2016-06-15
GTCGTTGCGCATCCTCCTAGGGCTAAGACGACCAAAAGCGACGTCCAGAGAAGCAAGGTCTTCTTTTTCATTTTACCTCCAAAACCGTGACCAACGGGGTTCCACCCAAGTTTTCGATTTTATCATTTGTTGATGTTCCGCTCTAGTTTGCTCCTGACTTGACTCTTAAAATCAGCGGCTCCGGAGTTCGAGTCCCGGTGGCCCACCTATCCACAGCTCTGGCCCACGTGCGTTGCGGCTGCTTGGGAGTTATGGAGGAGGGCAGCGTCAGGCAGTCGGGCAGGGGCAGGGTTGTACGCTTGACAAGGGATTGCCTCTCAGTCTTGGATGGATTCGAATTTGTTGCGGGCTTATCTACTGGCAGCAAGCCCGTGCTTGAAAGCATTTTGGTTTGCTGGTGGACCTGATCTGCCCGGTATCCTGCCATGGGCATAGCATAGCGAATCGACCGGGATTTTTCCTACGAATTGGCGCAGCCATTCGTTTTCTCAGACGTAGAAGGAATCCTCGTGTCGTTCCATTCGTCCCCCAAAAAATTCTGAAAGTTATTTGGAAAACAGCGTTCCGCCCATCGCCTGAGCGATGCCGAAGGTCCGTCTCAAATCCTACGTTAAGGGCGCGGTTGAATCGGAACAACGAGCCAGCGTCCAACGGATGTTTTCACCGGAAGCTGGGCCTGAGCCGCACTGCCGCCACAGCTCATCCGGATTTTGCAACACGACGGAGGCGCCTCGCCAATGCTGATAATCCCGCCCGGCGACCTGCGAAGGGGTGCTATCCCACTGGTAGTCGCCATCAACCTCCATCACGAGACGCCGACGGTGACCATCACTGACGATGACGAGATCTCCAACCCGCATTTCGTCATAAAATCTCCAAAGGCTTGGACCACCGAGCTGCGCGTTCCTCTGTGTCGGGTACTTCTCGTGAATCATGTCCGAGATGTCCTTCGCCGTCTGTGGCTGCGAGACTCGCAGATCGCCGATCAGACTCCAGCCAATTGTGATCCGCCCCTGATTTTGGAACCATGCGATGGCCGAATCAGGGTCTCTGTGATGCGCGATTAGCCGCCAAATTCGCATCTTAGACATGCGGCATGATTTAACACGACTAAGCGTTATGAGTAAACTCGCCAGCAGTTCGATACATAGTGGTCTACTTAGTTCAGTGTTCGGCACACTTTCACCGGCTGGAACGCTCGTTCTTATTGTACCGTCAAGACAGGGACTCGTCATAGCAGCCGACAGCCTAAGCTCGACACCCGAGAGAGCGCCGGAGATTGCACGCAATTTCGCGGACTGATTCAAAGGGAACGTGGAACCATCGGGCAATCTCTGTAATTGCTTGCTCTTTCGTCCTGACCTCCACGTGACACCGGTGTTCTTTGAGGGTAGACGTGACTAGGACAGGAGCGCCGCCCGTGGAAAATACGGAGCAACGATCAGTTTCCCCACTTGGCAACAGAATCTCAGCCTTAAACCACAATTGTCTCTTTTTTTTGCCACTGCAACTCCTGTGCGCAAAGGATTCAAGCGATAGTCTGACACTCCCGCGTCCGCTGAGCTAATCCACGAAATTGGCGAAGCGCCTTTGGCAAATCAGCTTCTCGCGATCGCGGCGACGCTTAAATTCGCGGTAAGACTCCGCTGTGCTAAACCACGTCTTACCATCAAAGGAAAAAAGTTTGATCGGGTGGTGAGAAACCAGAACGGTTTTGCTCTGCAGGATCAGCACGGCCCGACAATAGTCTAACCCGTCCTTGCGATTCAAGGGGCGGCCGAACCGAAGCCCGGCGCCCATCTCCGGGAGAAAGCGCCGGATTAGGGAAGCCCAGTCGCACCGACAGGCTTGACGTTGTCACAGCCCCTCATATATAAGCCTAACCTTGCTCCCGCTCGGCTGTAGTTTTCTTCTTAGAGGTGACAACAATGATGAACTACATCTGCCAGGTCATAACAGACAACCTGTTGTGCGGCCTGCCTCTCAAAAAAGTACCCAATAACGACCCCCTCACCAAAAATTACTTTGATCTCTTCCAATGTGAGGCCGGCCACCGCATTTTAGCGGTGCGATCTCAAGACACCGAAGGCGACCCGGAGAAAGATAGATGAACTCGTTTGTCGGTCAATCATAGGTCATCCATTTCTAGTCATGGACGACTCCCGCGTCACGGTCATCGGACCGGAACAACTCGCGGAGCTAGTGATGGATGCGGGCCTCGTGAGTTGGCTAATCAGGAAGGTTTCGTGACAGGTTTCCAGATGCCGGTCACGGCGCTATGGTGGCTTATTCCAACCGCGCTCACGTCCGTCTATATACGTCGCCCTTACAAGGCCATACGGGATTCACTGAACGCGATTGGCTGTTCCTGTTTGGCCATCCACGCGAGGTTGTTATCTCCCGGCGCTTGGTGCTGAGGTTCGCGGCGCTTTGGTTGGCTGTGGTGATGGTGAGTTTCGGGATTACAGTCTACATCTTGCCTTACGGTGTTGGATTGTTTGCCGGTGCAGCGGTTCTCACCATCGCGGGCATTTTGCCGATTGTGCCGAGGTGGTTTGGCTGATCCCGCCCGGTTGGCGCAAAGCAGGCCACCGAAATCACTTCGGCTTGTATCCCCTAGCCTTCATGCAATCATCAAATACCTGTTATTTGCTACCGACGCTGGCAAAGGTGGCCTCACGCTGGCACTGGTATAAGTCGCGGTCGTAAGGTCCTAAGGGCTGGCGACTGGCGCACTCTCGGGCTTAAACTACCTGACTTGCCGATTGCGTAATTTCTTCCCGCTTCGTTATCTTTTTTCTATCTGATCAATGCGAGATACTTGTAAGTATTGGTTCTTCGTGTGGTCTGTTGATCGGCACGGTAATTGCTCCCCTTTTCGGCGTCGGCTAGAAATGACTTCTGATGGGATACTGCTGAGAATGCATGACTCTAGAAATATTCGATCCAGATAAGGAGGAGGGTTCCATGAAGCCTAACAGGCTAAACCGGATGGCGGTGTTGGTAATCAGCACTATGTCATTGGCAGGAATGAGCATACCGGCCAATGCCCAGCAACAACCGCAGGAAGAGCAAAAACAACCACACAAACAGCCACAGCAGCAAGAGCCCAGCCAGAAACAATCAGAGCAAGAGCAAAAACGCCGGCAACAGCAGGAGCAGAAGCGGACCCGGCAACAGGCACAGGAAGAGCAACGGCAGCAGGAAAAACAATCGCAGGAGAAAGAACGCCTTCAACGACAATCAGAGGAAGATCAAAAACGCCAGCAACAGCAGCAGCAGGAACGGGCTCGGCAGCAAGCACAGGAAGAGCAAAGGAAGCAGCAAAAAGAATCGCAGGAGAAAGAACGCCGCGAGCGACAATCAGAGCAACGGGATGAACGCCGCGAGCGAGAAGCGGAGCAGCAAGACCGCCGTATCTCACGCCAGCAACAACAGCAGCTAATTCATCAGCAGCAAGGAGAAGTGAAGCAATACCGTCGCTATTTAGAGCAGCAGGAGTCACGCGCTAGAGAGCAAGCAGAAGAATTGCGGCGACAAAATCGCCTGGCGCAATATCGTTATCAGGAAGAGTATTTGGAGCACTTGCGCCAGCAGCAAAGACGCCTGCGAGACGAACGGTTCGATTATGACCGTGACCCGTACTTCTATGCGGCACCGATCTACCGTTACAGACGCGACGGGCGGTACTACGAGATAAACCGATACGGCGCAAACGTGCTACGGCAAGCCCTACACGCTGGTTATGCGCAAGGCTTCCGTGCCGGAGAGGCAGACCGGCGCGACCGGTGGCGTGCCGCCTACCGAGACTCCTATGCCTATCGGGACGCCAGTTACGGTTATCGTGGCTATTACATTTCCCGCAGCGAGTACAACTACTACTTCCGCGAGGGTTTTCGTCGCGGCTATGAAGATGGCTACGACAGCCGCTATCGATATGGGCGCTATGCTGACGGCAACTATTTCATGTCGGATAACATTTTGTCACAAATTCTCAATTTCGAGTCGATTCGCTAAGGACTAAAAGGGATCGTGCCCCAATGAGATCGTGACCCCCAGCTGGTCTACGACATCATTCTTGCCTTCTGCCGCTGGTTTTATCGTCCTCGCCCATCTCCTCGATGATCTCCTGGAGGGTCTCAACCTTGGCGACCTTCTCGAAGCCGAACTGCTGCAGGTTGGCGGTCAGGCTGTTCACCAGCCCCCTCCTGTAGCCGTCCAGGGTGGCGAGAGCTTTCGGGTTGCTCCGGGCCTTCGGGTTCTTTTCCATCACTTCGTCGTCGCTTTATTGAACGCGACGAGCCAGGCTGCGTCGCCGGCGATCACCTCAGCTAGGATCCGCATAGCGGTGCCCATCTGTCTTTCGCCGCCCTTGTCCTCGATCAATCTGGCGAGGATGTCCTCTCGAATCGTCTATTCGTCGGGAGTTAATGTGCCGTTGGCTCTCCGCCGGGTGATAGTGGCCAGCCCGTGCTTAAAAGCATTCTGGTTTGCTGGTGGACCCGGTTTTCCCCGTATCCCTGCCATTGGGCCCATAGCATAGCGAATTGACCAGGATTTTTCCTCTACAATTGAGGCACCTATTCGTTCTGTCAGACTTGGATGGATTCGAATTGTTGCCGTTTATTTCTGTGGCAAAGCAGTGGCAAAGCAAAAAAATTCTCTTGTATTTTCTCGCGGTTAGAGATGCTACGAGAATCGGCAATCCTCGTTGTCGTGCGGATTCGTTTGCGCTGGTGAAAGAATTTGAGCTATATGCGTTTTGGCGCTATATGCGTTTTGGCGTTTCATTAAGTCCTAAGGAAATTGTCATGGATCAGAGTTGGTTCGAGATGCGAGATGTTCGGAACAGGAAACTTGATAATGGCGTTTGGATTCCATTGCGAGCAGTTAATACCATTGATCATCAAGGTCGATACGGCTACATCGGTTATAGAGAAGAATTTTTTGGAGCAGGATCAGTCGCTGTTCCGATACAGTCAAGGAACGAAGTGAACGAGTTGAATTGGTCCAGTATCGGACCGCATCACCCACATCATTGCGATATTCAAGAGGGCCGTTATATTCCCTCTGACATTTATGAATTCGGACAGGAGAATATCAGCGGCATCCATTTAGTTCTGGAGCAGCACTACAATAGTCAAGACGTCCCGGAATGGCATCTGCATCAAGATTTCATCATAGTTCTTAACCTCAAGAGAGAGAACGACACCTGGGTAGCGCCTGATGAAGGTTATGTAGAAGTAGCGCGTCTGCATCGGACGACCAACGGAACAGTTTTTCTGTTGGAAGTTCGTGCCGACCATTTGAAAGATTATCTGTCTGCTCGCAGTATGGCTCTTTACATCAGCTGCTATAGAAATCGTGACGAAATCGTTGACGACGCCAGCCATATCGTATGGACGGTAAATCCACTTGTTGAGGATCAGAACGGCGATCGTTGGGAAGGTCGTGTCACCGAACTTCATGAAGGTGGTGACCTGTACGGAACGTCAATGGCCGTAATGCACGTATCGCGTACGGACGTAGACTTTGAAGAAGAGGTTCCGAACTTAGAATTTCCAAAGGATAAAGATGTACGTTTGCAATCATGGGTCAAAAAACATGAAGGTCGAAAACTGTACCGAGTTCAGGGAGAGCTATGGCGCAACGAATGGATCGAACCGGGAGACTTGAGCGTGCGAATCCGTAGAGACACGTCGCCACCTACGGTATTTTTTATTACTGATTCGAAGGGAACTCATGAAAGTAAAGCGACTTTAGTAGGAGCGACTAAGTGGCTCTGGTTTCGGCCAGGGGTAATTATGAGTTTGGCCCATCGGCGGGGCGGTACTCTGCGTTGGTATTCAAAAGATACTGGCGCCGTCAGCTGTTCACTAGATTGTGGGGTTCATTTTGGAATAAACTCAATCGGTCTTGTCACTGGTTTCGCTAAAGACATCGCTTCGCTTCCTGATTGGCAGCAAAAAATTTGGGCCGGTTACAATATAGGGCCTGAAGCTAGGGTGTCCGATGAGTTACTGGCGGCCCAAATGCGAGCTATGCCACCTAATACAAAGGCTCCAGAAGAACTGCTACCTGTAGTGATAACTCGCTTGAATAATATTACACTTGACCGTTACAATTTCCGTCTCTTCCGCGAGCATGCTGATTTCGAGAAGGTATTAACCCTCTCGCACAGATTTCGTGCCCTTGACCAAATGACCCTTCTGGGACTTGCGAAAGACCTCGCTCGATTGACGGCCGATAGCATCGACGCGGCTGCAATTCAGAAAGTTGTAAAGCCACCCGCCGGACAAAAATGGGGTTCCCTAAAGTTTTTGGAAAGCCTGGTTGCTACTCGGACCGACGTAAAGGACGCGCGATCAGCTGTTGGACCGCTGTTTGGTATTTATGAGCTAAGACATGCTGACGCTCATCTAGCCGGACAATTCGACGAGATCTTAAAATTGGTCTCGATTGATCGATCACTAAGCTTTGTTTTTCAGGGATATCAACTCTTAGAGGCGTGTGTTTCAAGCCTTACACGTATCGCCGATATTCTTGAGGGTTAATGTAGCCACTCGCCACGACCATCTGGAAATCGGCTGCCGCTGGGAAATTTGGCCAAACCCATAGCGCGGCGGATACACGTTTCAGTTGCACAGCATTGTTAAATTCGATAGCACTGTGGATACCCGGTTAGATGCCCAATCTTATGTGGCGCACTTGATTCGCAATCAATTCTCTTTCCTCGCTTGTTGTCGTCTTAACGGACGGAGCAGGATTTTACCCGCCCGCCTTTGGAAGAAAGTAAACTCTCACATCAATGCCGTGGTCTCCCGAATTCAAATCGTTCTCAATACCGACAGGGTTAGCAATGCGTCCCTCAGGATCGTATACGAAGCAAAAGAGGCGGCGGCATTTGGGATGGTTCTTGTATCTGACGCCGGCACAATATTCACTTTTCATGACTGAACTGTTCAATGAGTGGCTTCAGCATGGCGATCCTCAAATGTCTGTTCTGACGTTTGACGAGTTTTTCCGCTTCATTCTCGGCCATGAACCTATGGTTTGCTACAACCAAGGATCGTGCTCCGCGATTGTAGCTGTTGAGTCAAACGGTGATGTGGTGTCCTGTACGAGGCCGTTTGATCGCGCGAAGTTTACGTGTGGCAATCTTTATAGTGATTCTCTGGAAACCGTAATCGAAGGACCAAAGATGATTAACTTCCGCTCCGAAGACCTAATAAGTCAACAAAACGCGAGTCACTGTCTATGGTTTGGGCTTTGCCATAATGGATGCCCACAGCACCGCCAAACTGCCGCCAGTCGAGAGATAACGGGGGCTGGTTACTATTGTGGCTGCCAATCACCGGAAAGAGATGGGACATTTGCAATGTGGTCTCATTTGCATGACAGGTGCACAGCCTTGCTTAACTGCGACGGATTTTGACTGAGAAACATTGATGCCGGCCAGCCCGTGCTTGAAAGCATTCTGGTTTGCCGGTGGACCTGATTTGCCCCGTATCCCTGCCATGAGCATAGAATAGCGAATTGACCAGGATTTTTCCTCTACAATTGGCGCACCTATTCGTTCTGTCAGACGTGGATGCATTCGAATTGTTACCGGTTATTTCTGTGGCAAAGCAGTGGCAAAGCTAAAAAATTCTATTGTGTTTTCTTGCGGCTAGGGATGCTACGAGAATCCACAATCCTCGTTGTCGTTGGATTCGATTGCCCCACTGTATCTATTTGGCTATATGCTGGGAGGAGTAATCGAGCACAGGAGACTGGAAAGACGTCAGGAAAGTTTGGTGATGCAAAATCCCTGGGCTGGTCTGACAAAGCCCGGTGGGAACGAAGAGGCACACGAAGTACTTGGTGAGAAGAGGGGTAACTATGAAGTCGCTCAAGCTCAGAGTGCGGAAGACGATGTTCGTGTTTATAGCGGCAACAGGCGTTTTCGTCCTGCTGTTTGCGCAATGGCGGACTCACTCGCAAGCGCTCATGTCGGCAGGTGCAGAGAATTTGACCACTCCACTGCTGGGTCTGACCACCGCACAACGGGCAGATTTCGACGCCGGACTGGCCGAGTTCCAGGCCGTGGAGACCATCGCAGAGGGCTTGGGGCCGGTGTTCAACGGAAAGAGTTGCGCCGAATGTCATGCTGTGCCGAGCGTGGGGGGGTCGGAGCCCAATCTGGGCGTGGCGCGTGAGACGCGTATCGGCAGGCTGTTCAACGGGGTCTTCGACCCGCTCGATGGCTCGGTATCCGTCAATAGAGGCGGCGGACTGCTGCAACAGCGCGCCATCAACCTCCCTGGCTGTCACCTGAAGGGGGAGGCGGTGCCTGCCGAAGCCACCTTCGTCTCGCTGCGCAACTCCCCACCGTTGTTTGGCGCGGGGCTGATTGAAGCCATCCCGGAGGCGACTATTGTCGCGAACGCATCACTCAACGGCGGCAGACCCAATCGCGTGTTTAACCCCGACACCGGGACGACCGAACTCGGGCGCTTCGGCTGGAAGGCGCAAGTCGCCACCTTGCATCAGTTCGCCGGGGACGCCTACCTCAACGAGTTGGGCATTACCAACCCAAGCTTCCCACATGAGAATTTACCCAAGGGCGAGCCGATCCCATCGGGGTGTGACACGGTCGCTGACCCCGAGGACGACGGCTCTGGCGTCACCGCGTTCACGAACTTCATGCGGTTCTTAGCCCCAGCGCCGCGGCGTCCCGTCACTGTTCAAGTGCAGCAAGGAGAGCAAGTGTTCAGTCAGATTGGGTGCGCCAGTTGTCATGTGCCCACGATGACGACCGGCCCAAACTCGGTAGCAGCGCTGAGCAACAAACCCGTCAACTTGTTCTCAGACCTGCTGCTTCACGACATAGGCACAGGCGATGGGATCGAGCAAGGAGAGGCCACGGGGAGCGAGTTTCGCACGGCGCCATTATGGGGACTGTCGCGTCGGGATCGTTTCATGCATGACGGAGGGTCGAACACTATCGAGAAAGCGATCCTACGCCATGGCGGGGAAGCCCAGAACGCCCGTGACCGCTTCGGGGGACTCAGTCCAGCCGACCACGATGCGTTATTGGCATTTCTGGATTCTTTGTAACCTGCTGATATGCGGCCGCTGAAGTAGTGCGCCTGTCCGCGGAATGCTCCGCTGGTTTTTTATCGCGGAGGCTCGCTGCCTAAAAAATTTTCTTGCAGAAAAAACACGAAATCTGTATAAATGGTTTTAAATTCAGTAGGAAGGAAGGAGACTATGCAAGATACGCAGACGAATCGTGACGAAGAGATCCGTCAAGTCGCATACAAGCTTTGGCAAGAGGAAGGGTGTCCGGACGGATACGATGTTCAGCACTGGCTGAAAGCTGAGACAGTATGGCTGGAAGAAAAGCGCCCGAAAAATAAGCCCAAACAGTCCAAGTCTCTTAAGGCAAGAAAAGGAAGACAAACCCGCACCGCTGAACAGGAGCTGTAGTTTCCGTCTTTACAACGGAATCTTAGATCTTTTTCTCGCTTATCGGATCTGACCGAGAGTGACCGATCGGCATCCTGAAGAATTCACTCGTCGTTACGCCAGCTTTCCCGTTGAGTCATTCTCCCTTGGAACGTTGACTGAACCTACTCACTCACGACTACGTTATCCAAGTGTCCGACCGACGGTTGACTGACCTGCATACCGGAAAACGTATCGATGAACCCACAAACAAAGCGATTTTGTTTTGTGGCCATGTTATTTCGGCTATACGGGGCTGGCAGGAGTCGGGCCAGCCAGGATCTGCTCTCGGATTGGTTGGTCGTCGGCAGTTAATGCGCCGTTAGCTGGGTGACGCCGGCCAGGCCGTTTGAATGCGTTCTGGTGGACCGGATTTCCCGCGTGCCATTGGAGATAGCATAGCGAATCGAGTACGATTTTTCCCTTGAATTGGCGGAGCTATTCGTTCTCTCTCAGTCTTGAATAAGGGTCTAGAGGTAGCACAGCCCGTTTGTTAAACTTGATCTATGTCTACATCTACACAAAGGAAAAAGAACATAGCTAAAAAGCCCACTAAATGTCCTTGCTATGCGGTTGGTAAACCTTTCTCAACCCTTAACCTCTAGAGAAAAGGAGGAATCGATTATGGAAGAGAACGAAAAAAGCAGCCTGCTCGGGAAAGCCATGCACGTTGGAGAGCAGCTGGCGGAAGTGGGAGGCGAGGCGGCGCGCTTGAAAACCGTAGCTTCTCACGCCGTCGAAGATGCTGTGACTGAGGCCAAGCGGTTGGCCAAGCGCAGCCGTTATGCCGCTGAAGACTTGATGGAAGATGCGGCCCATCGCGTCAAGCGCGATCCGATACGCTCAGTGGCCCTCGGCTTGGCGATCGGCCTCGGCGTGGGCGCGCTGGCTGTATGGGTGGGGACGCGCAACACCAGAGAGTAGTCAAAAAGAAGCAGTTTTAACCTGTTCCCTATCGTCCTACCGAATCACCGCAAAATTTTATATGTTCGGTAGGTTGAGGCGTTTGACCGCAGCTCGAAGGTCTTTGGCTCCGGCACACACGCGCGGTGAAGTGCGCGAATGGGTAAGCGACGAGGTCAACAGATTCGAGGCGATTTTGTCGGGCTATCACCATCAAAAAAACGTGGGGAGTTTGAATGTTCCATTGCGCTCCTTCGGCGGGAGATATGATCTGAACAGCTTAGCTGGCCGATCGGTAGATACCGTGGCGGATTTTCGGCGCGCCACCGATTGATGTCGCCGGGAGAGAATTCGTTATCTGCCGATTCCACGGCGACTCGATAAATCTTCTATTCCAAGCACCCAGTGATCGCCCTGATCGATCGCGCTGCCTTCGTTTAATTGCGGGGCATGGAAATTCCAGGCATCGGTCTCCGCTGACCAAGGGCGCGCCGGCTCACCTTTTGGCGACGGCTGGTGGGCGAGAGCCCAGATAAATGCTGCTACCCAACCAAGAACCGTCCAGCCGAAAATAAGATTCACCCAGAAAATACCAGCGCCGTGCTCCGTCCCGCGAATCTCCGCAACGATGGTCGGGAGGAAATAAAGACTTAGGCCGATTAGGATTGTCAGTCCGAGAATTGCACCATCCATGGTACGTCGCTGGTCCTCCTTGAGGCTTTGGCCATCCATTGGCAAAAGCATAAGGAGTGCCAAATCGGAAGATGGCTGCCGTCTTGGAATTTACTGAGGTGGCGGGACTGTGATCGTGACCGTCTTGTCATCATCCGCGGTCTAGAATGCCTTAAAACTCCACGCTATCTCTGGTAGACATTATTTTCCCGGTTGGACTAGTAGATACAAATTTTGACAATGCCGGTTGGGATTGTACACGCTTGTCACAGGTTGACCTCCGAGGCTGCTCCATAGTAATAAGGGCGCCAAGGATAGCGGCCCATGATTGTTTTGTTTGACAGCTTTAAATTGCGCCGGGTCTCGCTTGATGCCAAGTTTCATCGTTTCGGCGTGTATCCCTTGGTCTTCATGCAATTGTCAAAAGCTTGCCCTTTGCTGCCAGCGCCGGCAAAGGTGGCCTCACGCTCGCACGCCGACAAGTCACGGTTATAGCTCTCCGTAGTTCGGCTGTCGCTCGATCCGGCCGGGCGCTGGTTAGCGCAGCCCGCTAGAAATAGCGCGGCAGCGATCAATGAGCGAAACTTCATACCTGAAAATCGAGTAACTAAAAGACTAGCATATTCCCACGAAGTAAGCGTTACAAAGGTCCTCTTGATTGTCAATCAAGTGTCTGTTGCCTTGGTTGCCTCTTGTCTAGATGAATGGGTCAGGGTGGTTGGGATTCACTCATAGCTTGACTCTTCGAGAACGAAGCGGCCTCAAGATCTTTCCTGTGGCTTAAGTGGTTTTCGTTATTACAGGGGCTGACTTACCTTGTTGTTAGCGCTCGATTGTCGATGAGACAGAAACTGTTTCTCCGGTAATTAACAGGTTGTCTGAGCGCTTACGAAACCTGATTTTCACGTTTTCGTCGGCTATCTCTTCGCTAAGGCTCTTAACGAGCTCTGTAACTCGCGTCTTGGGAAATTTCTCTATGGATTCACCGAGGGCCCTGACATGATCACGAATGATCACGGACGAAAAGGGCCCTAAGATCTCGGCAAGTTCATGGGTCATGCGGTCAAAAAAGTTCGCCGGTACGACCTCGCGAGCGTCATCCGTTGCGTTGGATGTGACTGCTGGACCCGTAAACTGGGAGGTGGTCGGTTTCTCTTCCCTCCTCTTCGATTGTTCGGTCGGGGCAACCGGGCTGATACCTTGCGCCTCAACGACAGTCAAAGCCTCCGCCTGCTTGAAAAAGGAAGACATCCCTTTTATCCCATTGGTTAGAGTCTCCAACTGCGAATTGAGATCGTTTACCCGCCGATCCTGGTCTGCCAGAAGCTTCTCTTTATTTTTCACCTGACTTTCCAAGTCTTGGATTTTTGCAGTAAGGTTTTGTTCCAGCCCTTTGAGGGTCGACTCCTTTGCCCGAACGATCTCTTCTCTGTCTCTAAGCTCGGCTTCCAGCGTAGCGATCTTTGCGCTGGAATTCTCAGCGAGTTGCTGCGCGCGCTTAGCTTCACTATCCGTTTCTGCTTTGGCCTGCTGAATGGTCGTGTCCAATTGAGTTATTTGCTTCGCTAGAACATCTATTTTGGACTTGAGATCGTTTATCTCTTTAGCTCGGCTTTCCAGAGCTTCCTCTTTCTTCTTCACGTCACTTTGCAAATCGCGGATCTTGACAGTAAGAGTTTGTTCCATCCTTTGGCTGGCAAGCTCTTTCTCACGGGCGGCGTTAAGTTGGGCTTCCTGCGCGGCGATCTCCGTCCTGAGACTCTCGATGACCTGCTCGGCATGCTGGTTCTCGCTCGCCACCACGGTTTCACCCTCTTTAACCGCCGCGCGCAATCTACCGACTCTATCCACAACAATCTTCTCAAGCTGCTCCATTTCATTGTCTAGACTCGAAGCATCACTACCTTTTACCCGAGCGGGGGCCATCGAATTGGTCTTGCTCCGCTGTAAAGTCCCTTTCAGGGACTCATATACCTTGCTCATATGTCCTCCAGGCGTCTTTTCTGTTGCCTATGGTTAGTGAAAAGCTATTTTCCGCGACTTACTTGTGACTTACAAGAGAAATTATAGTCGTTTTCTTTATTAACCGCCCCGTCAAAGCTTGTATCAGGCTTGACAGACGGGAATGATGAGTCATAGAGGGAATTAAAAGGGTGTTCGGGAGTCTTTTCCTAGCCTCACAGTACTTGTGGTGTCCACTAGTGACTTCAGAGAGGACAGCTATTTTTACCTGTACGAGAATATCCAAAAAGAAGGACGGGTTGTTTGAAACTTAGTCGCACGTAAAAGGAGGAACTCAATGAACGAGGGGATCGAACTCGGATGGTTGAGGTTGACCGACAAGAGCGACTTGGTCCTGACCACGCTTCACGTTTTGCAACACCAAGACAGAGGAATCTTTGGCGAGAGCCATGCGATCATTCCGCGCAAGGCAATCACCACTGTTCGGATAAGTTGGCAAAGAAGCCGGGGGCTGCTCGTCGTGGGGACGATTTTGCTCGTTATTTACCTGATTCTCATCATCGGCTCGATCAGCGGAAGCCCCGTTGGCATATCGTCGTGGCAGCAGGCTTTGAATCTCTCCTCCTCAGCCGTGTCGTTCATCGAATATGGCTTACTGTTAGGCGGGATCGGCATATTTGTTTGGTTCTGGTTTTACAAACGGTATGAAATCCAGATTATGGCTCCAACGGCAACCCTAGAAGGAATACCTCGAAGTTATGAAGAGGCGAAAAAGTTTTGCTCCCTCCTAGTGTCGGAATTAAAAGATCAACCCAAGACAGCCAAGAAGAGTGAAAACGAAGCAGAAAGCCGTCCGAAAGCGGCCGATCATGATTGGCACCTATAATGCCGAAAGATCGACGCCGTCCGGCTGGCCTTAAAGCCGATGCACGCCTTGGAGCTAGTCGATGGAGGAATCAGAAATTCACGAAGATGTCTTTTGCTTCGTCGCCCGTGAGTTGTTTGATCGTCGTGATGCGATCGCTGAATTCTTTTAGCGTGCCGAGGGAGGCCGGGCCGACGTCGATGAGGATTGAGAACAGAGAGAATCCCAGTTTTTCTTTTACCTTGCGGAATTGCTGGGCCCATTCAGGGCTCACCTGACATTCGCCGTCGGTGATGAAAATGATATCGCCTTTTTTGAAGCGCGATTGCTTCAAGCATTCCAGAGCCGCGTCCAGAGGTTTTTGAAAATCGGTTCCACCGCCGGGGAAGTACTCCGCCAAGTCCATGACGCTCTTGGTCTTGATTTCATAATGTTCGCGCGGGTTTAGATCGAGAACCTGAAGCGGCGTCTGTTCCGAGGAAAAACAGATGGAACGGAAGAGCCGGCGCTGCCGCCGGGCGATTTCCAACAGGGTTAGAGTCACGGCCTTGGACCAGATCTCCTTGTCACCTGCCATGGATGAGCTGCCGTCAAGGCAGACGATCATGGGGCCTTTGCCTTTTTCCTCGATGCCTCTGAGCGAGTATTGCAGCAGCTCCTGGTCCAGAAAGCGGCGGTAGAAGTCTTTGTGTAAAACCGGGTGGTGTAACGTCAGCATCTCATGGGGCAACAAGCGATGAATGGAGTCGCCGCGCTCAACTTCCAAAACCTCTTCGCTGGAGCGTTCAAAAATTTTTTTCCTGAGCGCTGCGCGACCTTGATCGCCTCGGCCTGTAGGCGACGGGTGGCGTTCGCTTCGATCTGCTTCAGATCTTCTTTGAGTTGCGCCGCTTTGCGCCGCAGCAAAGCCTCGGCGCCCTGGACTTCGCCGCCCACGCGTTCTTTTGCCTTCTGTAAAGCTTTCTTGCCTTCGTCGGATAGATCGTCGTCCGAAATCGTATCGGCATTCTCGAACTCTTGCAGTTTTTCGCTCACGATCTCTTCTTGCTTTTGGATGTCCCAAAGGTCGCGCATATCGCGTCGGGTAAGAAACTTTTCCTCCCGAACCGACGCCAGTATTCGCTCGCCCAAGAGCAAAGTGGATAGCCCCGCGCGGGCTTCATTCAATAGCGTTTGCTCCCGCAGGAACTCGTATTGGCCTCCTTGCCGGACGGCATGGAGAAATTTTTCATTGAGCAGGGCGCTTGGAAGAACCTCTGCTTCCTTGAAAAATATCACGTTGTACTTGAAGAGGAGGCAAAAGATGTCTTGAAGCAATGAGCCAAAGTGAGGCAGTAAAGTCCCGCCGGTCTCCTCCAGCTCGCGAAGCGAGGGTGATTCCGATCGCAAATGACCGTAAACTCGGCGGTCGTAGGCGTCGCTTTCGATCCAAAACGAGTTTTGCGGCAGCGGTTGGAAAACCCGCTTGGCGGGCGGTTTTTTCGTACGCTTCGGTGGCATTAAAATCGCTCCAACATTTCCTTCTGAATTTGCTCGATCTCTTGCCTCACTGAACCGACGCGATCCACTGCCCGCCCAAGCCGCTTCGCTTTTTCTATGATTTGATCGACTTTGACGAGAATGTTTCTGAGCTTGGTGTGGAATTCGATCAAGGCCCGCGCCTGCTCATCGCTGGTTTCCCACGGCCGCTGGGCAGAGTCGCGAATCTCCCGGGATTCATAAAGCAGCTCGGTAATCTCTTCTTCATAGCCGAGGATCAATTCGCGGATCGTGTTCCGCACCTGCTCATGCTCGCCGGGGTCGCGCCACAGCACATGCTCCAGAAAAAAGAGATCCTTCTCATGAACTTCCTTTTCGCCTTCGAGATAGGCGTGGGCTTGGAGCAACGAGATCGACTGCCGGTAGCGCCGATCGGATGCCTGGATGCTTTTCTTGTTGAGCTCGCGCCGAATATCCGCAATGCTCCGGTAAACGTGCGACGGCACCGAGACGTCGCGAACCTGCTTTTGCATCTCTGTTAATTCGGCGAAATTGAGGCTCGTGCGCTCTGGTTGTGCCTGGGATTCCAACATTCTCAAAAAGCGGAAATCTTCAACGATGTAGTTAACTACAAGGCGTACGAGAAAGCGGTCGTAAAGCGCGGTCAACTCTTCTTCTTCCGGAAGCTCGTTGCTGGCGCCAAAAAGTGTCAGCAACGGCACTCGGGCAATCTCTTTGCCGTTATGAAACAGGCGCTCATTAATCAATGTCAGAAGCGCGTTTAGAATCGAGGAATTAGCCTTGAAGATCTCATCTAAAAAGGCAATATGGGCCTCGGGCAGCTTGCGGCTGGTCACCCGGCGGTAATCATCCTGCTCCAATGCCTTCAGGCTGACCGCGCCAAAGATCTCCTCCGGAGTGGTGAACCGGGTCAGCAGCCATTGAAAATAATCGGCGCCTTCAATGCGCCGGCAGAGTTCGTCCGCGAGCATCGATTTGGCCGTGCCCGGGGGACCGATGACGAGCACGTGATTGGACGACAAAAGGGCGGCCAGCGCTCCGTCAATCAAATCGGCCCGTTCGAGAAAGGTTTGTCTTAGCTCGTCGCGGATTTTCTTGAGCTTTTCGGCGCCTGTCATGGCTTACGTTTTAGTAAGGTAGCAAACGGTACAAAAGGGCGGCCAGCGCTCCGTCAATCAAATCGGCCCGTTCGAGAAAGGTTTGTCTTAGCTCGTCGCGGATTTTCTTGAGCTTTTCGGCGCCTGTCATGGCTTACGTTTTAGTAAGGTAGCAAACGGTCGATACGGACACAATCTTAACTAAGTATCAGATTCGAGCCTTTCCTGGAATCAGATTCCGCGGTCGGATTTCTCTTCCGCCGAAGCTCGTCAGGCATGGACATTTTCAGGTCATTGAGATATTCACCGTAACACCGAAATCAGCGAGGGTTTTATTATGAAAAACAGGGCGCTTACGGTTGTGGCGTCGCTCATCATGCTCTTGGCTCTTCACGGCTTGGCGTTGACCCAGGAGGCAAAGCTGGTGGATGCGGCCAAAAAAGAAGGCGGCAAGGTGGTTATTTACGGCTCTTTGGAAAATGACACCATGGACCTGATCGCCGCCGCATTAAAAAAGAAAACGGGGCTGGAGACAGAGTACTGGCGAGCTGCGGCCAACAAAGTTACCGATCGGGTCGCGAACGAGTTCCGGACCGGAAGACCTTCCTACGATGTCGTGCTGACGACCAAG
>WNGL01013438.1_pt1 | contig 17117 bp, 19 predicted proteins | sample 5400591 | NCBI WGS metagenome assembly WNGL01 (sample SAMN13153377, study PRJNA577476) | soil metagenome | isolation source: 80 cm soil or saprolite under Garry oak tree replicate 1 | place: USA:California | collected 2016-06-15
AATCTGTCAATGACCAATAAGAGCCAAACGTCCACCACAGGGTCACTTGGCCGCCACTGCAGAACCCGCCTGCTCAAACACCTCGCATTGCGTCACACAGAATGCGGAGACTGCAGTAGCAATCTCAAATTGGCTGAGGTCATGACCCAAGAGCCTTACCAGTCTGCCCACCGCGTCTTTTGGATCATGGACAACTGCTCCGCTCATCACCGCGAGCCCAGTCGCTGCCGAAGCATCTTGCGAACGTTCTTAGGAAACGAACTTCGGGTTTTGGCTAGTCTCGCGGCCTGGGGCTGATCGGTTCCTCATTTGAGCAAATTTTCGAACGTTAGAGTCTTTAACTTCACGGTGCCTCCTCTTTGTGCGCACCACCCTGGCTCGATCACGATCAGGGTTCGGGAAATGCCGGCTGCAACTGCACGCCCATCGGGATCGTGCTATAGATAGCGTCGACTCCCAGCGAGGCGAAAAAGTTCCAATCGGCCGGCGTGTTCGCTGGATCGGCGAACGTGCGCAAGCCGAGTGAGTGGGCCGCCGCCACAAATGCCGCGCCACTTCCGGGCTGCTGTTGCTCGGCTGGTCCAAAGAAGTCCATCTCACCGCCCACAATACGGACCTGAAGGGCCATCCCCGTCGCGAGGAACTGCTGCGGGGAAGCATAGCCCGGCAGACGAAATACCTGCCCAATTTCAGCCCAGGTTAGGCCTAAGGAGATGTTTTTGTTGATGATGGTGACCGGCAATCCCGTAATGGCCTCAATCTGCGCCGGAGTCAATAACTGCAAACCCGAAATATCCAGCTCGCGCGGGATTCCCGGCGCGGCTTGAGCGGCAAGGTAAAGCAGGGCCGGCGAGAAGGAATCAAAAATCACCTTGTCGGTCATGTTGGTCTTGCGCACCTCAGAGACCGCCGCCGACACCAACGGCTGCTCGAATTGATCTGCGGGATCGCAATGCGGCGAGAAAGCCTTCAACTCGACAATCAAGATGCCACCCAGATCGTCGCCGGACCTGTTGTTGAACTCCCTTGCGACATTGATCACTTGGCGAAGCTCCGGCACGTAGGGCAGGACGCTGTTGAAGCTGGTCGAGCGTCAAAGAATGGATGCAGGTAAAGTCGGTGAGAAAGTCATCGTGGAAGACGGCCAGCCGGCCATCCTGGGTCAGCTGTACGTCCACTTCGACGACGCGCGCGCCCAAGTTGTAGGCCAGCCGCACCGAGTCGACAGTATTCTCGATTGGCAATGCCGGATTCTCCCCGGTGTTGGGGCCGACTCCGTGGTGTCCGATAGCAATCGGACGCACGTTAGACCGCAGGAAATCCTCCGCGGTACTGTGTGGGTGATCCTTATCGTCATCAGGTTCATCGCTGGCTCGCGCGAGGCCGCCGCAGAGATTCAGACTGAGAATCAAAGCGCCCAGCCAAATGGGCGGGGTCAGCATTTTGAAGAGAGTTCGCGTCCGTTGCATAATTTGCTCTTTTCCAAATTCCCGGCACCGAAAATCGGCGTCACTGAAGAGCAGGAAACAACACTGATTCCTCGACGATCAACCGACAAGAAGCCACCTAAACTTAAGAGCTTCTAACCGCAAAAGCTCCCATCGGCGTGCCATCGCTAGCTCGCATTTCTGCCTACCTGATTGTGGTCAACAGACCACCGCGCCTGCAGCGTTTCCACATACCTGAATCTCTCCATTGCGGCCGCATAACCCGGGTGGTTGAAGGGGCCCTGCTCGGAGGACAACGTACCGAACAGCCGGTCGAACAGAAAGAAGCCGATGCCGAAGTTCTTGTCCATCAATCCGCGGTCGTTCAACACCCGGTGATGGATGTCATGCCGCTTTCGTGCGCCCCGGAACCAAGCCTTGAGAACCGAATTGCGCTCCATCCAGAAGTTCTTCACATGCATCTGGTCATGCAGATAGCTGAACATGAGGAAGGTCCACGCCAAGGTAGTCCCGATAGACACTGTCTGATCGAATAAGGAGACCCTGAGCAGCCGGAGAACAACAACGACAGTAGTCAGAATCATAGAACTCGGGACAATCCATTCCAGCCCAATATTCCCGAGAGCGACGCTGCCAGTGGTTGCGTCGAGGTATTCCTCACTTGGCCGCTGCTTTTGCAGCGGTCCGTAAAGAACCATGTGGTGTTTCATATGGCTCATGCTCAGCCATGGAATCCATCCGGTATGCAAGAGGCGGTGAAGTAGGTATCCCAATAACTCGGCTACTGCGATCGAAGTTCCCACCCAAGCCGCGAAATGTAAGATCCGGAGCATGAGCTCTCCTGGAATTCAAGGCCATGGCCGTCCGCCAAGGGTCGTGAATTCTACTGCCCGGGAATCTTCCAGTGCTGCCCAGATTCCTGTCGGAATCTTGTTGGGGCGTCACGCTTAAGTTGTTGGTTCCTCGAGCAGAGTCTGTGATCAAAGCCAAGAACCACCTTAGTGAAGGGCACGTCGGATGCCAGAAGGGACGGACATGCGCAAGAGCGACCATCCATGATAGGCGGGGACCTATGGAGGGCAAACAGCACGCAGGTATGGACCACCGAGCGTAGGAACAAAGAATCTTCAGAGAGGTAGAGGGCTACTGATCAAGGGAACGCGAGGACCCTGACTTCACCATCTTCGCGCGAAGTCCTTCCCGGCTGATGCCGAGAATCTCGGCCGCGTGCGTACGGTTGCCGGCGGTGTGTTGCAGGACGACCTGAATCAGTTTCTTCTCCATTTCCGCAAGGGACATGGGTTGGATATCAGCTTCTTGCCGAATCGCAGCCTTGCGTCTGGCGATGCGCTCGTTGAGCGCACTTGCAGGAATCTCTTCTCCCGCCGGGCACATCGCTGCCAGACGGGCCATCTCTCCTTCGAGTTCCCGGACGTTCCCCGGAAAATGATAGGCCAACAGCAACTGCGTGGATTCATTGCTGAGGCGGGGGGGCAGCACGGCTCGCCTTCCGGCGTAGGCTCGCAGGAAATGGTCCGCCAGCATTACCACATCGGTGCTACGCTCGCGCAGAGGTGGAACCTTCAGGGTCACAGTGGACAAACGAAAATAAAGGTCCTCACGAAAACGCCGCTGTTCAACCTCCCTCTCAAGATCACGGTTTGTGGCGGCAATCACGCGCACGTCGACCTGTTCGGGCTGGGCGGATCCGACTCTGTTGAAATCTCCTGACTGCAGGATACGCAGCAACCGAGACTGGAGTTCGAAAGGTATTTCGCCGATCTCGTCAAGAAACAATGTGCCGCGGTTGGCTGAGCCGATGAGTCCAACGCGGTCGCGATCGGCTCCGCTGTAAGCTCCACGCACACATCCAAACAGTTCGGACTCGATCAACGTGGCAGGGATAGCCGCGCAGTTCAAAACGACGAAAGGGCCTTTGGCCCGTGCGCTGCGGCGGTAAATGGCCCGGGCCAGTAGTTCCTTGCCTGTTCCAGTCTCGCCTTGGATGAGTACAGTCAGATCTGTGGGCGCAACCTTCGCAAGCGTTTCGAGAGCGGCGAACATGCTTGGATCAGCCGTAATGATGCCGTCACTCTCGCCATACATGAGCTCAAGATCGCGAGCTTTCTGACGGGCGCTCTCGATGGCCACCGCCGTGTGCAGGCGGGGTACCGCCAAAGCGCATATCTCGGACAACAACCGTTCGTGGCTTTCATTGAAGTGGTTCGAAACTTCCCGATTCTCCAGATAGATGACAGCGAAAGCATCATTCCTGACGATCAGGGGCGCACACAAAACGGAGCGGAGATGAAACCTCTTCACGCTCTGCTTGTCTCGAAGAACTGACGACTCCAGCGCATCGTGAACCAGCAGCACCCGCCCTTCCTGCACAGCCATTCCTGCGATGGTGGTGCTAATCTCCCTCTCTCGCTCGGCCAGTGTTTCGTTGCGGAAATTGCGCGCGGCGGTGGCGCGAAACTCGCCGTTTTCCCGGGCTACGACGCATCCCCGGTCAGCTCCCAGCGCTTGGATCGTCATGTCGAGAATGTTGGCGAGCAACTCCCCGTAGTCCTGCTCTTGAAGCAAACTCCGGGCAACGCCGTAAAGCACGTTTGCCCTGTCGGGAGAACTTTGGTTCATTGCTTGATACCCCTGATGTTGGGGCTGGTCATTTCTTCAACCCCAAGCGCCCAAGCAACACGGGAAACCTAGGGTCGCTCCGGAGCGGGCTTGCCATGGGGTCGGTGGGCAGATATACGAGGTACTCACAGCGCTCTGCGTAGGCTTTGTCGAGCCAGGCGAAGGCCTCGTTCTTGTCGCCAAGACCTGTGTAGACCATCGCAATGTAGAGACTCGGGACGTATCGATTCCTGCTCATCTGCTGCAACTGGGAGATAATTTTGCGTGCTGCCGCCGGCTGCCCGGAAACAGCATCGAGATGTCCTAGCAGGGCGAGAACAGCAGGGTCATTCGGGGCGAATGCCAGAATTGACTGGTAGGCATGCAAAGCCTGTGGGTACATAGCTTGTTGTTCATAGGCGCGACCCACGTTGATGACTGCCACGGCATAGTTCGGATCAAAAGAGAGAGCCGTTAGGTCCGACCCGATACTTTCCCTAAATTGCTTCGCCTGATAGTAGGCCTCTCCCAGCGCAGTGTTGAGCAGAGGAGCCCTTGGTTCGATCGACACCGCTCGTTTCCGCTCGGCAATGGCCTGGTTCAAGTCACCCATGGCTGTCAGGTAATAAGCGTAATACTGATGCGCCGTAGCGTAGTCCGGCCGCAGCTCAATTGCTCTCTTGAATTCCTTTTCAGCGCCAGCGTAGTTCCAATCGTACACAAGCGCGGAATATCCCAGCGATACATGGGCCTCTGCGAGTCTTTCATCCAATGCAAGCGCTTTCTGAGCATTAGCCTCGGCTTTGGGGAAGGCTTGGTTCGGCGGTAAAGCTGTATAGGGAAGAGTTCCCAACAGCGCATAACAGTCAGCCAAACCAGCGTAGGCGGGGGCATAGGTCCCGTCGTATGCGATTGCCTCTTGAAAAGAAGACACGGCTTCCGTAAGGCTCTGTGTGGTTCGCCGATTCCACAAAAGGCGCCCTTTCAGGTAGGCTTCGTATGCCTTGGGGTCCACTCTATGCGCGAGTTGCGCATCTTTAGGTTGTACATCTTTAGGGAGTGCTGCCAAGATATTCCGTACGATGTCATCTACAAGCGCGCCTGGCGGCCCTTTGAGGTCCACCTGGTGTTTATCGCCCACAATGCCCGTCTGGTCTCTGCACAACACAAGTTGATCCGTGACAATCAAATAATCGCCTTCGCGGCGAACTGCACCTGCGAGAACGTAGGTTGGTTTTGGATCGCTATGTTCACAGGCTTGCGCAAAGCTGAGTTCAGACTGTGTTGTGGTTAGTTCGGTCACCCCCAGTCTCTGGGAGTGGAGTTCGCTCAATCGAGTAAAGATCTCTTCTCTCACGATCTCGGCAAGCGGGCGCGCTTCCCGATCGTCACCGAGCGTCTTGAATTGCTGGACAGCCAGCATCACCCTCCGAGGACTGAGCCACTCTAAGCCTCGAATGACGGCGAACACGACAATCGCGCCAAGCAGCACCTTCGCCATCATCGAGAGCCAATTCTGCGGGACCACAGGCGGTCTCCGGATTCTCTTGGAGTTGGGCGTAGGCGGGAGGGGATGGATGACGCTCGTGTCTTCCTGCAAGCCCACTCGCTTTACGATTTCCTGGAATCGCGGATCCGAACGCAGCCTGTCGAAGACAGACCCAACTTTCAGATAGATCAACAACCCGTCGCGCTCCTCAACCGCCTTTTCCAGCCAATGAAAGGCATCAGCGATCATGCCCAAGCCGGCATACACCATGACAAAAGCGGTGGGGGGCACGTAGCGGCGCTTTGCTGCAGCATGCAATTCGTGCAAGATTTCGACTGCATCCTCGGTTCTTCCGGCTGACGCGTACACGTGTCCGAGGTAACCTGACCAAAGAGGTCTTGCTCCGGCGACCGCCAAGGCTTGCTTGAACTCGGCAATCGCCTCGTCGAATCTGCCTTTCCGTCCGAACGTTAGCCCGAGGACAAGGTGAGGGAGCGGCAACTTGGCATCCATCGTTGCGGTTTCGCGAAGCTGCTCAATGGCCTCCTCATTCTGCCCTGAGGTGTAAAGTAGCAACCCTAAACTAAAGTGCATCAGAGGAGACAATGGGCTAAGTTGCCGCGCAGTCTTCGCTTCCACGAAGGCTTCATCGAAGCGTCCCGAAACCGCCAAATAGGTCGAGTACCAGTAGTGCGCTCCGGAATAACCGCGATTGAGTTCAAGCGCCCGCTTGAATTCCTTCTCCGCATCCTCCCAGGCCCAATCAAAACGGAACTTAACCATCGCCAGCGACATGTGAGCCTCAGCGTTGGATTCATCGATACTCAACGCCCGCAAAGCAGCCTCCTTCGCCTTGGGCATGATTTCGGCAGGGGCCTTGAGGCCATATTCCCCTGTACCCATCAGAAGGAGACAGTGAGCCAAACCGGCGTAGGTTAGCGCGGACTGTGGATCGATCTCGATAGCCCGCTGGTAGTACTCCACGGCCTTCCGGAAATCCTCATCCGTCACCTGGTTGTTCCAGTGGTATCGGCCCTTCAAATAGAGGTCGAAGGCTCTGGGGTTGACCGACGCGGATGGCTCGGAACTGTCGGATTCGACCGCTACTGTGTCCAACAGTGAGGGATCCAGGGCAGAGTTGCTCGAAGAAGAACCCGGAGCAACGGCCAACGGTTCACCGCGAGGGTGTAGCCGGGCGCGTATCTCACCGGCGATCGCCATGGCCACTTGTGACTGCAGGCTCAGGATATCGCGGAGGTCCCGGTCGTAGCTCTCTGTCCAAAGACGCTCATCCGTGCGGGCTTCGATCAATTCAGCCGTGATACGCACCCGATCACCATCGCGACGCACCGAGCCCTCTACGATGGCGTCTACACTCAATTCCCGCGCGATCTGAGGGAGTGTTTTCTGGGTATGTTTGTACCTCGTGCTCGAAGTACGCGAAATGACGCGCAATCCCCCCACCTTTGCCAGTGCTGTGATCAACGATTCCGTCAGTCCATCCGCAAAATACTCTTGCTCGGGGGAGCCCGAAAGATTCTCCAACGGCAGCACAGCAACGGAGCGCATCGCCGGCGCCCGGGCGCTCGGAGCTGGCCGCCTCTGATGCGAGTTGCCGGGCTCAATTGCTTCCAGCGCGGCTCGAATTTCGTTAGCCTGCTGATATCGCTCCCCCACCTCTCTACGCAGGCAGCGGGAGATGATTGTCGAGAGCGATTCCGGGACGTGACCGGGCAGCGGCAACGGAGGCTCATGCAATATCGCAGCCCCCAACTCAATAAAGGTGGCTCCTTTGAATGGCATTTGACCGCTGGCCATTTCGTACAGCAGCACACCAAAGCTCCAGATGTCGCTACGGATATCACTCGGAAAATGTCTCAACACTTCCGGAGGCCAATACGCAGGGGTGCCTGCTATGGCACCCGAACTGTGCTTGCTGTCAAGAGTCTCAAGCGAACCGGGAATCTGGATACGGCGTTGAATCTTCGAAAGGCCGAAATCCAGAAGCTTGATGTGGCCGTCCCGCGTGACCATCACATTGCCACTCTTGAGATCGCGATGGATGACCCCGTGCTCATGCGCGCAGGAGACCGCCTTGGCAATCTCAATACCGTAGGCGACGACGAGTTCGAAAGAAAGTCCCACGCCCTCAGGAATTACACTCGTGAGAACCTGCCCTTCGACGAACTCCATTACAATGCCGGCTTGACTGGGATCATCCACAAAATTCTTGATCCGACAGATATTGGGGTGATCCAAGGAGATTGCGATCCGCGCTTCCTGCTCGAGCTGTCGGCGGTCGGACTCGTCGGGAATCTTGTCTTCGCCAACCAATTTGATGGCGTCTAGACATTGAAGCTTCGGGTCCCAGGCGCGGTAGACGACACCCATACCGCTGACAGCCACCAACTCCTGGAGTTGGTAGCGGCCGAAGTATCTCCCCGCGAATGGCGCATTGCTCGACAATGCGGCAGATGTTAGATCGGGTGCATGCGCAAGTCAAACAATTTTCAGGCCTTGCTGCGGAGGCCGCGACGAAGTTCCTTCTGACCCTACAGGGCTGAGCGCAGTCTGGCCATGCCTGTTCGGACCGTTCGCCACAAGCACAATGGCAATAATTAGTCCCACCGGCACGCAAAGTCCAAAAACAATGGCCAGCAGCAGAAGTGTGTAAGGCGAGGCTGACCAAAGACGGCGCAGGGTGCTCGGCTGTACTAGCATTCCGAGGGCAGCAATCGGCAATACTAGGCAGAAGGTCGTCCATGCTTGGTTGACCTTCCAAGGTGCGCCCACCGTCTTGTTCCAGGCCATGCCCGTCAGATAGACGACGATCGGGGATCCGAGCGCGATTGCAGATCCACACTGCCAGTTTATGAATGTCTCATTCCATTTTATTGTGTGCACTGACGCAGTGTATAAAGAAACGCGAGAGCATCATATCCAACCTTTACATCGCCCACCACCGCAGCTGCAGTGTTGACCGTGGCTTGTCCCAGCCTTTCCATTCCCAAGTTCTGAAAGGCTAACTTGAGGACGTGATCTTGCGCGATCCCAGACACGCCTTGACTTAATGGCCCTCCACCCGGCAATCCTTAAACTGGCGCAGGCCGTATCAACCGGGACTGAGCTGCAGGCATTGCGAGCAGATCGTGCAGGCTCCGGCTCCGAGCCGACCGATTGCGCGTGGGCTGGCCGGTCCCGGACTGCTGGCGCACGTTCTGGTGTCGAAGTATGCCGATCATCTCCCGCTCTATCGCCAGTGCGAGATGTACGCGCGCGAGGGAGTCGAACTGGAACGATCGACGCTGGCGGACTGGGTAGGGGAAGCAGTGAGTTGCTGGACCCGCTGGTGGAAGCGCTTCATGGTTACGTGATGGCGGCAGGCAAGCTGCACGCCGACGACACGCCGGTACCGGTGCTGGCGCCAGGCAATGGCAAGACGAAGACAGCGCAGTGAACACCGCGATTGTCGGCTCTAACGGAGTTCTGAACAGGGTTTCCGAGGACGGAATTCTTCCCAACTGGTTTCGGCACCCCCATCGCCGCTTCGGGACTTGCCTCTTCCAATAGCGGCGAGCACAAAGCTCTTCCTCGGTGATGAGGCTGTAAATCGTGCCTAGATCGCGACGGTCACAAAATTCGTCTGTCCAGGTTGTGAGGTCTGAATGGTCCGATCGCGCAGTCATAACTGATGAGCCGATTCAGGGCACACCAGAGTAAAGTCATGGCTTACGCCGCCTCCTCCATCTGGATCGTCGACCCGAGCGGACATGAGCCGCTGCGGAAACTTGGCGCTCTTCCAATCACAGTCCATCCTCGCGGGATCACGTGGACGCCCGACGGGTCCGGCGTTGTCATTACGGAGCAGGAACCCATAAGCGATATTGTGATGTTCGACGTCGAGCGGTGAAGTCACCATGGTGGACTGACTCGAAAACCGCGGTGGTCATTTCGTTGTTGCCGTAAAGAGTATCTCCGTGTCGCGCGGTAATTTTGAAGGGAACGGCGTTCATTGGCACTAACCGGAGACTGAACCGTGGTGTCATTACTGTGCGGTGATTCCGCCAGCCACCGAATGCTACCGCTGCCCACTTTGTCAGACGCCATGCCACTGCATTCCCCTTGGCGAAGGTGGCACCGAGAAGCCCCCTTCCCTTTTTTGGCCGACCCCAATCTGCGTACTCCTTCACTGAAGCAGATCGAAGATTCTGGCAGGATCTGAAGGACAGGCGCGCCTCATTCTGGGTTCTTCAGCATTAATCGGTGTAATTGATGCGATGTACGTCAACCATCCCCTTCCCACTTCTACGCTCATGCGGGCTCCATGCTCAGTCAATGCAGGATGTACAATGCTTCTCGTTTTTTAGTCAATGCTGCTTCGAGGAAAATCCCATGAAAGCGATACTGTCGGGTTTAGTAGCTCTATCGCTTCTGGCTGGCATGGCCGCTGCAGCTAGCGGCCCCGCCGAGAACGATTACAAAGCGGTTCTCACAAAGCACTGGCAGATCAGCAAAGAGTTTACCCTGGCGGTGGCCGAAGCCATGCCCGCCGAAAGCTACGATTTCAAACCGAATCCGGACGAGATGAGCTTCGGCCAGCTCATGATCCATATTGCGCTTTCCAACTCGGAAGCTTTCGCGAACGCGGCCGGAACCGAAGCGCTGGCTCAACCCTCCGGCACCGACAAAAAGACTGCCATCAAATTTCTTGCCGATTCGTTCGACAGGTGTGTCAAAGACTTCGAGGCAATGACGCCCGCGCAGTTGAACAGGATGGTTGATATCGGGGCAGGACGGCAGGCCATGGCGATTGAAGTGCTCTGGTGGGCCTTTACTGACACCGCGCACCACCGCGGCCAGGCGGAGGTGTATCTGCGCGTGAAGAACATCAAGCCGCCCAGATATGTGTTCTAGCGGACAAGGCGCTTCAAGAATTCTTGAAGCCTGCGCGAAGGCGGCAGTACGAGGATACTGCGAATGCGAGAGTTACGCTTACTATTGCCAAATTACTTTTCATAGCTCACGACCGTGAACGTCTACATGCAGACGATCGAGGGCAGCGTGAAGCAGACGCAAGAGGCGATCTACGCGGAGCTGACGGCACGGCCGAAACTGGTGGGAAGTATCAAGAAAGCGAAAAATTTAGTACGCTTTGGTGCGGTGGGTGTTTTGGACGGTCCGAAGTGATTGTCCCGCAAGGGCAGGGCGCTTAACTCAGCGGTAGAGTGCCATCCTCACACTTCTTCCATATCCAATACATTCAACAACTTGACTAGGCTACCGGGGACTGCCAAGTACCTGAAAATACGTTCAAGAAACGTGCTTCAACGGGTGCGAGTGCGGGTGCTGCGAAAAAGCGCGAAGTCGCACTCTGGAACCCGCTGAGGCGCTCCAAAAATGCTTCAAAAACGCGCCTCAAAAGCGTGACACCGGATAAGTCGCGCTCTGAAATGAACGAGCACCCGCCCGCCGCCGCAGCATCGCTCGTATTTCTTCCGGAAGCACAGGGACACGGGTCGTTCCGCCCGACCTTAACAACGACGCGCTGTGGCACGGGTGTGAACGTAGTGCCATTAGAGGCATGAGCCGAAGTTGCGGCTGACACTGGCAGCGTTCATACTCCGACCATGACCCTCAAAAACGCGGCGTTGCTGGCACTGGTCGGGACGATATTGATGACGGCTCTCTTGGTGTGGACATTCGTCCTCACCTTCCTCAATGTCCTGCGGGACTTGGTTCCTGCGGTGACGCTGTTCTCGTCATTCATCTATGCGTTTTGCTGCTTCAGTGTGATGGTGTTCTTTTACGTGTTCCACAGAGCGCAGTAGTAATGATTGTTGCCCGCCGCCCCTCAGACTCGCCAGCAGCCCCGAATACTGCCGTTGCGGGCGGTCATTATGGACAGCGATGCCCAACGCCTTCTTCTGATCAGCACCACCAGCTTCTTGCCCCGCGTAATTCCCGTGTAGATCAGATGCCGTTGCAGCAGAGCCAGCGCCGCATCGCTATGTATGTAAAGCAGTTCGATGTGTTCCGACACGTAGCTGGTCCCGATGTTCCGTTCAGGCTTCCTTGTCCGCTGAATGCGGCCGATACTGCGGTCCGCGAAACCAGAGATCGATGGGTTTCTGTACGCTCTTCGCGGAGAAAGGCATTTGTATTTTTCGACCTTCTCCGGCAGATGCGTAAGCGGCGTACAGGACCTTCATTACGACCAACCCATCCTCTCCGGTTGCCTGGGGCTGCTCTTTACCCCGCACGCAACGTGCGAAGTGCGTCATCTCCTGAGGGAAGCCGTAGTTCCACAGCTCTTCGAAAACTGGATAGCTCCACCCTTTTGTGCTCGGCGCCTTCTCCACCGCGTAGCCATAACCATTCTCGCTATATGTGGGGAGCGCGTTGCCCATGTGAAGATTGGCGTAGGTCACGCCGTCCGACCCATGTACCTCGATTCGGTCGTCCATTCCGCCACGCCGCCCCCAGCTGTCCTCGATAATGCCTACTGCACCGCCCTCAAATTCCAAAATGCAAACGGCCTCGTCGTCTCCTCGCGTCTTGTCGGCGTGAACGTAGGTGCCCATTTGGCAGTACACAGACTGGATCGCGGGACGCCCAAGGAACCAGTAGCAGAAAGCAATCCCGTGGCAACCGAGATCCATAAGCGCGCCGCCGCCGCAGTGATCCACATCCCAGAACCATGGAGCATGCGGTCCAAAATGCTTTTCGCTTTGCTTCACGAGATGGATTTTGCCGAAGGCGCCATCATCCGCCATTTCTTTCGCCTTTAGATATTTGGGGGTGAAGAACAGTTCCTCGGCATACAGCAGCAGCACACCGGCCTGCCGGGTGACGTGAATCATTTGCTCGCATTCTTCGACCGTCATCGCAAGTGGTTTTTCACACACCACGTGCTTGCCCGTCTGGGCGCAGTTGGCGGTCATCTGCGCATGTAGTTTGTTGGGCGCAGCGATGGTGATCATTTCGATGTCGCGCTCCCTGAGCATCTCGCGATAATCGGTAAACACGCGCGGAATACCATATCTTTTTGCCAGTGCCGCCGCGTTTCCGGGAGTGGGCGAAGCAACCGCTACGACTTCTGCCTCCTCCGACGCGATCTTGAAGGAAGCGGCATGAATGTCGGCTTCGAATTGGGAGCCGATGATGCCGACTTTTACCTTGCCGTTCTTGGACATGCCGGGAATTTCCTCGGTCCTTGTATCAGAAAAGACTAGAGTTATTAACCAACGTTTCGCTGTGCAACTTCGGTCGAATTGGCTAGCCCGCGAGCGAAGGCATGAATGTATGCCGCGTTGCATCCGCAGCAGCCGCCCAGGAATTGAATCCCCTCCGATACCGCTTTCTCGGCAAAGCGCTCGAACGCGTTTCGCGGAAGCTGGATGGCCTCCATTTCGTCGGGGAATTGCTGCAGGCGGGTGAAGCAGGGAGTCGCATCAGTGGTTCGAAACGCGGCAGGCTGAGCGGCAACAGGAACGCTGACCGCTCTGCGCATCTCCCGAGTGATGGTCAACATGCGATCGGGTTCCTGCTCACAGTTGACGCCCACGGCGTCAGCGCCGGCATCCACCATGGCTCGCGCGCAGTCGGCCGGAGAGTGCCCGTCGGAACACTGGCTTAACGTCGGACGGAAAGTCATGGTGGCTACAATCGGCAAGTTGCATGCTCGACTGCACTCAATCGCGATCAGCATCTCTTCGAGATGAAAGAAGGTTTCCAGAATCAGAAAGTCCACTCCGGCGTCCGCGAGCAGACGAACCTGCTCGGTAATCAGGTCGCGCACATGGCCCGCTGCAGAAGGACCTTCCCGTTCGAAGAGTTGTGTTCGCGACACCGAGCCTGCAACCAGGGCACTGGTTCCCGCTACTTCGCGCGCAATACGCACGGCGGCGGTATTGATGGCTTCCGTTTGTTCGCCATACCCGGCTCGATTCAGCTTTTCGCGGGTTCCGAAAAAGGTGAGCGCCTGCAACACCTGCGATCCCGCGTGAAGAAATTCGCGGTGCAACTCGCGCAAGGCATCAGGGTGCTCGATGGCTACTTCGGGCGTGAATTGTCCGCTGCCTTTGCCGGTCCCGACCTTTTCGCGTCCAGAGCCACTGTCCACCCAGCCACGGCGCTCCAGTTCAACGAGGTATCCCCCATCGCCTAGTACAATGCCTTGCGCTGCGATTCGCTCCAGTATGTTGTCAGTTTGTCTCATAAGGGTAATTTGCTCTGCCTCCCTGCTGTTGCGCAAAGACGACGGCCGCGGCTCCCACCAGACCGGCATCAACTCCCAATGTTGCGGTGACGATCGGCAACCCACGACTGTTATCCGCGAAGATGTGTTCGCGGCAACTCCGCTCGAATGCCTCCCAATACAGGCCGCCCGCTGTCCCTAGACCGCCACCCACGACAATCATTTCAGGGTCGAGCACATTCACCAGAAATGCAGTACTGACTCCCAAAGCCTCACCAGCCGAAGTTAATGTTTCGATGGCGTGCTTGTCCCCGTTGGACGCGGCGCGGAAGGCGTCCTCGCAGGTTTCGTTAGGCCGTTTCTTCTGGCCTTGCACGAATCGCTTCGCGATGGCCGGACCTGAGGCGAACTCTTCCAGCACCGGACGCAGCTTCGCGCCACAGTGGGTACACACCGTGCTTAGCGGACTGCTCGCCATCACAATTGCGTTGCCCTTCGCGCCTTTGAACGGTTGGGTGTCCTGCACCAGGCAATAACTGATTCCTGTTCCTACCGTCATATACACAAAAACGCGATGTCCACGGCCTGCGCCGAAGATGGCTTCGCCCACAGCTGCCGCACGAACATCCGAGTCCATTTGCGCGGGAGCGATTTCGGACAACCTCTGCTGAACCGGGCGGTCGCGCCAGTCAATGGTGCAACTACTGGTTACGTTGCCTTCGGGGTCCACAAGCTCTGCAACGCCGGCTCCGATGCCGGCTATTTCAATGTGCTCCCCTCGCGCCCAATCATTCAGTTGCCTCGCGAGGTCACAGGTGTCCTTCAGGACTGCTTCGCCACCTCGTGTCGGCTTCGTGGGAATAATCGTCCGTCGCAGAATCTCGCCCGAAGGCCACAAGACCACTCCTGCTGCGATCTTCGTGCCGCCGACGTCCAATCCGACGGCCCCGAGTTGTTGCTTATTGTTCTGCTTATTGTTCATCGGGAGGTCGCGTGTGATCGTGAAGGTGATGCCGGTCCTGCCATTCCTCCAGCCGAAGATCGAGAGGGCGAAAGCGTGACTGCACGGTGATGGCTCGCTTCTCCTTCGCCGCCCTGGTGCTGGCTTCTATCACTTTGAGCAGGTGAATGTCATGCTCGAGGCTGTGCAGCGGCTGGCGTTTTTCTCGCAGCGCGTTCACCATCTCAGCCAAGCCGTCCCCCCAAAGCCAGGTCGGATCGAGCGGCTCAAACTCTTCCCAGCATCCCGCGCCGTTTCGCCATATCTCGAAGCCGCGCGGATCCCAATCATCCCCAAGCAAGTTTGCCGTTCCTTCGGTGCCATAGAATTCGAGGGCCGGACGCCGGTAACGCTGAATACAGTGACCAGAAACGAGTGATGACAATGCACCATCCGCATGCCTCAAGAGGACGTGTGAAACGTCAGCACCTGCCGTTCCCACGGCCTCACCGCAAATTTCCCTTTCGCTCACTGCAAGACTCTCGGCGCACTGGACTTCAACTACCGGCCCGAGAACTGCCGTCAGGCTCTTGAGGTTGTAAATTCCGACCTCGGCCAGCGGAGATACGCTGCCGTCGTGGTACCACCGCGCCCAACCGGAACCTGCATTACCATACAGGCCACGAGCAGAGTGCACCTTGCCGATTGCACCCTCATGGATCCGGCTCCAAAGCGCGCGAAACGTCGGTGCGAGTTGCACGAAGGGTGCGCACATCAAATGCAGACTGCGGTCCTGCGCCAGCTGTGCAAGCTGTTGAGCTTCGCAGTGGGTCGCCGCCGCAGGCTTCTCTACTACGACGTGTTTCCCATGTTCCAGCGCCATTTGCACGAGGGCCGAATGGCTTGCAGGAGATGTGATGATGAGCACGACATCCACCTCCGATTGCAAAACCTCAGCTGGATCCGCGACCAGTTGGACGCCGGGACGACGAGTCTGAAGGTCTTGCCAAGTTTCCTGGCGCCGGGCGCACACCGGTCCCAGCCGCGCCAGACCGCGAGGAAGTAAGCGATCCAGCACCTGAAAATAGGCCCAGATCACATTCCCGGCTCCGATGATTCCAACCGTTACTGGACGCAATGAAGTTGCTCCTCCGGCGCTGTGACCGGCGCCGGCTCATAAGACAACATCGCGCCTGCCGCCACGGCCAGTGCGATGCCGAGCCATTGGAGCGCCGTCGGCCGTTCCTTAAGGAACGCAGTTGCCAGGGCAACCGTGCATAGGGGATACAGAGCGGTCAGTGGAATCGCGACGCTGGCCTTCGCCCCTTTCTCGAGACAGGCAAATACTGCCCAGTTTCCCAGCCCATTGACCGCTCCGGCGATCAGCCCGACGAAGATTATTCCGGCGCTGAGGCCCGACAGCGTCGTTGTCATCCACATGAAAGGAAGCAAAACAACGAAGCCCGCCGTGACCCAGATCACCATGGAGCGAGCCGATATCCGGTTGGTTCCCAGCTTCATGAACAAACCGTTGACTCCCCACAGCACAATGGCGAAGCTGGCGTACACCATCCAGTGGATCACGAGTTCCTCAGATCGAAAGGATTACGATAGACGCCAGGGCCAGAAGCATGCCCCCCATCTGCACCTTGTTCAACCGCTCCCGCAAAACTACGAACGCCAGCACCACCGTGAGCACGGGAAAGACTCCGGTGAGTGGAGTAACTACGGAAGCATTCTGTTCTCGCAGGGCCGCAAAGTATCCGAGAGTACCCAGCCCGGTGGCAATGCCGCACAAAAGGCCATACGTGACGCCGCCACGGTTGCGATCCAGCTTGCCGCGCATCGGCAACAGCATACCGAGGGCGACGGGCAGCATGCCGAGGGTAAACAAGATTTGCATCTGCATGGGGCTGGCTGCTGCCGATCCTATTTTGGACAAGAATCCCCACAGGCCCCACCAGAAAATGCAAAGAAGGGCGTACCAAAGCCAGACCGGAAAGTGCCAGCGCTCAGTCTGCATTCGGAGACGCCTCGGCTTTCTTCCCCAGCAGGCCGTGCTCATCTTCGACTACATAAGAGCAGATCCGAAACGAGTCGCAGTCCACGCCTGATAGCCTCGACAACCGTTCGGCCGCAAGCTGGATCGGTAGCACATCAATCACAAACTGCCAGTGTGGGGGAGAAGTTGGTAACAGGCATACCAGGTCCGCCGCATCTCGTGGCAGGTTCTCCCCGATGAGCATTACCGATGCGCCCAATTCCCTGAGGTCATGAGCCACAGACAAGTCTTGATCACGCATCTGCGCCTGATCAATCCACAGGCAAACCCGCATCCCTTCCCGGACGATCTCCTGAGGACCGTGACGAAATCCGCTAGTGCTCATTGCGGTAGCGGGCATTTTCACCCCTTCCTCCCACAAC
>WNGL01015592.1_pt1 | contig 17117 bp, 15 predicted proteins | sample 5400591 | NCBI WGS metagenome assembly WNGL01 (sample SAMN13153377, study PRJNA577476) | soil metagenome | isolation source: 80 cm soil or saprolite under Garry oak tree replicate 1 | place: USA:California | collected 2016-06-15
ATGGGCGGTGTTCCTGCGCAATCACGATGAGCTCACGCTCGAAATGGTAACCGACAGCGAACGCGATTATTTATGGCAGACCTACGCTTCAGATCGTCGGGCGCGACTTAATCTTGGGATCCGACGCCGGCTTGTGCCGTTGTTGGAACGCGACCGCCGTCGCGTCGAATTGATGAACAGTCTGTTGCTGTCCATGCCCGGTACGCCGGTGATCTATTACGGCGACGAAATCGGCATGGGCGACAATATCCATCTCGGAGACCGCAATGGCGTACGGACGCCAATGCAGTGGTCGCTGGACCGCAACGGCGGCTTCTCGCGTGCCGATCCCGCGACCTTGGTTTTGCCGCCAATTATGGACCCGCTCTACGGTTACGGCGCGGTGAACGTGGAAGCACAAAGCCGGGATCCCCACTCGATCCTAAACTGGATGCGGCGCATGGCCGCCGTGCGCCGACGACATCCGGCCTTCGGCCGCGGCACGGTGACACTGCTTTCTCCCAAGAATAGAAAAATCCTTGCTTATCTCCGTGAGTATCAAAGCGATGTGCTGTTGTGTGTCGCCAACCTCGCGCACAGTCCTCAGGCAGTGGAGCTCGACCTCTCGCAACTCGCTGGTCGCGTGCCGGTTGAGCTAAATGCTGGGACGCCATTTCCGCCTATCGGAGAACTCACCTATCTCCTGACCCTGCCGCCTTACGGCTTCTATTGGTTTGCGCTGGCCTCGCAAAGTGATTGGCCGTCCTGGCACACGCCAGCGCCGGAGCCGCTTCCGGAGTTTGTGACCGTGGTCATGCGCGAGAGTTTGGCGAAAGCGCTTATTGGTCCGGCACAAGCTCAGCTCGAACATGAATCATTACCGCAATACGTCGCCAAACGCCGCTGGTTTGGTCTCAAAGACCACACCATCAAGGCAACGCGGATTGCCAGTTTGACAAATATCGGTGACAGCGAAGGCGAAATCTTGTTGACAGAAATCGAAGTAAAGGCCGACGGCGCCGCAACCCGTTGGCTCCTGCCGCTGGGCGTACTGTGGGAAGACGAGTCCGCTCCGGCTCTGCCCAGCCGTCTTGCACTCGCTCGCGTACGGCGCGGCCGGCGGCTTGGTTTGCTGACCGACGGCTTTGCATTGCCGAACTTCGCCCATCGCGTCGCTGACGCACTTCTCCACAACCGCGAGTTCAAGAATTCCGAGGGCACGGTGTGCTTTCGCCCAACTGACGCCGGTCGGGAACTTCTCCGCGCCGGCGCCGGGGCAGGCGCCCAAGTGAACTGGCTCACGGCGGAACAATCCAACAGCTCATTGATCATCGGCGACAGTGTAATGCTCAAACTATTTCGGCGGATCGCAGAAGGCGAACATCCCGAAACCGAAATGAGCCGTTATCTTACGACAGCTCGCTTCGCTCACGCGCCGCCATTACTCGGCGATGTCGTGCAGATCTGTGGCGACGGAAGGTCGCGGACGCTGGCGGTCGCCCTGGGATTTGTCCGCAATCAGGGCGACGCCTGGTCGTGGACTCTCGATCACCTTACGCGCGCCCTCGACAATCTTGCTCCGGGCAGCTCAGAATTCGAGTTGAGCGACTGTGAAGCCATCGCCGGGATGATCGGCCGGCGGCTTGGCGAGATGCATGCGGCGCTGGCGCGAGAAACGTCGGACGAAGCTTTTGCGCCCGAGACCGCTGATGGAGATGACGCTGCTGGGTGGCTGCGAAAAACCGAACAGCGGCTCGACAGGGCCTTTGCCGCCGTTGAACAAATACGCGATTGGGCGAACAATCAAGATCGTGATCGTGCAAAGATGCTTCTGCACCAGCGCGCACAAATTTCCCGTGCAATTAATAAGCACGCGAAATCCGGTGCAGGAACTGTGATGAGTCGTATCCATGGCGACTTTCACCTCGGGCAGGTGCTTGTTGCGAGCGGCGACGTTTACATTATCGATTTCGAAGGCGAGCCAGCGGGCCGGCGCCGCATTGGTGGAGGGCAAGGGGGTCGGCGCTGCGCCGGTTGATGAGATGCAGCGTGATCGTCTCATTGCCGAGTTCCGTAGCCGTGCATCCCGCGCGTTCCTGAAAGAGTATTGGGCTGCCCGCGGTTCAATCGCGGGCGCCCAAGAGGGTGCTTTGCTCGAACTCTTCCTGATCGAGAAAGCCGCCTATGAGATTGCCTATGAGGCCGCCAATCGGCCGACCTGGATTGGCGTGCCTTTGGCCGGGGTGTTGAGGCTGACCGAACGCATTCTTGACAAAGCGCGTTCTTGAAAAGGATCGCCGAAATCGCAATGGCTGACGTGCGACTAAAACATTCCTGGCAGCTCGATCCGAAATCGGCTCGGGCGATCGCGCATGCGACCCACGACAATCCCTTCGCGGTGCTTGGCCCGCACGATACGCCGGAGGGCCGGGTGATCCGCGCTTTTTTGCCGGGAACCACTAAGGTTGACGTTTTGCGCTCCTCTGACAATGCGGTCTTGACGGTGCTCGAGGCGCGCGGCGAACACGGGCTATTTGAAGGCCTCATACACGATCGCACGCCCTATCGGCTGCGCATCTTTTGGGCCGATGCCGTGCAGGAGACGGAGGATTCCTATTCCTTCGGCTTGCTGCTAGGCGACGTCGACTTGCATCTTTTCAATGAGGGCCGGCATTTCGAACTGGCGCATTGTCTCGGTGCGCAGGCCATGACCATTGAGGGCGTAGCGGGGGTCCGCTTTGCCGTCTGGGCGCCAAACGCCAAGCGCGTTGCTGTTGTTGGCGATTTCAATTCCTGGGATCGCCGGCGCCATCCGATGCGTGTGCGCTATGACGCCGGGGTTTGGGAATTGTTTGTGCCGCGGGTTACTCCCGGTTCAACGTATAAATTCGACATTATTGGCCCTGACCGCAATCAGGTCCCGTGGAAGGCAGATCCGATTGCGCGCCAGACTGAAATGCCACCGAGTACGGCATCTGTCGTTCCGCAGCCGGACCATCATCGCTGGCACGATCAGGCCTGGATGACCGAACGAGCCGAGCGTCAGTCGCCGAACGCGCCCATCACGATCTACGAGGTCCATCTTGGCTCTTGGCTCAAACCGGAGCAGCATAATCAGACAGGTTCGCTGTGGGACTTCGCCATCGAGCGCTTGCTACCTTACCTTGTCGACATGGGATTCACCCATGTCGAGCTGCTGCCAATCACTGAACATCCTTTCGGCGGCTCCTGGGGCTACCAGCCGCTCAGCATGTTCGCGCCGACCGCTCGCTTTGGACCGCCGCAGGGGTTAATGCGCTTTGTCGATGCGCTGCATTCCGCGAATATCGGAATAATTCTCGATTGGGTGCCGGCGCATTTTCCCACGGATCCACACGGCTTGGCGCGGTTTGATGGCACTCCGCTCTACGAGCATCTCGATCCGCGTGAGGGCTTTCACCACGATTGGAATACTTTCATCTACAATTTCGGCCGTCGCGAAGTGGAAGGCTTCTTAATTGCCAGCGCGCTTTATTGGCTGGAGCATTTTCATGTTGACGGTCTTCGCGTCGATGCCGTGGCGTCGATGCTATACCGCGACTACAGCCGCAAAGAGGGCGAGTGGATACCCAACATTTATGGCGGCCGCGAGAATCTTGAAGCAATCGGCTTTTTACGCCATCTCAACGCGGTGGTCGTCGAGCGCTGTCCGGGCGCCATCATGATCGCCGAGGAGTCTACGGCGTGGCCCGGCGTGAGCAGGCCGACCTCGGGCGGTGGACTCGGGTTTTCCTACAAATGGAACATGGGATGGATGCACGATACCTTGAACTATATGACGGAGGATCCCATTCATCGCCAGTATCATCATAACGACATGACATTCGGCTTACTCTACGCGTTTACTGAGAACTTTGTTCTGCCGCTCTCGCACGATGAAGTCGTTTATGGGAAACGATCGCTGATCGGCAAGATGCCGGGCGATCGCTGGCAGCGGTTTGCCAACCTGCGTGCTTATTTCGGCTTCATGTGGGGGCATCCCGGCAAAAAACTGCTGTTCATGGGTGGCGAAATTGCGCAAGAACGCGAGTGGAACCACGACCGAGAGCTTGAATGAGCGCGATTGCGAGACGCCTGGCTTTCAATGGACGGTCGGCGACGATCGCGCCAATTCGGTGTTTTCATTTCTGCGCTATGCCGCGAATCGGTCCCCGATCCTCGTCGTTTGCAACATGACGCCCGTACCGCGGCACGGATACCGCATTGGCGTGCCGCGGGGCGGCGCCTGGCGCGAAATATTCAATAGCGATTCAGCTTTTTATGGTGGGGCGAACGTCGGAAACGAAGGCCGGGTGGCGGCTCAAGAGTTCGCCGCACACGGCCAACCATATTCCGTGGAAATCGTGTTGCCGCCGCTTGCGACGATTTATCTGCGCTACGACGGCTAGTCGATGTCATCAAATTCGGTCCAACTTGATCGTGGGGCACCGTATCCGCTCGGCGCTACCTGGGACGGCCTGGGGATAAATTTTGCGGTATTTTCGGCTCATGCCGAGCGGATAGAGCTTTGCCTTTTTGATCCGAGCGGGCGCCGCGAGATCACGCGTCTCGATTTGCCGGAATGTACCGATGAAGTCTGGCACGGCTATCTGCCCAACGCGCGAGCCGGCGTGATCTACGGCTATCGCGCCTACGGTCCGTATCGCCCACAGGACGGCCACCGATTCAATCCGCACAAGCTTTTGCTCGATCCCTATGCCCGTCGCCTGGCGGGAAAGCTGCGTTGGACCGATGCCCTCTTCGGTTATCGCATTGATTCTCCTCGAGCGGACCTCTCGCACGATCGGCGCGACAGTGCGCCGAGCATGCCCAAGGCGATCGTGAGCGATGACGTCTTCGATTGGGGCGACGATCGCCCGCCAAACATCCCATGGTCACGTACGGTCATTTATGAGGCGCATGTTCGCGGTATGACGATGCGGCGGGCAGACATCCGCGCTAATGAACGAGGGACGTTCGCGGCGCTGGCCAATCCAAATGTGATAAAATATTTACAAGCACTTGGCGTCACAGCGGTCGAGCTATTGCCGATCCACGCCTTCGTTCAAGACCGTCAACTCATCGAACACGGCTTGAAGAATTATTGGGGATACAACTCAATCAGCTTTTTCAGCATCGAGCCGGGCTACCTTTCGGATGGCTCGCGTAACGAAATGCGCGTCGCAGTTCGCCGCCTGCACGCGGCTGGCATCGAAGTAATACTTGATGTCGTTTATAACCACACTGCCGAGGGGAGTGAGCTCGGCCCGACGCTCTCGTTCCGCGGCCTCGACAATGCTAGCTATTATCGCTTGGTGCAGGACAATCCGCGCCACTACATCAATGACACGGGAACGGGAAATACATTGAATCTATCACATCCGCGTGTCCTGCAGATGGTGATGGATTCATTGCGCTACTGGGTGACTTCGTTCCATGTCGATGGCTTTCGCTTCGATCTTGGAGTCACGCTTGGACGGGAAGCCAACGGTTTCGATCCCGGCAGTGGTTTCTTTGATGCGCTGCGGCAGGATCCAATACTGACAAAAGTCAAATTAATCTCGGAGCCATGGGATCTCGGCCCCGGCGGCTATCAGCTCGGGCATCATCCGCCGGGATTTGCCGAATGGAACGACCGCTTTCGCGACAGTACGCGGCGTTTCTGGCGCGGCGACGCGGGCGAGCGTCCCGAGCTCGCTGCACGGCTTGCCGGATCAAGCGATCTGTTCGACCGTCATGCGCGCCGACCCTGGGCTTCGATCAACTATGTTGCGTCGCATGACGGCTTTACGCTTACAGATGTAGTGAGCTTCACGCGGCATCATAACGAGGCCAATGGCGAAGGTAACAAAGACGGCAGTGCTGAGAACTACGCGGCGAACTGGGGCGTTGAAGGTGCGACGACCGACGAGAAGATCAAGGAGCTTCGCGCTCGCGTTCGGCGAGCAATGCTGGCAACTGTAATGTTTGCGCACGGCACGCCGATGCTGCTTGCCGGGGACGAGTTCGGCAGAACACAGAGCGGAAACAACAACGCGTATTGCCAGGACAACGAGATATCCTGGTTGGACTGGGGCATGGCCGATTCTCCCGAGGGCCGTGAAATGATAAGTTTCGTCTCAAAACTTATAGCGGTTCGCCAAGAACATACGGCACTGCGTTCGCGTCATTTTTTGCACGGTCATCGCGAACCGGCACCGGGAATCTTCGATATCGCCTGGTTTAATGAGGATGGCGAGAACGTACCGGACGCGTCCTGGACTAATCCCGAACACCGGCTGCTTTGCCTGCGCCGGGCTACGCGAAATGGTGACCGAACGGTCTCGCTACTGACGCTGCTTCTAAATCCGACGGCCGAAGAACGAGTGTTCCAGCTGCCGCAGCCTGCTCTGCCGGGTCGTGTCCTGATCGATACGGCGCAGCCGAACACGGAAGCTGAACTGAAAGAACCGAAAGTCGAAGTCAAAGCGCACAGTGCGGTTCTGTTATACGCCAAACTGGAGCCTGCCACGCAATGAGCGATTCGGAGTGGCGTCTGTCGTTTGGAGCAAATCTCATTGCACCCCGTAGAACAAAATTTCGAGTGTGGGCGCCGACGCAACGGACGCTTTCAGTCGTCATAGAAGGCCGGTTACATTTGCCGATGGCGCGGCGTGATGAGGGCTGGTTTGAGGTCGAGGCGGATTGCGGTGCTGGCACGCGGTACCGATACCTGTTGGAAGACGGCACCGCGGTCCCCGATCCGGCCGCGCGCGCCCAGTCAGGAGATGTCCACGGCCAAAGCGTCGTTATCGATCCGTGCTCGTATCGCTGGCGCAACCGAAATTGGCGCGGCCGAGCCTGGCACGAGGCGGTGTTTTATGAGCTTCACGTCGGCGTGCTTGGCGGCTTCGACGGCGTCGCACGCGAACTGTCCCGGCTTGCCGATCTTGGCGTTACCGCGATCGAGTTGATGCCCATCGCGGAATTCCCCGGCTTACGGAATTGGGGATATGACGGGGTTCTGCCTTTTTCGCCGGAATGCAGTTACGGCTCGCCTGACCAATTGAAGAGTCTGATTGACGCTGCTCACGATCGTGGCCTGATGATTTTCTTGGATGTCGTCTACAACCATTTTGGACCCGACGGAAATTATCTGCATATGTACGCGCCCGAAATGTTTCGCACGGACATCGCAACACCATGGGGCAGCGCGATCGATTTCCGCCGCAATGAGGTCCGACGTTTTTTTATCGAAAACACGCTGTACTGGCTGATCGAGTATCGCTTCGACGGTCTGCGCCTCGATGCGGTCCATGCAATACCGGAGCCGGATTGGTTGGATGAAATGGCCGCCGAGGTGCGCCGAGTGGTAGGGCGGGAGCGACAAGTCCATTTAGTCCTGGAAAACGATGACAACGCGGCCAGCCATTTGTCCCGCGATTTTAACGCACAATGGAACGACGACGGTCACCACGTCCTGCATTTGCTGCTGACTGGCGAACGCGACGGATACTATGGCGATTACGCTAATAACCCCGCCGCGCGGCTTGCCCTTTGCCTTAAGGAAGGGTTCATCTATCAGGGCGAGCGATCCCCCTATCGCGATGGCAAGCCGCGCGGCACGCGCAGCGCAGATCTGGCGCCGACTGCGTTCGTCCTGTTTTTGCAAAACCACGATCAGATCGGTAATCGCGCTCTGGGTGAGCGCCTGACGGTTCTCGCCGATCCGGCGGCGCTTGAAGCAGCCATCGCCTTGCAGATGCTTTGCCCGCAAATCCCGCTTATGTTCATGGGCGAAGAACAGGCAAGCCGCACGCCATTTTTGTTCTTTACCGATCACAACCAGGATCTTGCCAAGGCCGTGCGGGAGGGCAGACGCCGTGAGTTTGCCAGCTTTTCACCGCGCTCCGATCCAGATTATCTGGCACGAATTCCGGATCCCAATTCGCCCGTTACATTTGAGTGCTCAAGGCCCGTTGCAGACGTGTTATTAGGTGCGCGGCGCGAGCGCCTCTACAAACAGCTGCTCATGCTGCGGCAAACGGAGATCATTCCCCGCCTGGATGGCACGCGCGCGCTCGATGCGTTTGCCGTGAGGCCCGCAGCAGTTGTCGCCGAGTGGCAAATGGGCGATGACTCACAGCTTGTGATCGGCGCCAATCTTGGCACATCGGCCGTAGTAATCCCGCAGCCGACTGGCAAGCTGCTGTTTGCCAGTTCGAGAGACGCCGGGCCAGCGGCGCAAAACGGTACGCTCGAACCTTATTCCACAGTCGTGTTCCTGAAAACGACATGAACGATTCTTCAGTTCGCGAACTTGCGCGCCGCGCAGGCATTGCCGTGCAGTGGACCGATCATGTTCATAAACGGCACCGCGTGCCGCTGGACACGATACGCCGCATTCTCGCCGCGCTCGCACTGCCTTGTGACACATCGGATGAAATAACCCACAGCCAACACGCATTGGACAATGCAACGATCCGGCCTTTGATCACAACGACCGCGGGACGGGCTGTCGATTTGCCGTGGCGAATGGCGGGCTCTCCGGCCCGCGCCCGCCTCGTTCATGTGGACGGATCGGCAAACGAGCTGCCGGTGCGTGAGACGGCGTGGGGCATCCGTCTGCCGGGTATCAAAACTATTGGCTACCACACCCTGGAAATAGGTCGGTCGAGCGTTACGCTGGCGGTTGCGCCGGCGCGATGTATTACGATTGATGACATTGCCAGAGGTGAACGTCTCGCCGGTCTGGCGGCCCAAGTCTATGGGCTCCGGCATACCGGTGATTGCGGCATCGGTGGCGCGGGCGCGCTCCGGTTTCACTTACTCGGCACGCGAACTGGAAAATTCGGCGCTCATTGATTGGAGAGCATCGGCGCGAGCCAAGATGGGGGTTCTTTGCTGCTTGTTCGAAGACTTTGCCACTACTGATCTCGCCGCCAATCCCGCGGTCGGTCTTGCCGGCAATTTCGCAAATTACTGTATTGAGCGGGGCTCGGCCCTTCAGCAGCACGCGTCGTTTGAAGCATTGCATCAAGCCAGGCTGAAGGCCGACCCTGAGGCATCGCATTGGAAGGATTGGCCGGCAGCTTGGCGCGATCCGCACAGTGCGACTGTCCGAGAGTTCATCGAAAAAAACCGGCGGCAAATTTTATTCCATTGTTTCTTGCAGTGGCTCGCTGAACGTTCCTTTGTCAGTGCTCAGCAGGAGGCAAGACGAGTGGGAATGCGGATTGGCTTGATTGCGGACCTTGCGGTCGGAATGAGTAGCGGTGGCAGTTACGCCTGGGCCCACCAGGACCATATGCTCAGCGGCTTGCAAATTGGTGCTCCGCCCGACTCGTTTAATGCCAATGGCCAAAATTGGGGATTGAGTTCGTTTTCACCTCGCGCATTGTCCGGACAGGGCTTTGAACCGTTCATCGCGACGCTTCGTGCATGCATGCGTCATGCCGGTGGCCTGCGTGTCGACCATGTCATGGGATTGACGCGGCTCTGGGTCATTCCGGAGGGCGCTAAGGCCAACGAGGGTGCCTACATAACCTATCCGGTCGACGATTTATTTCGGCTGACAGCGCTGGAATCTTATCGGCATCGTGCCATCGTAATCGGCGAAGACCTTGGAACAGTGCCGCTGCGCTTCCGCGAACGGCTCGCGCGCGCAGGCATCTACGGCACGAGAGTGCTTTGGTTCGAGCGCGATAAAAAAGGCTTTGTTCCACCGCAGGATTGGTCAGACGCTGCGGCTGCGATGACGTCAACCCATGACCTTCCGACAGTCGCGGGTTGGTGGCGCGGGACCGATCTCGAAGCGCGGGCGAGCCGCGGTTTGCTCAACCATCCTCACGCCGAGCGAGCAGCCCGAAACGCCGGGCGCGAAGCGCTTTGGGACGCGTTCAATTCGGCCAAAGTAGCCGGCCGTGATTGGCCTTCGGCGGGCGAAGCATCGCGTGTCGTCGACGCGGCCGTGGCGTTCGTCGCCAAGACATCGTCCCGACTCGCGTTGCTGCCGCTCGAAGATGCCATCGCCGCCGAGCGACAGCCCAATATGCCTGGGACGGTCGATCAATATCCCAACTGGCGCCATCGCTATGGCGGCGATGGGGCGGCGCTGCTGGACGATCCCGATGTGCGTCATCGGATTGAGATCCTGGTCGCTCGAGGCGCGTCGTGACGAATGCGCCCCGTGCCACGATGCGTCTGCAATTCAATGACGGATTCACTTTTGCCGACGCGCGCTCTCTCGTCCCCTATCTGGCCTCGTTGGGAATAAGTCACCTTTATGCGTCGCCTATTATGAGCGCACGACGCGGATCGACGCATGGCTATGACGTCGTCGATCCCATACTGATTAGCCGCGCATTAGGCGGAGAAAGCGAATTTTGCCGCCTTGTCGGCGAGCTTCGTCGGCACGATTTAGGCCTGATCGTGGACATTGTTCCCAACCATATGGCGATCGGCAGCGAGAATTCCTGGTGGATGGACGTCTTGGCCCGAGGCCGGGACAGCCGCTACGCCAAATATTTCGACATCGATTGGGATTCGCCAAGGCACGATTTGCGAGGCAAGGTCTTGATGCCAATTCTCGACCGACCCTATAGCGAAGCTCTCGATGCGGGCGAAATAACTTTTGCCTATGATCGTTCGCTAGGCAATTTTGCAATACGGTATTTTGATCACGTATTTCCAGTTGCGGCGAATGAGGTCTTTGCTGATGACGCCGTCGCCGAGTTTGATGTGGCCTCCCCGGGGGGACGAGAGCGGCTTCATAATTTGCTTGAGCGGCAACACTATCGGTTAGCGTGGTGGCGGAGCGCTAACGATCAAATCAATTGGCGACGATTCTTCGACATCAACGAACTTGCCGCAATCCGGGTCGAAGATGACGAGGTATTTGAAGCGATTCACGCCACTTTTTTCCGCCTCTATGCCTCGGGCTTGATCGACGGCATCCGCGTCGATCACATCGACGGGCTGTCGCAGCCGGGAAAATACTGCCGCAAGATGCGCGAACGGCTGTCGGAGCTTGAACGAGAGCGGCCAGCCGATATACCCCAGGGCTGCGCTTATTTCGTCGTAGAAAAGATTTTGGCGTCCAACGAAAGCCTTCCGACCGGCTGGCAGGTCGATGGCACGACCGGCTACGATTTCATGGACGAGACAAGCGCACTTCTACATCACGCGCTCGGCGAGCGCCCGCTGGGCGAACTATGGCAGCGTGTTAGCGGCAGGTCAGACGATTTCGGATTTGAGGAGGAGCTTGCCCGCCGCCAAATTTTGCAACGCAGCTTCGGAAGCCAACGGGCCGCAACCGTCGAGGCTCTCTATACGATTGCGCAAAGCGACACAGCAACCGTCGGCTATTCGCGGTCAGCGATTTGTCGCGCCCTGACCGAAATTCTCGCTCATTTTCCGGTTTATCGAATCTACACCAGGGTCGGCTGCGCTTCGCAATCGGATCGCGAATTCTTGTTTTCCGCAGTGGCGCGCGCGAGATCAACCTGCGCTCCCGGCGATGCTAATCTCGTTGCGGCGCTTGGCAACTGGCTTTCCGGCCAGCGCATCAGGCCTGAGTTTGACCAGCTGCAAGCCGTTGCGCTCGCCCGATTTCAGCAATTGAGCACGCCGCTTTGCGCGAAGGCAGTGGAAGACACCGCCTTCTACCGATATGGCCGGCTGATCTCGCGAAATGACGTTGGTTTCAATCCGCGACGGTTTGCGTACTCAACCGCCGAATTCCACCGCAAGATGGAGGCCCGCAACAGCCAATCCCCGCGCACGATGCTCGCAACCGCGACACACGACCATAAGCGCGGCGAGGATGTGCGCGCGCGCCTCGCTGTCTTAAGCGAAATTCCTGAAGATTGGACTCGAACACTCGAGCGATGGCTGGATCTGAGCGCGTCTCATCGCAGACTGTCACACGACATGCCGAGCGCGGGCGATGTCGCCATTCTGTTTCAGACCATCGTGGGAGCCTGGCCCGACGGATTGATGATTACCGATCAACGGGGTCTTGCGGCCTATTGCAAGCGCTTGATGTTGTGGCAGCAAAAAGCGCTTCGTGAGGCGAAACTACACAGTGATTGGGCCGAGCCCAATAGAGCGTATGAAGCCGCGGCTAGCGATTTCATAGCTTGGCTATTCTCCGGATCGTCGGAGTTGCTGCCGGAAATCGCAGGGTTTGTGCAGCGCATTCATGCGGCAGGTGCCGCAAAGAGCCTGGCGCAGACGCTGCTCAAATTGACAGCGCCGGGCGTCCCGGATTTTTACCAGGGCGCCGAGTACTGGGATTTCAGCCTTGTCGATCCGGACAATCGAACGGCCGTGGATTTCACCGCCCGGCAGGCATCCCTCGAGGCGATGCCGTTACGCCCGCCGACCAGCCTCGACGGCCGCCTCAAACAATTCCTGATTGTCCGTGTCCTTGCGGCGCGCAAGAAGACTGCGCAGCTTTTTTCCGCCGGCCGCTATATACCCCTCGAAATAGCCGGGCCATCGACCGACAATTTCGTTGCATTTGCTCGCGTTTTGCATGATTACGCAGCCATCACCCTGTTTTGCCGGCTTACTGCGCAGCTTTTCGGCAGCAGTGACTTTCTGAGCATCTCGACTTTGTGCCGCAGAGGGACGCGCCTTCTGATTCCCCCTGATCTGCAGGGGAGCTTCGCAGATGCTTTGCTCGCTGATGAATCAGTCCCGTTCGGTCCTGAAGTTGATGTCGGACAAATCCTCCGCCGTCTACCGGTCGCTCTGCTCGTCAAAGCTCCAACCTGATCGCTGGAGCCCGGATGACATGAAGCGGCTGTGCACAAATGCATGGTGACTATGGCTTCGCTCTTGTGCAATTGTTCAGTCATCAGTAATTGATTCGTTTGATCGCGGCGGCGTGGAAATGCAGACACGCAGCAGGGAACGCACGGGAGCCGGGGGCTCCTTTGTAAGGGGCACCCAAAGCGGAAATCCGAAACGCAGCGGCCACTACCTCACGGTGCGTAGGTAGCGAAAAAGTGGCCAGCCGGAGTTGCGACCGGCCCGCGATTCCTTCATTCATCAATAATTTCTTGTTGTGCCGGCCGGAAGGTCAACAATGCGACCTGAACGGTGTTTAGGCCGCGTGTCTCAGAATGAGGCACAAGCTCCGATGAGCTTTGGAATCCGCCGACGTCGAGTCCATGGACGAGAGCGGCGGCGGCCCCGGGGGTGCGGACAGACATCGATGCTCAGGGAACCGCTAGGTCATATATCCGTTTTAGATACCTACCATGACAACCCTGGTCGGGTCGGAGCGCCATAACATGCTATTTCCGCTACCAAGCTTAAGTTTGCTAGCCGTTGCCGCAGCGTTTACGGGGTTGATCGCTTTGTGCGCGTCCCCTGAAGCCGTACAAGCGCAGGCGAACGCCCCGCCGGCCGTAGCGCCTGCGCCTCGCCTCACACTGACAGCGGAACAGGAGTACATCATTAGAGAAATTATATTTACGGACCACAACGTGCAGAACGAAAACTCTGCCTCAATAACCATCGGCGATTCGGTGCCAGACGATGTAAAGCTCTATCCTCTACCGCCCGAAGTCGTGCAAAAGGTGCCGCAGGCCCGGTCCCACATGTTCTTCATTAAAGACGATCAGATCATACTCGTCAGTTCGAGCGATCGGCGGATCGCTGATGTAATTAAGAAGAAATCGATCGACTAAGGAATCCTGTTATCTGCGCTAGCAGAGGACGCTTTGGCGCCCGTTGCGGCCGATCCGGACCGCGCACAAAACTCTGGGAGGCCGCACCCTCGAACGCCCATCATGCGGCGGTTTGATGCCGACCGCGGAGACAACCCTGCTCCCGGCATACAGTGCTACATCGAAAAGATCGTTGACGAGTAGCGCGCAATTAGACAACGAACCCAATTTTATCGGTAGTGACGCACGCAGCCATCCAGCAATATTCGGTCGAGTTCATCAACGACAACGGCGGAGTTTACGCTCAGCAACGTCCGCTTTCGGGGGTAAAGCGGACGTGATGCGGACATCGCTCGATGTCTGGTTTTGACTCAAAGCGACATTGGCCCCCCTTCCAGTATGCTGGTTTAAGTCGGTACGATGGCTGGTCCTGAGCCTCGGGGGCCTCAATGAGGCGGCGCGAGTTCATCACACTTATAGGGGGTGCGGCGGCGGGCACATGGCCGCTCGTCGCGCGCGCGCAGCAGCCCGATGGGGTGCGCCGGATTGGCGTGCTGGACCCATTTGTGGCCAACGATCCGTCCTCAAAACTCTGGTTGGCGGCATTTCTGCGTCAACTCCAAGAATTAGGTTGGGTGGAGGGCAAAAATCTCCGAATCGACTATCGCTGGGCGGCTGGCGACGCGGAACGGATGCAGGTGTTGGCAAAGGAACTTGTTGCGCAGCAACCGCCCGTGATTCTCTGTAGGAGTACGCCCGTGACGGCGGCGCTCTTGAAGCAAACGCGCACAATCCCGATTGTGTTCACGATGGTCTCTGACCCCGTCGGGGAGCGCTTCGTCGAAAGCTTGGCGCGCCCGGGTGGTAACGTGACCGGGTTTACCAATGTCGAGTCCTCGCTGGCCGGCAAATGGTTGGAATTGCTCAAAGAGGTCGCACCGAACATCAAGCGCGTCGCATTTATATTTGATCCTAAGGTCGCTCCGGGCGGTGGCTCGTATTACACAAATCTAATCGAATCCGCTGCTCCGTCATTCGCGGTGGCACCAACTGCCACACCGGTTCACGATGCTGTCGAGATCGAGCGTGCCATCGGGGAATTCGTGCGTGAGTCAAATGGCGGCTTACTTGTGCTCCCGGACACGACCACCCGCACTCATCGCCGGCTGATTATTGCGCTGACGGCCCAATACCGTATGCCCGCAATTTATGACGTCCGTGAAATAGTCGTGGAGGGCGGCTTGATGTCCTATGGTGTTGATGTCGTCGACCAATTCCGGCAAGCGGCAGCTTATGTCGATCGCATCCTCAAAGGCGCAAAGCCGGCCGAGTTGCCGGTGCAGTTGCCTACGAAATTCGTGATGACCATCAATCTTAAGACGGCAAAGACGCTCGGTCTCGACGTGCCCTTGCTACTTCAGCAGCGCGCCGACGAAGTGATCGAATAGGCCAAATTTGCTGCACTGCACTTGGTTCGAAAATGGCCCAAAGCTGACGTGCGAGAGCTGCCTCTCAACGTCCGCTTTCGGGGGGTAAAGCAGACATGGGCCGAGGGCCGGCCGGCGCAACTTACTGATCCCACTTAAACACGAGAAGGATCTTCCCCCTTAGCTGGCCAGCCCAAATCGGGCGTGCCGGTTACCGGCAGCACGCGAGGACCGGGCCTTTCGTCACTCAACCCAGTGCTCGAAGCACCGGGGGTGTGATTTATGGGCAACGCTCACGAAGTTTGTGCTCTTTCTAAAATGCGATGTGTTGACGATATTTGGTCTTGGACCCACGATGCTCACCTCATCAATCCCGAAATTTGGAAGGGGGAGAATGATGCGTCTATATCGATTGTCTATGTGTTTTGCAGTCGTCGGTCTGGCAACGGGTCTTGGTTACTCGACATCACAGGCGTTGCCCGGAGCTTGCGCGGTAGGAGTAAATGTCCACCCCGGCGCGCGGATTCTGCTGCAGCACCACACTATCGCACGGTGCACTTCCGGCGGAGCGGGCTGCAAGTGCGTGTCGTGTTATAACCTCGACGGCTCAGTGTACTCGGCTTGTTATCCCCTGGTGGCTCCGATTCCAGGGCGCTGACAGCGAAATAAGCGCAGTCGATCTGGCGCCGCAAAAAGGCCCCGTAGCGCTCAGATGATCTCGGGTCGGACCGGCAACCTTCGTCCCTGCGCATGAGGGGGACATAAGGTGTGGGACTTCTTCCCTCACAGTTGGATCGACAGCCCCGCGGTGCCTTCCCGGAAGACGGCACTTAATGGGGAACAAAGGCAAAGCCGTTGGCACTGAGACTGCCGACGGCTTTGCTGTCTTAAGTTGTCGTTTGAGGACGTACACCCGGCCAGAGCGCTGCCCCATTGTTGCGGGGGGCAAAGGACACCCCGGCGCGTGAGTCCGTTTTGGCCCAAAGCGGGCGCGCTGACCGATCACCGGCGTGTCCGCTTTCGGGGGTAAAGCGGACATTGACCAACTGTGGTCCATCGACCCCAATTTATGAGTGGAGGTGAGGCGCTTGTCTAGCGCTGGCGCCGCCGACGTTAGGTGCCTCTCGGCTTTGCCACGGATTGTTCTGTGTGGGGTTTGTTCGGCTGGCGCAGAAAACGGAAAGCGCAAGCACTAGCCTGATGCAAGCGTCGCGTCCGCTAATCAACACTGTCCTGATCGAGGAAAAGAATGACGCGACGTGAACCCTCGCGTGAGTTCACATTAGACCAATCGACCTGCGGATCTGTTCGACGCAACTGGGTTACTTTTTTGTCGTAACGCTCGCGTTCCGGGCCCACAAGATCTCCGCGAATAGCAATCCAATTTCGCAAAGTAATGTGGTTTGCCGGCCATTCCTTCAATTTGATTGGACATTCTTTCGGCGGACGAACGTGTTCAATTAATTCGGCCAAAAGTTCTTCAGCGGTTTTCATCGCCAATGCCGTTCTGTTTCGACGATCTATTGAAGCGGCGTAAACCGCTAATCGTCTCTGGCTTTGAAACTCTCGGGGCGCAAACGTGCCTGAGCGCGGGATTGCAAGCGTCTAGCCTTTCGCGATAGCTCTGGCAGCTTGGCGATATTCGCCGCAATCCGCTGCACCATGCTTTAATTAAGATCAAATTCTTTCAGCGTTGTCTTGAGCAGCCTCGGAACTAGCCGCAGACCAAACGACAAGTCGCATATCGACCCACAGGAGACTTTGGCTTTAGCTCAGATTTGGATGGTATTGATTGTTCGGTTCTCGATCTCCTCGCGCACATGTGCGTACAGGCGAGGATTGCGGGCGGAGAGGATTTGCAGGGCGGCCAGGACGGCGTTGGAAGGTTCCAGAACAGTCATAACGGGCACGTTGCTCGGCACTCGCAAAGACGACCAAACATCGTCGGGAAACTCCTTGACGCTGGCGGGCACCGTGATGACTGGAACGGTCGACATTGCCGAAAGTGATGGACCTGCACCATTTGACCGTCCGA
>WNGL01010291.1_pt1 | contig 17111 bp, 15 predicted proteins | sample 5400591 | NCBI WGS metagenome assembly WNGL01 (sample SAMN13153377, study PRJNA577476) | soil metagenome | isolation source: 80 cm soil or saprolite under Garry oak tree replicate 1 | place: USA:California | collected 2016-06-15
AGACCAGCCAGCCAATCACTGGCGGCATCCTGGATCGAAAGGCGAGTCGAAGGGTAAGACACGTTGATCGGCCGGTAGCCTTGCCTCGTCAAAGTCCAATCCAGCCTTTTCATGGACCAGGCGGTGCGGCCTAAGCCATGCACCAGCACCACGTAATCCCCTTGTTGGTTCGTGGAAAGTCCCTCTCGTGCCAGCCCGGTGTTTCGCCAGGCCGATTGAGCCAAGAGCATCAGTCCGACCGGGATTGTTCGCCAGGGTTTCACAAACGAGAAAGGATTTGCATGTCAGCCGTTATCATAAAGCGTATCGACAGCGGCGAATCATCGAAAAAAACACCAGCAACATCGATTGGTGATTATGAATTCTGCAATTCTCAGCCTGCGCGATTTCTGAACCTCTGAAATATCGAGCGCAGCCTCGCACGCAGCAGAACCATCCGCTTTCTCCACCCGCGATAAACCACCGGCTTCAGTTCCGTCGCTTTCTTGGCCGCGACATCTGTTGCCTTTTCGCAAAGCTCAGCCACCTGATCGAACTCATACGCCAGTTCGGGATGCGCTTTCACCAGGTCCTGCAGTAACCTCAGCGCCCTCGGATCAGCGGCATTGACCTGCGTGGCGGTGACGAAACATTGCGCCGCTTCCCGATATTGGCCTTGGCCTGCCAGAGTGACACCCAGATTCTTGTGGGCGTTTGGCCGATTCGGATCGATTTCAATTGCCTTGCGGCAGTAAATTTCACCTTCGGAGAATTGGCCAAGAGTATTTAGAGAGAAGCCGAGATTATTGTTAATGAAATACCAGGGTGCAGTTTGAACCGGCTCCAAAGCCAACGCCTCTTTGTAGTAACGCACAGCACCTTCAAAATCCTGCGCGGACTCCATCATCTGGCCCATAGCCAGGATGCAACCCGCTTTTTTCTCCGGGTCAGGCACGTGCGTCAACATTTGGCGCAGGCACGCGAGGCCCTTTTCAATTTGTTTGCTGTGTTGATAGAATCTGGCCAGTTGCCAAAGGGCTTCGGTTGGCTGAGCCTTTTCATCTTCGACCCGTTTCAGCAGAGTTTTTTCCATCTCCGCCGCTGACATCTTGATTAACGGCCCTTTGGGTTGAGCAGGTATCTCGAACCGAAAATCCAAACGCTTTTCCATACCCAGTTCGACACCGCAGTCGAGCATTTGTCGCGAAGAAACCCGAGACCTCACCTGCAAAACGCTGCCTTTGGATTTTGGGCCTTTAATGATTTTCCGGGGAGCATCCGATTGTGGGTTCCGTCTAACAGGAGTGTTCGGGATAGGTCTAACTGAATCATGAAGACGCTCATGAAACAATCGCCCTTGCATGCGATTCGGATCTTCGGGACAGTAACTCTTAACCTTCTTATGCTCTCGTCCATCGCCAGCGCGACTCAGACCGAATCCCTTGTTCAAGGCAACACGGCCTTTGCACTCGACCTCTACGGTCAACTTAAAAACGGCCCGGGGAATCTTTTCTTCTCTCCCTACAGTATCTCCACCGCACTGGCCATGACCTACGCTGGCGCACACGGCGACACCGAGAAGCAAATTGGTCGAGTCTTCCATTTCGAGTTGGAGCACCGCAAACTCCATGCCGCTTTCGGCGAATTACAACGCGGACTCGGCGAAGCCAGCAAACAGAAGGGCATCGAACTGAGCATCGCTAATGCGCTGTGGGCACAAAAGGGCCATCCCTTCCTGTCCGGGTTTTTGGAAATTGCAAAGGATGAATACCAGGCCAACCTCAACAAGGCTGACTTTATCACCGGTGCCGAAGCAGCCAGGGACGAAATCAACAGGTGGGTCGCCCAAAGGACCAAGGACAAAATCCAGAACATTCTTCCCCCTGGCAGTCTCAACGACCTTACGCGCCTCGTGCTGGCCAATGCCATTTACTTTAAGGGAGCCTGGACCAAACCGTTTGAAAAATCCGAAACATCCGACCAACCATTTCACCTTTCGAGCACAAAGCAGGTTAATGCGCCGCTGATGCACCACTTTGATGAGGTCCGATACCTGGAGAACAGCGGCTTTCAGGCTGTCGAACTACCCTACGCCAGCAACGAACTGTCCATGGTGGTATTACTGCCCCGCCAAATAGACGGCTGCGGCCAATTGGAAAATCGATTGAGTCCCGGGTTTCTCTCGCGCTCTCTAAGCCAAATGAAACGGCAGAAAGTCGAAATTTTTCTTCCCCGGTTCAAATTGGAATCTAGTTTCGATCTAGTTCCGACCCTGGCCAGCATGGGCATGCCTGATGCCTTTGGGCCAAAAGCCGATTTCTCCGGGATGGATAGCACCAAGTTGCTATTTATTTCCGGTGTCTTCCACAAAGCCTGGGGCGAGGTTAATGAGGAAGGCACAGAAGCGGCTGCCGCAACGGTAGTGGCGGTTGCAGCAAGCGCCATAATGAAGCCGCCGCCACCGCCGCCCGTTTTCCGGGCCGATCATCCCTTCATTTTCTGCATTCGGGACACACGCTCCGGCAGCCTGCTATTTTTGGGCAGGCTGATGAACCCGGCCTAAAAATAAGCTCTTGCCGTGGCCAAGGCTGACCCGGCGTCGGTTGGTGAATGAGCCTCCGGGCAGGAGCGGCTTAATGGAAGGGCAACTCTATTGCAGAATTATTTGCAGCAAATCCGCCAACCGATGGCCCGCCTTTTGGATTTCGTCCGCCACCACTCCGCCCGCATAATCAACATAATCATCAGGTGCAGTAGCGTCGCCGCTTGTTACGTGCGGACAGGAGCCACCCAGATTGCTCGAAATGCTGCTAAAGCTGAGCCTTTTATGCGCTTCTTGCGCAATCGGGAGAATCTCGTTGGCACAATCGACAGCGAAGGTTGCCGGGTCAATGACAGGTTCTGTGCTCCAGCCATTCGGTAAACTATTCTTCAGGAGGGTTGCCATTTTATCGAGGGTCACCGAGTTCGGATTAGACGGAGCAATTTGGTTGGCCCAATTGTTGGTAGCTGTTTCCACCGCATTCTCATCCCAATAATGGTGAAAATTGCGAAAGCTCTTGCCAGAGGGTGTTAACTTCAGCTTGAGAGCATTGCCTCCCTTATCCGCGGCGAAAGGAGTCGTCTGGTTGGGATCTGCTGGGTTGCCGTTCTGATCAAAATATTCGGCGCCGACATGTAACGGTTGGTGGACGTCTCCCACGTAGTGGACCAATAACACCAGAGCAACAGGCTGAGTAATTTTCTGGGGATTGTCCGCGCTTTGTTTGCCAGTGAGCACGTCGATGCAAAAGCCGATCATGTGCACAATATCGTGCTCGTTAGTGCCTACCTGTCCAGCCGAGTATTTCGGCGAGTTAAGAACCTCGATGTCCGTAAAATGATACTCTTGGTGCATCAACTCGCCGGAGCAATCCGGGCTGGTTTGATTCGCCGCCAAAAACCCCTTCAGATCGGAATTCAATTTTTTGTTTTTCGTGACCTTGAACGGCTTGGTGGATTTGGTTACGTCTGGGTCCCAGGCTCTGATTTCATCCGGGATGTTTGCAGCGGTTGCGAGATTCACAGTGCCAATCAGCTTTTTTATTTTTCCGGCTGTCGGTGTGCCCGCCAGCATCTGGTCTGCGATCGCGCCAACCAGATAATGACCATTATGGCTGTAGGAATGAGCCTTGGAGGCGAACAATAGGGCAACTGCTGTAAGGACAGAAAATTTCATCTTCATAAGTTTTTATCTCCTGACATTTGGGTTTTAAGTTTGCACCCGGACTTTATTCGGAGTGCAGCCTTTCCCCGAATTCTCAGGAAAACCTGAGTGATTCAAGCAAATTGATTCACACCAGGCACCGCCCGCAATGGAAATCAACGGAAAGACAAGGCAATACTAGGACGACGCATTTGGTTCGCAACCCATTTCGATCAGCTCAGTTGCTGAGCGTTGGTGGGCTGCGCGTGCTGGTGTCTGGATTAGCCCTGGTTGGTAGTGAGCTTTTTCGTAATCACAGCGGTTTTCGAAATGTGGAACTGGCGAAAATGAAACCTGTTGACCCACCTGCCAGTTGGGGCGGTGGAGGCGCAGTAACGTTCGATTCCGGGCTGACGTATGAGATTCCCGATTGAGTTTGGAATGCGGAATGTTGGAATGTTGCGATGGATGTCTTTGAGTCCTTGACTTTATAGGAGCCTGCATCTTAATTGCCCGCCCTATGAATCCATCACTCACAGACTTATCACCAAGACAACTCCGGCAAGCGGCAGACCTCAAAGAGAGAATCGAATCCCTCGAACATGACCTCTTTCAAATTCTGGGATCGCGGTCTCAGCGTGCAGACGGCGCACCGATTCAAAAGAAGCGTAAGCTGAGTGCGGCCGCCCGCGCCAGAATTTCCGCCGCTGCCAGAGCAAGGTGGGCGAGGATCAAAGGAACGAAATCGCCCAAGCGTGCGGCACAGGCCAGGAGGAAAATGAGCGCCGCGGGGAGGGCCAGGCTGTCGGCGCTCGCCAGGGCACGATGGAGGCGGGCGCGGGCGGCCGGGCGGACGGCTCTATGAAGGTCGTCCATGAGACCCCGAATGAGACTCCTCGGATGAAGCCTGCAAGAAGCGCAAGCCCGGATCCGGAATCCGTGTCCGTGAGTTCACTCAAGAAAGCACGATTTCCGCGAAATCCCTCGCACAGCAAGAGCCAAGGCATTGGCAGGCTGATCGTTAATGCGGCTGGCCCGAACAAGGATTTGGAAGCGGCACTTTTGATGAAGCTGCGCGAAATCTGCCTCGCCCTGCCTGAAGTGGTAGAAACAGTCAAATGGGGCCATCCGACCTTCGAAGCAGGCAAGAAGATTTTTGCGGTGCTCGACCACTATCATGGTCGGCTCTGCATCGCATTTCGGACATCCATGGAAGAACAACAGAAACTTTGTCGCGATGAACGATTTTTCCCTGCTCCGTATGCTGCAACGCGGGGATGGGTCTGTCTGCGTGCAGACGGAAAACTGAACTGGTCGGAGGTTCGAGACCTCATTCTGGCGAGCTACCGCCTCGCGGCTCTGAAGCGAATGCTCAGGACACTCGACGGCAACAGCGGCACCGCGACACGTGGGCGTGGCTTCAAGGGCTTGGAGTTATTTACCGCCGATGAATAATGCCCCTGCCGGCTAACGCAGCATCGCAAGGCAGCCGCGGGATATGAACCCACGAATGAGTATAGCTATCGGCCACAACCCTTGGCCACGGATAGTGAGCCACGTGCTCTGGTGGAACCAATTGGCAAGTATGAACCTGCCCTAGCACCAAACCCGATTACGTCTGCCACCTCACTGGGCCAGCCGCTGGCATATTGCTCCAAGCCTCGAATTGTTTGTCCTCAGCTTGTCATCCCGGACGGCGTGATTGACGACAACAAACCGTTTGACGTGCAGTGAGTCACGGCCTAAGTAAAAGTATTAACCTTGACGATCCAAGAACACGGGAGCAGACCATACCTTCAAGGTAATATGATTGCGCGGGTCAAGAGCGGTTTGTGCTGGTTCTTCCCGGCGCTTGCGCTGCTCATGGCCCTGGAGGCTCTGGGACAAGCAACCGCCGATAATTCAAAGTCCACCGCAAGCAGTCCGAGCAGTCCAGGCACCCGGCCCGACCTGGTGGGTCACGTCAACGCAGGGGACATCGTCCCCAAGGCGACCATCTTCATCTTCACCGCTGGGCCGAAGGTTGGCACCAGCACCTTTTGCCCTTCCTGTTACGCCGACTGCCGCAAGAGTGCCAAGTCTGATGCGCAAGGTGAATTCAAGATCGACTCCCTCGATCCCCAACTCATATTCCGCATCCTGGTCGTTGCTAAAGGCTACAAACCCAAATTTGTTTCCAAAGTTGATCCCGCGAAGGGACCGCTTGCCGTCGATCTGGAGGCAGTCGAGACGTGGGAGATAACCCCCGATAAAAGCATTCATGGCCGGGTGGTGGACCCTGAGGGCAAGCCTGTTGTCGGCGCGGTGGTTGAAGCGCATGGTATTCGCAAGAAGAACGACGCCGGAACGACGTGGGGCCAGCTTCCTGGGGTCGATCCCTTGGCTGTCACCGACGAGGCAGGCGCGTTCCTGCTGACCTCGCGGGAGCCTTTTGAGGGCTTAGACGTCCGCGTTGAGGCGCGGGCGTTCGCGCACAAGCAGTTCAGCATGCTGGCCAGCGGAGCGGTCCGCCACACGTTGACCCTGACCGAAGGCGCCACGGTTACAGGACGGGTGGTAAAGAATGGCAAACCGCTCGCCGGTGTTTCCGTGGGAATGGCCGGCAGCGATCGCAGCGCGGAAAACCTCACCGGAAACTTCGACGTTGGCACGGACACCGAGGGCCGGTTCGGATTCGTCAATCTTCCGCCCAATGTGGATTATTTCATCTACGGGTTAATGGGCACCCTGAAGACCTACGGTGCCATCCCGATTCGAAAGGTCCATACCGGGGAGGATGGCGCCACGCTGGACGCAGGCGACCTGGTCGTCGAATCAGCCCAGCGACTGGCCGGGCGGTGGGTCGGGAAGAGGCTTGGGACACCCTGCAACTGGACCTGGACAAAAGCGGCCGCTTCGACACGACGGGCATTCCGCGGGAAACGCTCTCACTGAGCGTCCGGATACCCGAGTATCGGATCTCAGGGCGAAACCCGAGCCTCGATCTTATGAATCCGTTCCGTTTGATCGGCCGAATGGACCACGATGTCACGAACCTGATTTTCCTTTTGGAGAAAGGTCCAAACCCAAGCTCGCAATTCGATTCCTATCTTCCAGAAGCGGAATGGCCGCAAAATCGACCCTTGCGCGGTGCGGAAGCCGCTCCCGATCATTCCAGCCAATATGCAGTCTCTGGCCAGGTGCGGGACGGCGAGACCAAACAGCCGATCCAAAAAGTCCGCATCACGCCCGGCAATGTGGAAGGGACTCTCGGTCGCACTTCGTGGAACAAGAGGAATTCCGCCGAAGGAACCAACGGAAGCTATCTCGTCTATCTCGATAAGAGATACAGCCAGCCCGTGTTGAAAGTGGAAGCTGAGGGCTATTTGCCCGGCAAGTTCACGCTGCTGCCCGAGTCACGAACAAATTTTGATCTGACGCTCCAAAAAGGGGCTGGACCCAGCGGCACTGTGCTACTGCCTGATGGCCAACCAGCGCAGGGCGCCTCTCTAATGCTCCTCTGCTTGGGAGAAGCCCAAGTCGGCCTCCGGGGCGATGGAACGCTGCAAGCTTGGCAGCACCGGGAGTTAATCCAATACACTGACCCGGATGGCAGTTTCGTCCTGTCGCCGGAACTGGATATGGTGTCGGTCGTAGCGGCCACCAAGGAAGGATTCAAAATGATCTCGGTCCAGGAATTGGCAACGAATTCGAAGGTGGTGCTTGAATCATGGGGACATATCCAGGGCGTTTTACATCGTGCCGAGAACCTTAGCACCAACGAAGACCTGGATCTGGCCCTCGTGGATGGGCCACAACTCAACTTGCAATATCACACAATGACCGATGCCGAGGGCCGCTTCGAATTTGAGCATGTCCCGCCTGGGCGACTCCAGATCAATGGAAGAAACATGATCAGCGAGCGGGGTTGGACATGGGACCCGCTTGAAAAGATCACCCTTAAACCCGGCCAAGACTTGCAAGTCGAGATCCACGCCCCCGCCCGTGCCGCCTCCAAAACAGTAGTCCAATCACCGCGAGGCGGTGGCGTGATGAAGCTCGCCCGAAAGTCAGGACCGGGACCGAGTGGCGGAGTTCTGCTGCCGGGTGGCAAACCGGCCGCTGATGCCGAAGTGGCTCTTTTGGTGAAGGGCAAATATCTCGCATTAGGCAAGGGGGACTTGCGTGCTTACGAGGCTCGCCAGGAAGGGCTGGTCGTCCGCGCTGGTGCTGACGGGCGTTTCTCGTTGCCCGCGGTGGAAGGCACAACCGGACTTGTCGCGGTGCATGAACAGGGTTTCGCCCACGTGCCACTGGCCAAGTTTGAGGCCGCGCCCGAGATCGCGCTGGAAGCCTGGGGCCGAATCGAGGGCACGTTACACATTGGCCGGCGCATCGGCACTAATGAGCAAGTCATCGTGGAGTCAGACAACATGGTCTTTGGCAACGCGCCGATGTTAGATGCGGAAGCTTTCCAGGCCCGAACTGATGACGCCGGTCGCTTCGTTATCACATTCGTGCCACCGGGAGAGCGGAAGATCGCCCGGATGATTCCAAACGGAAGCGGATCTTGGCAGCATTCAGCGCCCACCATCGTGGCGGTCAAACCGGGTGTTGTGACCCAGGTATCGATGGGAGGCACTGGCGTAACGGTTGTCGGCAAAGTTCACGTAGCGGAGCACGAGGTCACCTGGCACAACGTTCATGCCAGCCTTCACAACCAGTTTCCGGAGGCTTTCAAGAAGGGGCGGACGACCGAGGAGCAGTCGGCATGGGTTTCGACTCCTGAAGCCAAAATGGCGATGAAGAATTATCGCGTCTTTCCGATTATGATTTCCGCGGACGGTTCGTTCCGTGCTGAGGAGGTCCTGCCGGGCAAGTATGACCTGGATATTATGCTGCTGGGATCAGGCGGCGTCTCGGCCGGTCCCTCGGGCATCCAGGGGCGATACCATCACGCGGTCGTTGTCCCCGACACGCCGGTCAACGACGACGCATCGCCCGCCGACTTGGGCACTATCGAATGTGAGCCAGTCCGTGAGGCCGCGGCGAGCGACCAGTAAATCACCTGAAAAAGGATCGGCTTTCCGCGGACAATGACGCTCGGTGGCGAGGTCAGGGGAAGGGCCTCATTGGCTTGCTGCTCTGCCGTCCGGCAATTCAACCCGGCCGAGATATTGTCCGTCCTTTTTTGTGGCGAGACCCCATTTGAAATCCCCGCTGAATTCGGCCGAACTGAACCCGGATTCCTTCGCCATTGGGAAGCTCATCTTGAGTGTGTCAGCATCGATTAAGGCTGTGCGCGGTCCTTCGAATACCAGGTAGCGATCGCTCGCCCATTGCACGCTGCCCCGGTAAGCACTGCGCTTGTCATACGGATGAAACGTGAACTGCCGCTTTTGGCCACCGGGCAGTTCGGTGATGGTTAAACCCTGCTTCTCTTGCACCCCTACCGCACGACGGTGGCCCGGGGCAAGAACCACGTCAGGATCGAACTCAACAGGGATCGTCTCTAATGGAGAGAGTCTGCCCGATCGAGGATCGAGCGAATATGCCTTCCGTTTCTCGCTCCGATTGAGCGTGTCACTGGTGAGAACCACCCCCGTTGGCGTGGCACCAGTCCAACCGACAATTTCGAGCATCGTGCCCGCCAGTTCTACGGTCTGCCAGGTTGCATTCCCGAGGTCGCCAACGTGAATCACCCGGGTGTTCTGCTGTTTGGGCTGCTTGCGCCACGAGTGCAGTGCCAAGAACTGCCCTTCTGGAGAAATACTCCCCTTCCCAACAAACCAATTTGTTATGCTCGCTGGAACCGTAACCTGGCGCTTGCCTTGCGAGTCAACGAGCCACAACCGCTGGGGATCGGCGCTGGAAAACGTCTTAGGATCTTTGCGGATCGTCTCAGCCACAAAGAGGGTCAATCCCTGTTTGCCGGACAAAAACCCATGCACCAGGACCGAGCCTTCGAAATCGGCCAACGGCTTCCTTTCCATGGGGTGGGCAACCGCCGCCAGGGAAAGCTTCGACGCTTTGGCGGCATCGGTGGCGGTAATTAGCAGGCTTTCGTTACCGGGAATAAATTGAGCCGTTTCGTTCGTGTCAGCGATTCGGCTCCAGTCCACAACCCGTGGGCCATTCAGCGTCAGCGTGGGATCATTCTCTGGCGTCCGCTCGGGTAAGGGACCATCCCGCAAGCCGCTCACCAATTGCTCGAGGAGTGCTTCCCGATAATCTTCATCCTTCTCGGAAAACTCGGCACGTTTATCGGAGACACTGTAGGAAAAACACTTCAGCCTCGGCGGTGTCATTTTGCAGGAACAGCTTCGTAGCGGTCCAGGTTCCCTTACGGCCATCCCGGAAACCACCTTGTGGACTTCGGACCAGGTTCGCCCCGAGCACCGCAGTGTTCATTTTCAGACGGTCGGGCGGCTTATCGCCATACCGCGGCGGTGACGGCTGGTGGAATGCCTTTGAGAAAGCGTCAACGAAAGCTGATCCAGCCCTGGAATCATTCACAGCGATGAACGCCTCGCCCCAACTCATGGGGATGTCGGCTCTGGTTGTGCTGCGCGTCTTGGTGCCGATAATGACCTGGGCTGAAGGCTGCTTTTCCACCTCACACTCCAGGAACGTCCAATCTCCTCCGGGCGCATGCCACGGGGCCTGGTCGAGCAATTTCTGATTCTCGTGCGCTCGCACGATTTTTAAGGCCAGGTAACCCCAGTTTTCCGATTCTGCCGCACGGGCGCCGGGCTCGATCGAAATCGTTTGATTGTTCGTGCTGCCGGATTGGGAAGTCTCCGGCGCTTCGCGCTTACAGCCCGCGAGAAGAATCGCTGCCAGCAAAGCAAGAACCGTGGTGGTTATCTTCATTTTGGCAACTTAAAGCCCTTCATTGATCATCACGAGGCGCTTTTCCCTTTCGCAATTGCTGCACCAAGGTTTTCAATTGAGCATTATTAGGATCCACGTTTGACGCTGCCTCTGCCACCCGCAACGCATCCTCAGATCGCGCTTTGCTAGAGAGAAGATTGACGTAACGAAAGACGGCCTCCGGGCTGTAGGGACAAAGGGCAAACGCCTGTCGAAAGCCAAAGTCCGCCGCCTCGATCATCCGCTTCTTCTCGATCGGATCATCCGCTCCCGTCGCTCTCCAAGCATAAATCCCGGCAATTGAACTGCGGAGCTTGGAAAACATGGCACAGGCATTCGTATTAACCACATACTTCACGTCGCCTTTGAAGCGACTCATATCACGCCTTGCGAATACCTGATCGGAAAACGCACAGACATCTTTCACCGGTGTTTCCGGCTTTAGCCAATCGCCCAACATCTCGCTAACTCGCTGGCTCCATTCCCTGGTGTCCTTTTCCACCACCTCCGGCGCTATCGAGAGCAACGGTTCGCGACGGACTTCCATGATCAAACCGTGTGGCACCAGGTGCGGATACATCCAGTCCAGCGGGAAACTTTCCTCGATGAAAAATTCTGGTTTAGGGTTCTTTTCGAAAATCACCTTCGCCAGCAGACCATTGATGGCCATCACCGCAACTTGCCCACTCACCTGAACCCGATTGTTCACGATTTTTACATCTTCACCAGGCTTCAGTTTGCCATTTTGCAGCCGCTTTTGGGCATCCTCCAAGTATTCCTGAAATGCCTTTTGAGAATCTTCTTTGCTCGGAATGTAAATCTGATGCCCGTATATCTCTCTCAAGTAGTTGAGGTAAAGGTTATCAGCCAGAGCGTTCTGCGTGATGGTGAAAAACGGATCTCCGGTTTCCTGCGATTTGCAAAGGGCCGTTACCAAACCGCGTCCCGGATCGGTTCCGCCAAAATAAATACTGCCTGCGGGAACGGAACGGATGATGTCGAGGCCGAAAGCCTTGGCATACTTCGGCTCTCCCAATGCAAATTGCTCGCAGGCCAACTCGGTTTCAAGGACGGTTTGCCATACCTCACTGGTGACCGCAGGATCGGCTTTGGATCCTGCATACTGCCCGGCTCGCTTATGCAGTTTATCCCAGAGACGCGAAACTGCAGGCCAATTGCCCTCTTTGGCAGCCGCGAAATAGCGCCAAACGTCCGAGGCAACATTCAAGTTGAATCGCTCAGCGAGTGCTTTGGCTTGCGCTTCCTTTCTAGCTGCGAAAGAGGTGACCTCGATAGGCAGGTCAGCGGAAGACTCTTGATGGGAGGGTTTGCACGAACAGAGCAAAATCACTGCCACGAGCAGCACATCCCGGGTGGAGCGGAAGTTCTTGTTCATCGTTGGTCGGTTCCCGTCGTCGTCGATAACATTTCCACGCGGGCCACACGAGAGCTTTTTCGCATTCAGTTCGCTCGAAACAGAGAGCGAAGACTAGGAGAAGGGTGCCGCAAACGAAAAGTCCACCATGCGAACGCGCTCGCTTGCAAGCGCCGCACCAACCAGGCCGGGTTTACGCCTTGCCCAGCAAGTCCTCCCACCGGCAGCGTAACGCCCGCTGAAGCCGGATTGCCGTGGTGATCAAAATGTTGGTCCGGCCGCGCTCGATTTTTTGAACCGTCCTCGGGTGCAAAGCGACGATTTCCGCAAGGCGTTCTTGCGTGATTGACTGACGCACGCGCTCCCGACGCACGTTGGCGCCAAAAGCCTTGAGTTGGGCGGCCTGTTTTGAGTCGAGTGGCACGCCCTATTGAGGCGCATAAAATTATTGACACCACGGCACAATGGGGCGTAAATGGCAAGCTGTGTGCTCCATCTGGAGAGGATACGCCCGGCGAGTCGCCTGGCTGCCCAAAAGTAAAGAAATCTGGCGTGCGGAGGCTCGAATCGACATGCGCCGTCACGCACCGGACCGACAAAATTAACGAACAATATCTTTTTTATGTTTTCGCTGACGTGGATTCGAAAAAGAGCCGCCAACGAACTGACTCAGGCACTGAGGGACAACACGGAAAAACTCACTGGCGTGGCCGCAGGTATTAATCAACATAACCAGTCCCAGGAGATCATCGCCGCGTTCCAGCGAAGCGCGGAACAAGTAGACAATTTTGGCAAGAATTTGGAGCGTGCCGCATCGTGCCCGCTTCCGGTCCAGACGTTCCCACTGACGGACGATTTTCTTTGGGAGAAGGAAAAAGAGGCGGCCGCGAGCATCGCCAAGGAGGCGTTCTCTGAAATCCAGGTCAAATCCATCGAATGCTTGAGCGGCGCCCATAAAGAAGTGGATAAGGCTCTTGAGGCGTTCTTCGCGCATTTGGACGAATACGGGAAGGACGTGAACCGATCCAAGAACAAGCTGTTGCAGGATTCGCTCGATAAACTGATGACCTGTTCCCCCAAACGAGTCGTGGCGGGTTTTCAAAAATATTCGTTGGAAATCGGTTGGGCCTATGTGTCCACGTATAATCGGCTTATCGATTCGCTGGCGAGACGATTCCCACGCTGTCGCGCCGGGATCTATGCCGCCCGGCTCAATTACTCCGACGTCATACAAATCTCAGAGGAAGTTCTTGCCACATTACGGGTCACCTTCACGTTGCTTGAAGATATTCAGCGCCGCTACGAACTATTGGAGAACTTGCAGAGCGAACTGAAGGCAGACATGGCATCAGCCGAAATCAGCAAGATTTTCGAGGCTGTGAAGGGGTCCCTCAGTGACATCTTCGAACTCGGGAACGATGATGAGAATTTCTTCAGCAAACTGTTCAAACGTGCGGGCACAGCCGTTGGCGTTGGCCCATTGATCGCAATAATGTCAGCGTTGGCCGTTCCCAGTGCCCAATTTCAGGGCCAGCTTGCCCGGGAGCAACGGCTAAAAATATTTATCGCGACTTCCGCTTTGGTGCGAATGGGCTGGGCGGATTGGTTGAGGATGAACAGAGAAGTCGTGGTGCCGAATTTGGAGATCCTGTTTGTGCTGAAGAAGGATTTTGTTGCCAACCGGGTTATTAGTCTGTGCGATCTGGTGACCGTTAACGGCTATGATTTGGCCGACCTTGCAAAGTCCTTGAAGAAGAGCTTCGCGGTGAAGCTGAGTTCGCTATCAGTTTAATTATATGGATCCCATCACGTTTGCGAGGGCATTCATCCCCGGCACCGGAATACAAGCGACTGCTTCTGCTCTGGGCACGCACGGCGGCGGTTTGGTTTACGGCCCAAGTGGCCCGCAATTGTTTGCATTTTCGGACAACGGGCTTTTGGGCAGATTGTTTAATCTTGCAGGTCATGTCTTCGGATTGAGGCAGGACGTCATTCCGCGAGTTCCGCTAGGCGGCCAGAGCTTTGGCGTGTTTGACGCAGGGAGGCCAATAGGATTCATCGGCCAAAATCCGCTCTCGCCTGGCTTTGTTGCCGGAGGCAATCTTTCCCCACAGTGTGCTACCGGTCTCGGTTCGGCGTTGGGGAGTGGCGGCTGGCGATGATCGCCCATCGACAGGAGTGAGGTTGCTGATCGGTGGCGCGATTCTGATCTATTCGATTGAAGGTTCAGCATCCATGATACACGGACCACTTTTAGCCGGCGTTTGTATCGGGGCCCTGGTCGCCATTAAACAGGTTTCGTCCTGGCTTAAGGCTCGAAAACGCCCGAATCCGAAAAGTGAGGGACGGGGCGGTTCGACTCCTCAAAAGCCGAGGTAAGCTCCGGGGCGCCCAGCAGGCGACTGATATCGCAAACAACCTAATAACCCAACTTTGAATTCCCTCAAAAGCAGGCTTAAATTATTGGCCGGTAAGGCTGTTGATCACGTCTCAAAGAGCATCCGCTACGCCGCTGTTCGTGAGTGGACGCCGGTCGGCAGCGGCTACGCTCCCGGCCGGATCATCTTCTGGATACCAGCGGTTCACATCTGCCACTACCTGCTTGAGAGGCACGGTTACCATCCTGCCGGCTTCGTCGAGAATAGAAATTTGGTCGCAGGGTAGAAAGCCCATAACGTAACCAGAAAAGTCGTGAAACTGGTCCCCCTCTTCCGAAGTTACTATGACCCAGTGATCGCTGCCGACGGTCTCTTCAAATTTGCGGCGCGTTTGCGTGTTGTTGCGCGTCAACTGGTCCAGCGCGTTGTTTAATCGAGCAAAGTCCAAATTCCGCTTAGCGCGGTACTGCCGCATCGAAGTCTTGTGACAGTCGTGGCAGTAAGACTGCCCAGTTCGAGCCGGGCGCATTTTGCAATGGACGCACAACTTAGCGCCTGCCACGGTCGAGTCTGCAGGATTTTCTATATTCGTTTTCGCCATGCTTCATCCTAACACCAGGATCAACTCTTTTAAATCCCATTCCACCATCGTTCCTCCGGTCGCACACTACCTTCGCCCGCTACCCGCAACTGACAGTAAGTTCTTAAAAGTTGACTCGACGCGTAATCGCCTCTCCGGCAGCAGGATAGCAGTCAAAATCAGCTAGAATTGCTCTCATACCGGGGAATTCAGCGTTCGAAAGGTCGGCAGCTTCGCCACCTATCGAATCCCGTGCGCACTGAAGATGGGCAAAAGCCGTCCTTTTTGAGGACCGTGGTCTTCAAGGCAGGCCCCCTGCACTCGAGTCGGGCGCCGAGCTCTGGTATTCACACCCGGAGCTTAGTCCCATCCAGGAACTGAAAAACGGCACGAGCGAAGGATTTCGCGCCGGAATATCAGGCTGAAGAAAGTCCCAGCTGGCCAAGGAGCCACTTCCGGCCCAGAGATCCTGAACTCTCCACAAAAGCTGCCAGCCATTCCATTGGCTGCAGCAAGGCCTTGTTTCTGTGGTGAGGTTTGGGTGGTCTACCCGGTTTGGATGCCGGGGGGCTGAGTCTCAAATCCAGCCGACGCATGTGACTACGAAGATGAGCGGGCGAGGCCAGCCCCCCGGTTCGCCTTCGGAATTTTTGTCGGCCAATTCGCATTAAGTCCTCATGCCCCCAAGCAAGTCTGATCGTCAGCGGGTGGACTTCTATTAGCCAGCTATCCAGATCAGCTTCCCCAGCTCGCCTGTAAGGCTGCAATTTCGCCGCCGCACCGTAGAACGCCCGTAAATAGTTCGCCTGTTCGCGCCGTAGCTGTTCGATGATCCCCGCGAGCAGCTCTTTGGGTATAGGGCTCAGATGCTCGATGGCTCCCCAGAGCGACACCAATTTACCGCGGTCACTGCGCGTGGTGATATCGGCGCTTTGGAGCGACATATAGTAGTTGAAAGATTGCAATGCCGATGCGCGCCACTCATCGAAGCGAGCTTCCCAAAGGGCGGCTGCTCCGCTGGCCTCCAACAAAAGTTCCATTGAAGGCTTGGGCAAATCAACATGATCATGCGCCTGGTCTGGCACTTCCCAGGTTTGGCCACCCACGCGCATGTGCCCCTGCTTTGCGCCAGCCAGTATGATTTCCAGAAAAGTCCGCTCGAAGGCCAAAATGTAGCTCGCTGGCTCAAAGATCCACCAGGGGGGCAAGCGATCTTTAGGATCCAAGTTGAGCTTCGTGCTGACGGCAGTTTCCAGGGCTGCGAACTGGGGGACAAAAAAGCAGCGAAACAGAAACCTTCGTGCGGCCTGATTCTGTATGCAGAGCAATTTTTTTGGAGAGATTAGACAGGCCACCGCCCGTTCGAACGAATTGCGTGCCAGAGCTCTTACTGCCTGGCGGCGGTAAGCCCGTATTCTTTGCTGGTATGGTTGTGCAGGGCTGGGGACGAGCACTCCCGCAAGCTTGCCAAAGAGTGAACCGCCACCGGAGCTTACCTCAGCGTGACCCGATCGACGATAGGCCATTTGCAATCGTTCGCTGCCACTTAGATTTCCAACTGTGCCTTTTCTCATGTCGCGTCGCGGCTGCGCTGACAGGCAGCCTCGCCAGATCAAGCTCCTTCTTCAATCGCCGAATGCATAATCCAAAATTGGATTGAGCCGCTGCGCCGCAGGCGGAAGCGCGCGCAGGGCAGGTTCTTTCGCGCCGGTCATTGGCATCACTCCATGCTCAATGATGTGCGGGCTTTCCGAAGCCGTCAATTGGGATGGCAAGACGGCTGCTAGTTTACAGCGATGTTGGGGATTCGGTTTTAACCTGCTTGCCAGCACATCCTCAATTCTTTTCAGCCGAAAAATGCTGATGGTTGGCTCCCCCAGCGCGAGGCCCGAAAGAAAAGGCGCATCCGAACAGCGAGGAGATCCCCATGCCCAAAGCACAACATTACACTCCTGCAATCGAGCGATTCCTGGTCAGCGTGCTTTACCACGAGGCACAGCATCGGAAGATGCCGATGACCCGTCTTGCCAATGAAATCCTGAAAGGCGCCTTGGCCGATTCAGTAGGCTGGCAATTGGCAGTTCAATCGCTCACCACGCCTGCAGAGCAAGCCGGTGCCTGTCCGAGAGGAGAATCCACTCACTAGCCGCGGCCTGGACCCGCAATCGCAACGGTCCATATACCCGACGTTTCCATTTCAGCAAACACCAAACACCAATCAAAGGGAAAGCAATGATCACACTCGAATGCAGTTACCAAAAG
>WNGL01006330.1_pt1 | contig 17106 bp, 12 predicted proteins | sample 5400591 | NCBI WGS metagenome assembly WNGL01 (sample SAMN13153377, study PRJNA577476) | soil metagenome | isolation source: 80 cm soil or saprolite under Garry oak tree replicate 1 | place: USA:California | collected 2016-06-15
TAGCGCGCTTCATTTCGAAACCGAGTTTGCTTCGGGCGGTGGGAGCGCTCGTCGAGTGCGTCAACTGAAAGCGGAGTCCTCCGCGGACGCAACTCTTCAAATTGCTTTTGATGATCGACCGAACGGCAGCTATTGGCCGGTTGGCGCCGGTCGGCAAGTGACCCAAACCGGTCGGTCGATACTGCCAAAAGCGGACGCCATCGTACGTACTTAGCGGGCGCCGCTTGATGCGCTCCGTAAAGGAATCCCGCAAAGAAATAACCTGACATCAGCTAGCCGTGGTCTGCCGCGAACACGGCGTCGCGAGGCAATCCCACCGTGACAGTGAAGGCCCCAAGTATCAAGCAAACGCTAAGCGTCGATCTGGTCATCTCACTCTTCCCTACGGTTCTCCAAAGAAGGAAGCCGTTTTGGATTACTTGCTGTTAGCCCCGCATGGCCTTCTGAGCATTCAACACTGCGACCTGTGCAGCGGAGATGCCCTCGAGGGCTAGTCCGTAAGACAATCCTTCCTGAAGCCTTCGGCGGAAGCGGTTCGTGAGCGCCATCCGCGTGTATCGCAAGGTGAGCGGGTTCTGCTTCTTCATGTGTCGTGCCAATTCCCAAGCTCGCGGCAGCAGAGACTCACGAGACATGACCTCGTTCACCGCACCATACTCCTTGGCGTCAGCCGCGCTCAGTTTTTGGCCGCTCAGTAGGAAGTAACGGCCGCGAATCTCGCCGATGGCTTCAGGCCACACGATATGCAAACCGTCACCCGGCACGATGCCGAATGCGGGATGGGCTGCATCCTGAAAGTAGGCATCCTCGGCGGCAATCACGATGTCGCAGAGCAAGGCATATTCGGAATGAGCGGTTACCGGGCCGTTGATCGCCGCGATCATTGGCACCTGTATATCCAGCATGTTTTCGAGGACCTTTGTACCCTCGCGAAGGATCTTGTCGTATCCGGTGGGCGTAAAGAAGTCGAAACCATCCCCAGCAATTTGGGCGCAGAATTCGTTGCCCGTGCCGGTCAGGATGACGACGTGGTTCTCGGGATCGTCGCCGATGTCGCGGAAAACCCCAACCAATGCTTCATGCACGTAGCCGTTGAACACCAGCGGGCCGCCTCGCGTGTGCAAGGCGATCTCCAGGATGCCGTCTTCCCGCTTCATCTTCACGTTCTCGTATTTATTGCGGTAGCTGTTGAACATGGACATGCTCCTAACTGATTCCGATGACTGACGGTAGAGCTCGCTGAGGTAGTCGGGCAATCTGAAACGCAGGCCGAAACCGGCGGCGCCCCGTCGCTACACCGCGACTCTTCCGCCATCGACGGCAAGGGTAGCCCCGTTGACATAGCCGGCACTCTCGGAGGCTAGAAACACAGCGGCGGCGGCGATCTCCGCCGGCGTCCCCACCCGACCAGCCGGTACCGTTTTGCCGATCTCATCGAGCGCCTCGCCCATGCCCGCAGTACCAGGCGTGCGTACGGGGCCCGGCGCGAGCGCGTTCACCGTCACTCCGCCCGGTGCATATTCCGCAGCCCAGGCTTGCGTAAGCAATTGCAACGCTGCCTTTGAAGATCCGTACAGTGCCGCTCCATTCATCCCAATGTAGGCAACCATCGTAGTGATGTTAACGATGCGTCCCCAACCACGCTTGACCATTCCGGGTGCGAGGCGGGCCGTTAGCAGGAAGGGCGCCTTGACGTTGGTGTCATACATCGCGTTGAACCCTGCCTCAGTTACCTCCGCAGTCGGCCCAAAAGTGTAGATACCCGCGTTGTTGATGAGAATGTCGACTCCGCCCATAATCTTCTCGGCCTGCGCCGCTAGATTGATCACCGACTGGGGGGAAGAAAGATCTGCGACGACGAAATCGGCCTTGCCGTGCGCAGCACGGATAGCCGCGACAACTTCTTCACCTCGCCGACTATCGCGGCCGGTGATGAGAACTTGGGTGCCTTGTGCTGCGAGTGCTTCGGCGATAGCCCGGCCTATGCCCGAGGTGGCACCCGTAACGAGTGCCCGGCGAACTGTGGTAGTCATTTGCGAATCTCCATATGCAAGGTATGCCAACGATACCAGCGCTCATCGTTGACGATAATGGGGTCGACGGTAATACTAAGGATGACTTCGAGTCATCCATACGGAAGGTAGATGGACAATCTGAGCGGGATACTGGCGTTCGTGCGTAGCGCGGAAGCGCGTAACTTCACCAAGGCGGCACACCAACTCGGCATGACCCCGTCCGGGGTGAGCAAAGCGATCTCGCGTCTGGAGAATCAGTTCAAGGTGCGGCTGCTCCATCGCACCTCGCGCAGCGTCACGATGACTTCTGAGGGAGTAAGGTTCTACGAGCGTTGCCGCCAGATCCTGGCGGACCTGGAGAACGCGGAGCAGCTGCTGAGCCAGGCGCGCGGGGCGCCGCGCGGCATGTTGCGCATCACACTGCCTTTGTCTGTGGGCCGCTTGTATCTGGCGCGAGCCATACCCGAGTTCGTGCAACACTACCCGGAGATCACGGTAGAGGCCAGCTTTACTGATCGTTTAGTCGACTTGATCGAGGAAGGCTACGATGTGGCCATGCGCATGGGCAAGCCGCCGGACTCGCGGGTCGTCGCTCGCCAGCTTACGGTCGGAACTTTGACCACATGCGCTGCACCTGCATATCTGAAACGACACGGCACACCGCGGACTCCAGAAGACCTCGCCGGTCACAACTGCATACGCTTTGTCTTGCCCAGCACCGGCCGCGGGCAGGATTGGAAGTTTCAGCGCGACGGGAAGCGCTTCAGCGTTGCCGTCTCCGGTAACCTCGCGCTCGATCACGCCGAGGCACTCGTCGAATCTGCTTTGGCGGGTACAGCGCTGATCCAGATCTCGAGCTTCGTGACTGCTCCGGCCATACGTCGAGGAGATCTGAAAGCGGTGCTAGCTCGCTTCCAAGTTGAGAGTCCCGCGATCTGGGTGATGTATCCACAAAATCGCCACCTCACGCCGCGGGTGCGAGCACTGGTGGATTTCCTGGTGGAATGGGGGAGGCTGAACCGGTTTTAGACGATGTGAAAGCAGAACAATCCCCTCCAAATGTGGCGTTCCATGTAGGATCCTGAGGTTCAGATCGTCGGGCGAGGCGGTGGGGTCCGTACATTAACGGCCGCGTCTTAGAAAGCGCGAACGGCCGGTTTCAGCGACTTGACTGTACGACCGGTTGTGGCCGTATCCAGTCGTTCCGGAGCTCGACGAAAGTTGCGACCTCTCGGGATCTCTCTTCTTCGCAACGTAGCCATTTCGTAGCCACTTCCAGTCCAAAACACGCTTTTCCTGTCCTTTTCGGTCACGATTGCGCGGAGTCGGCTTGCGTAAGCGTCGCGAGCCGCGGCGCAGCCAGCCATTGCAGCGTGAGCAAGCTCCTCCTTCTCGTCATCGCAATAGTCGTCGTGTACTTCGTGTTGACCGGTCTTGCACGCAAGCGCCGGCAGCACTCCGCGCCGCCCCCGGTCGAGCCGATGGTTCCTTGCGCGCATTGCGGGGTCAATGTTCCGCGCAGCGAAGCGCTTGGAGTTGCCGGCCGCTTCTTCTGCAGCGAAGAGCACCGCCGGCTCGGCGCCGGCTGAGGACGGTCATGGCGGGTTCAGCGATGCTCAGCCTGTCGTTGCTCCCGCAAGAGGGGGCCGTAGCGGACTCGTTCTGGGTCTCGCTCAAGTACTTCAACTTCTACCGCATCGCGGTGGCGGCGATATTCCTGCTCGCAGCCCTGATTTTCGGTGACGCGCTCAGCTTCGGCAGCCACGACATCGCGGCATATACCTACGCGAGCGTCATTTATCTGGCGCTCGCCGTCGTGTTTCACGTCGTGCTGCGAAAGGTGCCGGCGTACTTCAACCTTCAGCTCACGGCGCACGTCGTCACCGACGTCGTGTTCATCGTCATCTTGATGTATGCCTCGAGCGGCATCCGCAGCGGCCTGGGCGTGATGCTGCTCATTTCGTTGGCGGGCGCTGCGCTGGTCAGCCGGGGCACACTGACGCTCTTCTACGCCGCACTGGCTTCGATTGCCGTGCTTCTCGAGCAGTCGTACTGGGTGCTCGTGCAAGACTCCAGCACCGCCAACTATGTCCAGCCGGGGCTCCTGTCGATCGGTTATTTCGCGACGGCGCTGATCACCAATGGGCTGGCGCGCCGCCTGATCCTGAACGAGCGCCTGGCGCAGCAACGCGGTGCCGACCTCGCCGACCAGCTTCGTATCAATAAACTGATTATCCGCGACGTGCAGGACGGAGTGCTGGTCGTGGATGCCCATGGGCGGGTGCACTTGCACAATCCGCGCGCGGCGGATCTACTGGGGCGGCTCGTGCCCGACTTGAGCCGGATCGAGGATTTTTCGGAGGAGCTCGCCCAGCGACTTGCCGCCTGGCGTGCCGGCCAGGGCGGGAGCAGCGTGAGCGTACAATTTTCCGAGAGCGGCCGCCTGGTCCGTGCGCGTTTCGTGTCGGCGGGCGCTGCAGGCGGCAGCTCCAGCCTGGTGTTCCTGGAGGATTTGTCCAAGCTCCAGGAACAGGCCCAGCAACTCAAGCTCGCGGCGCTCGGAAGACTCACCGCCAACATCGCCCACGAGATCCGCAACCCCCTGTCGGCCATCACGCATGCCGGGGACCTCTTGCAGGAAGAACAGCGCGGACCCCACAAGGAACGCATGGTGCAGATCATCCGGGACAACGCGCGCCGCCTGGAGCGCATGGTGCACGATGTCCTCGAACTCTCGCGGCGCGACCGCGTTCAGCCGGAGACGATCCGGATGCGCGCTTATCTGCTCACGTTCGTCGAGGAGGTCGCTCAGAACGACAGCATTCCCAGCGAAAGCTTTTTGATCGAGGCGGCCGAAGATGTCACCTTGGAATTCGACCGAGCCCATCTCAACCAAGTGCTGTGGAACCTCTTGCACAACGCCTGGCGGCACTGCCGCAGGCTCGCCGGAAGCGTGCGCATCACGGTGTTACACCGGGCAAATCGAGTAGAATTGCACGTCATCGACGACGGTGAGGGCGTGGCGAGGGAGTTGCAGGCGCAGTTGTTCGAGCCGTTTTTCACCACTTTCGCGAGCGGGACGGGGCTCGGCCTCTACATCGCTCGCGAGCTGTGTGCCGCCAACGGCGCGAGTCTTGAGTACCTGGACCGCGGTCCGGGTGCGGACTTCAGGATCCTATGGCAGGAACCGTAGAGAACCGGCGCGCGGAACGGCGAACGAACATCGTCCAGGGTACGGTGCTCGTGATCGACGACGAGGCGGACATCCGAGAGCTGCTCGAGCTGTCGCTCCTGCGCATGGGCCTGGCGGTAGAGTGTGCAGGTTCAGTGGCGGCGGCCAAGCAGCTGCTGCAGTCGAAGCGGTATGAGCTCTGTCTTACCGACATGCGCTTGCCGGACGGTGACGGCCTGGAGCTGGTGCGTTTCATCGGCGTTCAATGCGCGGACTTGCCCGTCGCAGTGATCACCGCGTTCGGCAGCACCGAAAACGCCGTCGCGGCCCTCAAGGCCGGTGCTTTCGATTACCTGACCAAACCCCTGTCCCTCGATCAGCTGCGCACGTTGGTCAAGTCCGCGCTGTCCCTGCCCCAGAAAACGGCGGCGGCCAAATCGGGGGAAGGTCAGCTTCTGGGGTCAAGCCCCGGGATCGAGCAGGTGCGCTCGAAGATCGAGAAGCTCGCACGCAGCCAGGCTCCGATCTACCTCACAGGCGAGTCCGGGAGCGGAAAAGAGCTCGCCGCTCGTCTCATTCACGGCAAGGGATCGCGGCGCGAGAGGGCCTTCGTGCCGGTCAACTGCGGAGCGATCCCAGAGAACCTGATGGAGAGTGAGTTCTTTGGCTACAAGAAGGGCGCTTTCACGGGTGCCGAAGGCGACCGCGACGGATTTTTCCAGGCTGCCAACACCGGCACCTTGTTCCTGGACGAAGTCGCCGACCTGCCGCTCGCGATGCAAGTCAAGCTGCTTCGCGTGATCCAGGAGAAGACCGTGCGCAAAGTCGGGGCGACCTCCGAGGACGCGGTCGACGTGCGCATCATCTGCGCCACGCACCAGAGTCTTGCCGCCTGTGTCGAATCGGGCAAATTTCGGCAGGATCTGTACTACCGCTTGGCGGTCATCGAGTTGAGAATGCCCCCGCTGCGGGAGTGCCGCGACGATATCCCGGTGCTCGCGGATGCGATTCTGCGGCGTCTTTCCGGTCCCGACGGCAAGCAGCCCATGCGGCTCTCCGAAGAAGCGAAGAAAGCTCTCGCGAGCTACGATTTCCCCGGCAATACTCGCGAACTGGAGAACATTCTGGAGCGTGCCATCGCACTTGCCGCGCGCGAGGAAATCCAACCCGACGACCTGCAGCTCGCACCGCCGACTTGGGTCGCTCGTGAACCGGGAGCCTCCAACGCCAAATGGCCCCTCCCGGAATACCTCGATCGTCTCGAAAAGGAGGCGATCCTCGAGGCCCTCGAGAAAACCCGCTTCAATCGAACCGCCGCGGCCAAACTCCTGGGCATCACGTTCAGGGCGTTGCGCTATCGCATGGAACGCCTGGGAATCCGGTAGATGGAGCTCGACCCCTTAGACGAGGAAGGCTTGCTCGCCGGGGCGGTGCAGGTTCCCTCGCCCAATTGTGACGAGCGCCCGGGGGACGCGGCAGTGCGTTTGCTGGTCTTGCACAACATCAGTCTGCCGCCGGGTCAGTTCGGCGGCGAGGCCATCGTGCAACTGTTTACGAATACGCTCGATTTCGCCGCGCACCCGTACTACGAAGCCATTCGCGATCTGAAGGTATCGGCACACTTTCTCGTGCGGCGCGGGGGCGAACTGATCCAGCTGGTGCCTTGCACAAAGCGAGCCTGGCACGCGGGCTCGTCGAGCTGGTGGGGACGCGAGCGCTGCAACGATTTCTCCGTGGGAGTGGAGCTCGAGGGCGCCGACGACCAAGCCTACTCCGATCGGCAATACGTGCGCCTGGCCGAACTTCTCGTGGTTCTGCGCCGGCGATATCCGATCGTCGACGTCGTCGGGCACGTCGACATCGCGCCCGGCCGCAAGACCGACCCCGGGCCGGCGTTCGACTGGGGACGTTTCCGGGAGTCGCTGGCCCGGATTCAGTAGGTCGGTACATTCCCGCGGTCTTGCCGCGGGAGCTTTTCTCCCGCAAAGCTCCGAAGGCGCTCGAGCAAGCTACGCTTGCTTCTTGACAACACACCAGTATTAGTTGCACACTCCCATCAAGATACCATATGTTGTGGTCTAGGGGGAAATGCTCCTAGGACCCGGTTTCGCCGCCCCTCGCCGGGCAGCGCACAAAAATGAGTAGAGGAGACGATATGCAGATCGCGGCTGACGTCACGACTCCACAGTCGATACCCGGTGCGACGACCCTCACCGACGTCAGCTCTCCAGTCCAGCCGGTGTTTTCACAGTACAAGATCATCCGTCGCAACGGTGCGGTGGTGGGCTTCGAGCCCGGCAAGATCTCTGTTGCGGTGACCAAGGCGTTTCTCGCGGTCGAAGGCGGACAGAGCGCCGCCTCGGCGCGGATCAGGGAGCTTGTTGCCGTGCTGACCGACGCGGTCGTGAGCGCACTCGTGCGCCGCCAGCCGGCCGGCGGGACCTTCCATATAGAAGACGTCCAGGACCAGGTCGAGCTCGCGTTGATGCGTTCGGGCGAGCACGAAGTGGCGCGCGCCTATGTCCTGTACCGGGAAAAGCGTTCCGAGGCGCGCGCCCACGAAGCGGCCCAGAGGAAACCGGCACCCCAATCGCAACTCCATACGGTCGAGGACGGCGTGCGGCGCCCGCTCGATCTGGCTCGCCTCGAGGAGCTGATCGCGTCGGCTTGCGAGGGCCTGGGCGAGGTGGTGGATCCCAAGCTGATCCTCACCGAAACCCTGAAGAACATCTATGACGGGGTGCCCGCCGACGAGGTGCGAAAGTCCGCGGTGCTTTCGGCACGCGCACTGATCGAAAAAGATCCGGCCTACAGCTACGTCACCGCGCGGCTGCTGCTTCACACCATCCGCCGGGAGGTTCTGGCTGAAGAGGTTTTGCAGGCGGAGATGAAGAAGCGCTATGCCGAATACTTCGCCGAATTCGTCACGCGCGGCATCCGCGCCGAGCTTCTCGATGAGCGCTTGGCCAATTTCGACTTGAAGAAGCTCGGCTCTGCTCTGGACGCATCGCGCGACCTCAAGTTCGGTTACCTCGGCCTGCAAACGCTCTATGACCGGTATTTCCTGCATATCCAGGGCACGCGCATCGAACTGCCGCAAGCGTTTTTCATGCGCGTGGCGATGGGCTTGGCTTTGAACGAGATCGACCGCGAGACGCGCGCGATCGAGTTCTACAACGTGCTGTCCTCGTTCGACTTCATGAGTTCGACGCCGACGCTGTTCAATTCCGGCACGGTGCGCTCGCAGCTTTCGTCGTGCTATCTCACGACGGTCTCGGATAACCTGGACGGGATCTACGAAGCGATCAAGGAAAACGCGTTGCTTGCCAAGTATGCCGGAGGACTCGGCAACGACTGGACCCCGGTACGGGCGCTGGGTTCCCACATAAAGGGGACCAACGGCAAGTCCCAGGGAGTCGTACCTTTCCTCAAGGTCGTGAACGACACCGCGGTGGCGGTTAACCAGGGGGGCAAACGTAAAGGGGCGGTGTGTTCCTATCTTGAAACCTGGCACCTGGACATCGAAGAGTTTCTCGAGTTGCGCAAGAACACCGGCGACGACCGGCGCCGTACTCACGACATGAACACTGCGAACTGGATTCCGGACCTGTTCATGAAACGCGTGATGGAGAACGGCGAGTGGACGCTGTTCAGTCCCTCCGACGTACCGGACCTGCACGACAAGTACGGGCGGGCATTCGAAAAGGCCTATGTCCGGTACGAGGAAAGAGCCGCCAAAGGCGAGCTGAAACTGTACAAGAGGATCCCCGCGACGCAGCTCTGGCGCAAGATGCTGTCGATGCTGTTCGAAACCGGGCATCCGTGGATCACTTTCAAGGATCCCTGCAATTTGCGTTCGCCACAGCAGCACGTCGGAGTCGTTCACAGCTCGAATCTCTGCACCGAGATCACGCTCAACACCAATAACCATGAGATCGCGGTGTGCAACCTCGGCTCGGTCAATATGGTTGCGCACATGCAACCAGTCGACGGGACCCTCAAGCTCGACCACGAGAAGCTCAAGAAAACCGTTGGCACGGCGATGCGGATGCTGGACAACGTCATCGACATCAATTATTACGCCGTGAGAAAAGCGCGCGATTCCAACATGAAGCACCGGCCGGTGGGCTTGGGCATCATGGGTTTCCAGGACTGCCTGCACCTGCTGCGAATCCCCTACGCATCGGAGGAAGCCGTGGAATTCGCGGATCGATCCATGGAGGCAATGGCCTATTTTTCTTACTGGGCCTCCACCGAGCTTGCCGAGGAACGCGGCCGTTACGCTTCCTACAAGGGGTCACTGTGGGATCGGGGAATCATGCCGCAGGACACGCTGAACCTGCTGCGCGAGGAGCGTGGAGGATACGTCGATATCGACATGTCGGAATCGATGGACTGGAAGGCCCTGCGCGAGCGCATCAAGCGCCACGGGATGCGCAACTCCAACTGCCTTGCCATTGCGCCGACCGCGACGATCGCCAACATCGTCGGGGTTTCCGCCTCGATCGAGCCGACCTTTCAGAACCTGTTCGTGAAGTCGAACCTGTCGGGCGAGTTCACCGTCGTCAATGAATATCTCGTCTCCGATCTGAAGAAACTCGGCCTCTGGGACGAAGTCATGGTGGCCGATCTCAAGTACTTCGACGGCAACCTCGCCCGCATCGATCGCGTGCCGTCCGATTTGCGCCGCCTCTATGCCACCGCGTTCGAAGTCGAACCCGTGTGGGTCGTCGAGGCCGGTGCGCGACGGCAGAAATGGATCGACCAGTCCCAGTCGCTCAACATCTACATCGGCCAGGCTTCCGGCAAGAAGCTGGACGAAAGCTACAAGCTTGCCTGGCAGCGGGGCCTGAAAACCACTTACTACCTGCGCGCGATGGGCGCGACGCACGCGGAGAAATCGACCGTCAGAACGGGCCAGCTGAACGCCGTTCCCGCGGGAGAAGGAATGCCCGCCGCAGGCGCGATCGCCGCCCCACGACCGTCGGGTGAGCCGGAAATCAAGTACTGCAAGATAAACGATCCGGAATGCGAATCCTGCCAGTGAGGGCGAACAAGCACGAGAACAGGGAGGGAGAAAATGCTTTCTTTTGATGACATCGGGGCCGAGGCGATTCCGGCCCTCAACCTGCAGTCGGTAAGCGGGCTGGCGCCGTCGTCTGCCGCACCGGCCGGGCTTTCGGGGGAGCGCTATTCCTCCGGCAACAGCCACCGCCGTGTGCGCGTCGAGGACAAGCGCATCATCAACGCGCGCGCCGACGTGAATCAACTCGTGCCGTTCAAGTACAAATGGGCGTGGGAGAAGTACCTCGCCGCCTGCGCCAATCACTGGATGCCGCAGGAAATCAACATGAGCCGCGACATCGCCCTGTGGAAAGACGCGAACGGGCTGACCGAGGACGAGCGGCGCGTGGTCAAACGCAATCTGGGCTTTTTCGTGACCGCCGATTCACTCGCGGCGAACAACATCGTTCTCGGCACCTATCGCCACATCACTGCACCGGAATGCCGGCAATACCTACTGCGGCAGGCGTTCGAGGAGGCTATCCATACCCACGCTTACCAGTACATCGTCGAGAGCTTGCGTCTCGACGAGGGCGAGGTATTCAATGCTTACCACGAGATCCCGAGCATCCGGGACAAGGACGAGTATCTCATCCCCTTCATCGACATCCTGACCGACCCGACTTTCCGGACCGGCACGCCCGAGGCCGACCAAAAGCTGCTGCGCAGCCTCATCGTGTTCGCATGCGTGATGGAAGGTCTGTTCTTCTACGTCGGTTTCACCCAGATCCTGGCGCTGGGCCGTCAGAACAAAATGACCGGCTCAGCCGAGCAGTATCAGTACATCCTGCGCGACGAGTCGATGCACTGCAATTTCGGCATCGACCTTATCAACCAGATCAAGATGGAGAACCCTCACTTGTGGACCCCCGAGTTCCGCGAGGAGATTCAGGATCTCATCAAGAAGGCGGTCGAGCTCGAATATCGGTATGCCGAGGACACGATGCCGCGCGGCGTGCTGGGGCTCAACGCTCCGATGTTCAAGGAGTACCTGCGCTACATCGCCAATCGCCGTTGCCAGCAGATCGGCGTGGATGCGATGTTCCCCGGGGCGAGCAATCCGTTTCCTTGGATGAGCGAGATGACCGATCTCAAGAAGGAGCGGAATTTTTTCGAAACTCGGGTGATCGAGTACCAAACCGGAGGTGCGCTCAGTTGGGACTAGGCCCCGCACCTTCGATCGAATCGGCATGGCAGGAAAGGAATTCAATTCTCCGGGGCAAAATCCCGGAGGTTGAATAGCCCGCGCCCCCAACGGGCGGGTTCGTTGTTTCATAACTTTTGATGGAGGCCAGTCATGGCAAGGAAGAGAAAAGGCAAGAAAGCGGCAAAGAAAAAGAAAAAGAGGAAAGCAGCAAGAAAGAAAGGGAAAAGGAAGTCGTTGAAGAAACCCGCAAAAAAAGCGGCCAAGAAAAAATCCGCCCGAAAGAAGGCGAGACCCAGAGAAAGGGCGGCCAGGAAAGCCGCAACGCCGGCAGCAGCGATGGCGGGATCGGTGGCCGCAGCGCCTTCGGCGGCGGCGACGCCAGGAGGGGCGAAAACCGCCCTGAACCCCACAGCTGCATGGCCCTTTCCGACGGGTTCCAGGCCATAAGTGGGTTGGGAGTGAACTGCGGTCGGTCCGGGGGCCTTAGTGCCCCGGGCTGAACCGCGGCGATTTGAGGGCTGGGGTGGTTTGACCGAGGTTGACTATATCTTTAGAATGCAGTTTGCTGCGATGCAGCAACTTAACTGCGCAGCGGAAAACAATCGCGGGCGTTTAAGGTTTCAGGGGGGTCGGTTATCGAGACCTTTATCTGCCTTTCAGAAACAAAAGAATGGAGGTAGGTGCAATGAACACCACCTGGACAAAGCAAGTCTTGCTGGATCAGTTTGGAAGAGTGGCGACGATACTTCATCACGGCCTAGCGCTCGTAGGGCTCGCAGCCCTGGTGCTCGTCCTGGTGCGCGGGAAGGCCTTGTTCTTCGACGAGAACGCCGCCCGCTCGGCTGCGGTCGGCTCGATCAGCTACGACGGAGCGGTCTCCCTACTCGACGAGGCGGACGATGCGGACACCCAGAAACACCGGGCGCTGGCCAATTACGTATCCCGTAAATACCGGATCGCGCCGGATGTCACCGAGCAGTTTGTGGGCGCCGCCTACGACGCCGGTCGGCAAGTGGGTCTGGATCCGCTACTGATTCTCGCGGTAATGGCGGTCGAGTCCCGCTTCAATCCGGTAGCCGAGAGCCTCATGGGGGCCAAAGGTCTGATGCAGGTGATTCCCAGACACCACCTCGACAAACTCCTCGAGCACGGTGGAGAAGAAGCGGTGCTCGATCCGATGATCAACATCGCCTTGGGAGCGCGCATTCTCAAGGAATACGTTCGCCGCACCGGCAGTCTGGAGGCGGGTCTGCAGTTCTATAACGGTGCGTTGGCGGATCCTTCGAGCCAATACGCTCAGAAAGTCTTCGCCGAAAAGGAGCGTTTGCAGCAGGCGGTACGCCAGTCCGGTCGCCCGGGGGCGCGCAGCTCAGTATGATCGCCGCGCGTCGCGGCGGTCCCCCAGCATTCGCGCGATCCTCTCCACTCCTTCCTCGAGATCCGCAAGCGAGCGCGTGTAGGCAAAGCGCACGTGACGCTCCGGGCGGTTCGAGCCGAAGTCGAGCCCTGGCGTAATTGCAACGCCCGCTTCTTCCAGCACGCGCAGTGCGAATCGCGTGCTGTCCTCGGAGAGGCTCTCGCATCCGGCATAGATGTAGAAGGCCCCCTGGGGCATCACGGGGATGCGGAACCCCAGCGCACGCAGCGCGGGAACCATGTAATCGCGGCGGCGCCGGAACTCCAGCCTGCGCTCCTCCAGAACCGCAAGCGTTTCCGGCCGAAACGCCGCGAGCGCTGCGTACTGCGCAGGGGCGGAGGGACAAATGAATGCGTTCTGGGCGAGCTTCTCGATCTCCCGCACGTAGGCCTCGGGAGCGACGATCCAGCCCAGCCTCCAGCCGGTCATGTTGAAGTACTTGGAAAAACTGTTGACGACGAACACGTCATCGGCCAGCTCGAGCACCGTCGACGCCTCGCCGTCGTAGACCAGTCCCTGATAGATCTCGTCCATCACTACGAACCCGCCCGCCCGCCGTACCGAGGCGGTGATCGCACGCAGCTCATCGCGCGGGATCATGGTCCCGGTCGGATTGGAAGGTGAAGCGAGCAGCACGCCGCGCGTCGCCCGGCTCCAGTGCGAGCGAATATCCGCGTCGGCAAGTTGGTAGTGCTGGTTTTCGTCGACTGGAACTGTGCGGGGGCAGCCCTCGAACAAGCGCACGAAATGCCGGTTGCAGGGATAGCAGGGATCGGGCATCAGCACCTCGTCCCCGGGGTTCACCAACGCACCGAGCGTGAGCAAAAAGGCGCCCGATGCTCCTGCAGTGACCACGATCCGCGAAGAGGGCACTGTCACGCCGAGCCGTTCCCGATAGTGATCGGAAATGGCCTGGCGCAGCTCGGGAATGCCGATCGAAGCCGTGTAACCCAGGCGGCGCTGGCGAATCGCCTCGATCGCCGCCTCCGCTACCAGAGGCGGTGCCGCAAAGTCCGGCTGGCCGATTTCCATGTGGACAATGCGGCGTCCCGCAGCTTCCAGTTCATGCGCACGGCTCTGCACGTCCATCACGTGGAAGGCTTCGATATCGGCCATGCGGCCCGCGAGGATCGGATTTGCGTCACGCTTCATGAGACCTGCCGGAGGGCAGATTTGGAAACCGGCCGCACGGGGGAGTTCTCAATAGAGCGGAGAAGTTCTCTTGGCATCGGCACATTATGCCGCAGCGTGCTGCCGGGGATGCGAAGGCGCCGCGGCGCCGCGAAATTCGGCTATCATGCGGCCAAGCAACACAAGAACTTCAAGTCGCGAATTTCCCATGGATGAAATCCTCCGCAGGAGCGCCCTGGAGTATCATCTCCGGCAGCCGCCGGGAAAGATCTCGGTCACTCCCACCAAGGGATTGCTGAACCAGCGCGATCTCGCGCTTGCGTACACGCCCGGGGTGGCTGCGGCCTGCGAGGAGATCGTGCGCGACCCCGCCGAGGCGCGCAAGCTGACTTCGCGCGGAAACCTCATCGGTGTGGTCACCAACGGAACCGCCGTGCTCGGACTCGGGGCCATCGGGCCGCTCGCGTCCAAGCCGGTGATGGAAGGCAAATCGGTGCTCTTCAAGAAATTCGCCGGAATCGATTGCTTCGATATCGAGGTGAATGAGCGCGATCCCGACAAGCTGGTCGAGATCATCGCGGCCCTGGAGCCTACTTTCGGCGGGATCAATCTCGAGGACATCAAGGCGCCGGAATGCTTCCACATCGAGAGGAGGCTGCGCGAGCGCATGAAAATCCCGGTGTTCCACGACGACCAGCATGGGACCGCCATCATCGTCGGCGCCGCGGTGCTGAACGGATTGCGCGTCGTGGGGAAGGACCTGGAGAAGGCAAGGCTCGTCTGCTCGGGCGCGGGTGCCGCCGCGCTTGCTTGTCTCGATCTCCTCGTGAGTCTAGGGTTGAAGCCGGACAACATTTGGGTGTCCGATATCAAGGGCGTCGTGTACCAGGGCCGAAAGGAGGAAATGGACCCGAACAAGGCCCGTTATGCGCGCAAGACATCGGCGCGAACCCTCGCCGAGATCATGCCGGACGCAGACGTCTTTCTCGGCCTTTCGGCCGGCGGGGTTCTCAAGGCGGAGATGGTGGCGCAAATGGCCGACAAGCCGCTGATCCTCGCGCTTGCCAACCCCGAACCCGAGATCCTCCCCGATGTCGCGAAGAAGGTGCGCCCCGACGTGGTCATGGCGACGGGGCGGTCGGATTTCCCGAATCAGGTGAACAACGTCCTGTGCTTTCCGTTCATCTTTCGCGGTGCACTCGACGTCGGAGCGACCGCCATCAACGAACCCATGAAGCTCGCCGCGGTCCGCGCTATAGCCGATCTCGCGATGGCGGAGCAGTCGGAGATCGTCGCCGCCGCCTACGGCGAGCAAGCCCTGAAGTTCGGATCCGAGTACCTGATCCCCAGGCCTTTCGACCCGCGCCTGATCGTAAAAATCGCACCCGCGGTGGCGAGGGCGGCCATGGATTCGGGCGTCGCCACGCGTCCGATCGCCGATTTCGACGCGTACAACACGCAGCTCTCGCAATTCGTCTATCACTCGGGCCTCATCATGAAGCCGATCTTCAGCGCGGCGAAGGAAGGTCCGCGGCGTCGGATCGTATTCGCCGAGGGCGAAGATGAGCGCATGCTGCGTGCGGCGCAGGTCGTGGTGGACGAGGGCCTCGCCAGATTGATCCTGGTGGGACGGCCCTCCGTAGTCGAGCGGCGCATCGAGCGCTACGGCCTGCGCATCCGGCCGGGGACGGATTTCGAGCTCGTAAACCCCGAATCCGACCCCCGCTACCGCGATTATTGGACGGAGTACCACCGCCTCACCGAGAGGCGTGGGGTTTCGCAGCAATTCGCGCAAATGGAATTGCGGCGCCGCCATACGCTGATCGGCGCGATGATGATCCACCGCGACGAGGCCGAAGGAATGATCTGCGGCACCTTTGGGACGTATGGATTGCACCTGCAGTACATCGACCAGGTCATCGGTTTGCGGTCTGGCGCGAGGCATTTCTATGCGATGAACGCGCTCATGCTGCCCAAGCGCACGGTTTTCATCTGCGATACATACGTCAATCTCGACCCCAGCGCCGAGCAACTCGCGGAGATGACCACGCTCGCGGCAGAGGTGATCCGCCGCTTCGGCGTGGTCCCCAAAGCGGCCCTGCTCTCGCATTCGAGTTTCGGCACGAGCGATGCGCCTTCCGCGCAGAAGATGCGCGCGGCGCTGGAGCTGATCCATTCGCTCGCTCCGGAGCTCGAAATCGAAGGCGAGATGCACGGCGACGCGGCCCTCGACGCCGAGCTGCGCCTTGCGAATTTTCCGCGCTCGCGCCTGAAAGAGGAGGCGAATCTTCTGATCATGCCGACTCTGGACGCCGCCAATATCGCTTTCAATCTGCTGAAGACCGCCGCGGGCGACGGCATCACCATCGGGCCGATCCTGCTCGGCGCGGCGCGCCCGGTTCATATCCTCACTTCTTCGGCGACTGTCAGGCGCATCGTCAACATGACCGCGCTCACCGTAGTGGACGCCAACGCCTTCGGCGAAGAAAAGCACTCCCGGACACGCGGCAGCTGAAAACTCCGTCCGGTCGCCACCGACTTCCGAAGAACTCGCGCCCATGGCGTTGAACCCCGAATCCATCAAGTCCAAGGCAGGACTCGTTCTGACAGGAGGCGGAGCCCGGGCGGCCTATCAGGTCGGCGTCTTGAAAGCGGTGAGGGAACTGCTGCCGCTGCCCGAGAGGAATCCGTTTCCCATTGTGTGCGGGACCTCGTCAGGCGCGATCAACGCGGCGACGCTCGCGGTGTTCGCCGACAATTTCGACGCTGCGGTCGGGCGGCTCCTGGAGGTTTGGGAGAGCTTTCGCGTCCAGCACGTTTACCGTTCCGATCCGGTCGGGATCGCGCGCATGGGGTTGCGCTGGCTCGCCGCGGTCACGCTGGTGTCGCGCACCAGCCCGGTTTCGCTGCTCGACAACAGTCCTCTCGCCGATATGTTGTCCCGCAGCCTCGACTTCGGTCGCATCCAGGAGAACATCGACAACGGCTGTCTGTACGCGATCTCGATCACCTGCTCCGGGTATTCTTCCGGACAGAGTGTCTCCTTCTACCAGGGAGGGCCCGACACCGAAGCGTGGGAGCGCACCCAGCGCGTCGGCGCCGCGATGCCGATCCGGGTCGAGCACCTGATGGCTTCATCGGCGCTGCCCTTCATATTTCC
>WNGL01004490.1_pt1 | contig 17105 bp, 12 predicted proteins | sample 5400591 | NCBI WGS metagenome assembly WNGL01 (sample SAMN13153377, study PRJNA577476) | soil metagenome | isolation source: 80 cm soil or saprolite under Garry oak tree replicate 1 | place: USA:California | collected 2016-06-15
GGTCGTGGCGGAGGCGACCGCGCAGCTCGCCGGCACGGCGATCGGCTTCCAGATGCTGCCTTCCGAGCGGGAGGCGCTCACGGCGGCGCAGCTCCGGCGGAGGTTCGCGGAGCTCTACCTCGCGCCCTACGAGGCGGGCGTCGACGCCGCCGCAGTGGGCGTCGCGGAGGGGAAGGACCTGCTCGCGCCCTCGGCCCACGTCGGCCCGAAGGCGCGGCTGCGCTTCTCGCTCGCAGCGGACGCGGGCACCACCGCGGAGGAGCTCCTCGAGCTTCTCCGCGCCCGCATCGAGCGGCGCTTCCGTCCATAGCGGGGGGTCGCTCGGCGGGCCATGTGTGGCCCACAAGGGTGCGCAGTGAGTCCGGGCGGCGAAACGTCGCAGGGCTTACATCGAGTCTGCACGGCGATCACCTCGCCGAGGGAGGCTCCATGAAGTCCGCGCCGCTCGCGCTCCTCACGCTCATGAAGTCCGCGCCGCTCGCGCTCCTCACGCTCGCATTCGCCGCCGCGGCGGCGTGGCCCCTCTCGCACCTCGGCGCCGCGCCGGCGGGGACCGCCCGGCCCGCGGTGGAGCAGACGGCGTGCGTTCCGGAGCGGGCGGAGGGGGCGCCGGGTCCACGTGCGCTCGCGCTTCCGCCGGGGCATCCGCGGATCGACATCCAGGGGCTCCTCCCGCCTGGCCATCCGCCCATCCCGGGCGTGCAGGGGGCGCTCCCCCCGGGCCACCCCGAGTTGCCGCCGGGGCACCCGCCCATCCCCTCGAGCCCGCGAGGCATGCCGCTGCCGTTCGGCGAACCGGTTCTCCTCGAGACGTAGCGAAGTGGGGTAGCGAGCGGCCCGCCCACTGGCATTGTACCTTCGGGCGCGTGAAGGTCCTCGTCACCGGCGCGACCGGGCTCATCGGGAAGGCGGTCGCGCGGGAGCTCGTCGCGCGCGGTCACGCGGTGCGAGCCCTCCTGCGCCCCGCGAGCGACCCCGCGGCGCTCTCCGGGCTCTCCGTCGAGCTCGTTCGCGGCGACGTCCTCGACGCAGCCTCGGTGCGCGCCGCCCTCGCCGGGCAGGAGGCGCTCGTGCACGTGGCGGGGATCCCGCGCGTCGGCGACGAGCCCGGGCCGATCCACGAGGTGAACGTCCGCGGCACCGAGCTCGTGCTCGCCGCCGCCCGGGAGGCGGGCCTGCGCCGCGTGCTCCACACCTCCTCCATCTCGGCGGCGGGAGGGACGCGGCGGCCCGAGGTGCAGGACGAGACGGTGCCCGGGAACGCGGAGGCGCTCGGCATCCCGTACTTCCTCTCGAAGCGCGAGGGGGAACGGATCGCGCTCGCCGAGGCCGCGCGCGGGCTCCCGGTCGTGGTGCTGCGGCCCGGCGTCGTGCTCGGGCCCGGCGACACCCATCGCTCGTCCGCGTCGCTCGTCGTCGCGATCGCGAAGCGGCGGCTCCCGGCGGTCCTCGCCGGCGGGACCTCCTTCTGCGACGTGCGCGACGTCGCCGCCGGCTTCGCCGCCGCGCTCGAGCGGGGGCGGCCCGGCGAGGTGTACGCCCTCGCCGGCCACAACCTCTCGCTCGCCGAGTTCGCCGCGCGCACCGCCGCGCTCTGCGGCGTTCGCGCGCCGGTCCGCGTCCCGTACCCGGCGGCCTGGGCGCTCGCGGCCTTCACCGAGGCGGTCGCCGTCCTGCGCGGCCGGCGGGCGCCGACGAACCGCGACCTCGCCCGCGCCGGCTCGCTCTTCACCTATGCCTCGAGCGAGAAGGCGGTGCGCGAGCTCGGCTATGCGGTCCGGCCGCTCGAGGAGATGATCCGGGACACCCTCGTCGACGCGCTCGCCGCGGGCCGGCTCAGGGCGGAGACGGCGGAGCTCCGGGCGCTCGCGCCGAGGTGAGCGAGGGGGGCCAGAGCCGCACGAGGCGGACGAGGCGGGCGGAGGCATCGACCACCTCGAGCTGGGTCCCGTCCCGCGTGCGGAGCCGCGTCCCGCGCGCCGGGACGTCCCCGGCGAGCGCGATGCAGACGCCGGCGAGGGTCGTGTAGCCCTCCCCCTCGGGGAGGTCGAGGCCGAGGGCGCGGTTCACCTCGCGCACCGGCGCGTCGCCGCGGACGAGCGAGGCCCCGCCCGGCTCGCGCTGGAAGAGCGCCTCCGGCTCCTCCCGCTCGCCGACGATCTCGCCGACGAGCTCCTCCACGAGGTCCTCGAGCGTGAGGAGCCCCGAGACGCCACCCCGCTCGTCCACCGCGACGGCGAGCTGCGTGCGGCGCCGCTGCATCTCGCGGAGCACGTAGACCGCCTTCGCGGTCTCCGGCACGAACAGCACCGGGCGGACGAGGTCCGCGAGCACGATGAGCTCCCGCTCCCAGGCCATCGCCGCGAGATCTTGCGCCATCACGTAGCCGACGATCTCGTCGAGCGTGCCGTCGTAGACCGGCATGCGCGTGCGCCCCTCCTCGAGGAGGAGCCGCCGCAGGTCGTCCGGCGGGGCGTCGCGGGGCAGGGCCACGATCCGGCTGCGCGGCACCATCACCTCGCGCGCGGTGAGGTCGCGGAAGGCGAGCGCACGCGACGCGATCTCCGCGGTCGAGCCGTCGAGCGCGCCGGCGCGCCCCGCCTCCTCGACGAGCTGCTCGATCTCCTCGGCGGAGAGGCGCGCCTCGACGAAGGTGGTCCGGTCGCCGAACGGCCGGAGCACGACGTTCGAGGCGGCGGTGAGCAACCAGACGATCGGCCGGGCGAGGGAGGAGAGGGCGAGGAGCGGCCGGGCGACGAGGAGGGCGTACGCCTCTGCCGAGCGGAGCGCGAGCGACTTCGGGACGAGCTCCCCGAGCACCAGCGTGAGCGAGGAGACGATCGCCACCACGGCCGCGAGCGCGATCGCCTCGGCGTGGGCGGCGAGCACCGGGACGCGCGCGAGCCAGGGGGCGAGCCGCGATGCGAGCGCGGCGCCGCCGAACGCCGCCGCGGTCGCCCCGACGACGGTCACGCCGATCTGGACGGTGGCGAGGAAGCGCACGGGCTCGTCGCGCAGCCGCTTCACCGCGCGGGCGGACGGGCGCCCGGCCTCGACGAGCTGGGCGAGGCGGGTCTTCCGGACCGAGATGATCGCGATCTCGGCGCCCGCGAAGACGCCGTTCGCGAGCACGAGCGCGAGGATGACCGCGACCTCGAGGAGGATGTCGTCCATCGTCGGGCCCGCACTCACCGCATACCACCGAACCGGGGCGTTTCGCCGCGACCCGTCGGGTTTCGCGGTTTCGCCGTCCGGGTACTCCCGATCCTGTGCAGCCGGCCATACCTGAGCTGCCCCGGGGGGAGTCACCCATGACGCGTAGCATCACGACCTCGAGCGACCCGCTGGCGACGCGACCCGAGCCCGAGCTTCCTTCGGGAGCGGGCTCGGCGGAGCGGCTGCGCTTCCTGCTGCAGTGGGCGGTGCTCGCGCCGTCGCGCCACAACACCCAGCCCTGGGTCTTCGAGATCGAGGAGGACGAGCTCCGCGTGTACGCGGACGCCTCGCGCGCGCTCCCGGTCTCCGACCCGGACGGGCGCCAGCTCCTCATGGCCTGCGGCGCGGCGCTCGTGAACCTCCGGCTCGCCGCCGCCCACTTCGGCCACGCCACGTCGATCGAGCTCGTCCCCGGGGTGCGGCGCGACGGCCTGCTCGCGCGCGTCCGACTCGAGGAGCGGACCGCCTCGACGCCCGACGCGGAGGAGCTGTTCCGCGCCATCCCGAGGCGGAGGACGAACCGGCTGCCCCTCGACGGCCGCGAGCCGCCCGACGGCCTCGTGACCGCGCTCCTCCGCGACGCGCGCAGCGAGGGGGTCCAGCTCCTCCCGGTCGAGCCCCACCAGCGGCGCGCGGTCGCGGATCTCATCGCCGAGGGCGACGACGCCGCCTGGTCGAGCTCGCGGTTCCGCGCCGAGCTCGCCGGCTGGGTGCGCGGGAACCACAGCTCGCGCCGCGACGGCCTCCCCGGATACGCGCTCGGGATGGGCGACGCCGCCGCGCTCCTGCACCCGCTCGTCGTCCGCTTCCAGAGCGGGGGCCGCGCCGAGGCGGACCGCGATCGGCGCCGCGCGCTCGGGACGCGCGCCCTCCTCGTCCTCTCGACCCGCCGCGACGGCAAGGCCGAGTGGATCCAGGCGGGCGAGGCGTTGCAGCGCGTGCTCCTGCGCGCGAGCGCGGCGGGGCTCTTCGCCTCGTACTTCACGAACGTCGTCGAGAGCCCGATGCTCCGCCCGCGGCTCGCGCAGGCGATCGGGGACGGCGGCGCGCCGCAGATCATGTTCCGCCTCGGCTACGGCCTCGAGCCGCGCCCGACGCCGCGCCGCCCGGTGGAGGGTGTGCTCCGGCGGATGGAGCGCGCCCGGCTCCACCCGACGCCGCTCGCGGTGCGGGCGCCGGCCCCGATGCCCTGGACCCTGGCGGCGGAGCTCGTGCCGAGCCCGTCTCCGGTCGCCGCGCCCCAGCGGCCGTGAGCAGGCGTCCGCCCGGCGCGCCAGGCGCCGGGCGGGCGTCGCGCGACCGGGCTCGCGCGTCAGCCCGCGAGCAGCCGGAACAGCCGCGTCACCTCGTGCGACCGCGCCTCGTGCAGCGGGTCGGCCTCGTCCCGCGCGCGCGGGTGGGACGGCCGCGCCTCGCGGAGGTCGGCGACGCGGAGGCCCGCGCGCGCGGCGAGGGCCGCGACGTGGCCCTCGGGCCGGAGCCCGAGCCGCTCGGCCAGATCCGAGATCACGATCCAGGCCTCGCCGCCCGGGGCGAGCCGCGCCGGGAGCCCCGCGACGAGCCGCTCGAGGAACGCGCCGCCGGGGTCGTAGACGGCGCGCTCGAGCGGCGTGCGCGCCTCGTCCGGGAGCCAGGGCGGGTTCGAGACGACGAGGTCGAATCGACCCTCCGGAAACAGGTCCGCGCGCGCGACCTCGACCGCGCCGGTGAGGCCGAGCCGCTCCGCGTCCTCCCGCGCGCTCTCGACCGCGGCCGGCTCGAGGTCCGTGGCGACGACGCGCGCCCCGGCGCGCGCGAGCACGAACGCGAGGACGCCCGTGCCGGTCCCGACGTCGGCGGCGCGCTTCCCCGCGACGGGCCACTCCGCCGCGGCGGCGGCGACGAGGTCCACGTACTCCCCGCGCACCGGCGCGTAGACCCCGTAGTGCGGGTGGACGCTCGCGCCGAGGGCCGGGACGGGGACGCCCCGCCGCCGCCACTCGTGCGCGCCGACGATGCCGAGGAGCTCGCGGAGCGGGAGGAGGCCGGGGAGCGGCGGCGTCTCCCCGAGCGCCTCGGCGAGCGCGAGCGCGGCGTCCGGCGCGCGCCGGAGCGGCACCCGCAACCCCTCCTCGATCGGGACGAGCACCCGTCCGAGGAGGTCGTGCTCGCGGCGGCGCCGCTCGCGCTCGGCGCGCCACGCGGCGCGCAGGTCGCCCCGCGGCGGCGACCGCGGCGCGAGCCGGCGGCCCATCGCGGCGAGCAGCTGCCGCGCGTTCTGGAAATCCCCGGTGTAGACGAGGGCTTCTCCGCTCCGCACTCGGGCGAGCGCGGCGGCGGCGATGGTGCGGTCGTCGGCCTCTCCAACGCGCTCCGGGGGTGCCGAGGAGGGGGAGAGCCAGGTGCCGGCGCGCGCCGCGTCGCCGCAGCGCCAGGTGACCTTCCGCGCGTTATCTAAGAGCGTCGATGCCATCGCAGGAACAGCCCGATGTCGCGGCCCCGAGCGTACCGAACCTCGCGTTCGTGGAGGACCTCTACTACGCATGGCTCGCGGACCCAAGGTCGGTCGCCGAGGCGTGGCAGCGGTACTTCGAGCGCCTGCCGAGCGCCCCCGGGGCCGCCCCCGCGCCCGCCGCCTTCCCGCCGCGCCGCCGGGACGGCGCCCAGACCCAGGCCCCCTCGGCGCGCGAGGCGGACGCCTCCTTCCAGGCGAAGGTGGAGCGACTCGTCGCGGCCTACCGCGAGTATGGCCACCTGCGCGCGGACCTCGACCCGCTCGGGCTGACCCAGCGGGCGGAGCGTTTCTCGCTCGACGCGTTCGGGCTCTCCGAGGCGGACCTCGACCGGCCCTGCGCCGACGCGCTGGGCGGCCCGGACCGGCCGCTCCGCGAGGTCGTGGCGCGGCTCGAGGAGACGTACTGCCGGACGATGGGGGTCGAGCTCGCGCACATGCACGACGCCGACCTCCGCCACTGGATGGAGCAGCGGATGGAGCGGTCGCGGAACCGCTGCCCTCTCCCACCCGAGTCGCGGCGGCGGCTCCTCGAGAAGATCGTCGAGGCGGAGACCCTCGAGCAGTTCCTCGCGACGCGCTTCCTCGGCGCGAAGCGGTTCAGCATCGAGGGGGCGGAGGCGCTCGTGCCGCTCTTCGAGCTCCTCCTCGACCGCGCGCTCGGCCACGGCGTCCGGAACGTCGTCATCGGGATGGCGCACCGCGGGCGGCTCAACGTCCTCGCGAACGTGGTGGGCAAGCCGCTCCGCGACATCTTCGCCGAGTTCCGCGACACGGCGATCGTGAACGCGGGCGGCGGCGACGTGAAGTACCACCTCGGCTACTCGTCCGACCGCGAGACGCCGGACGGCGTCCTCGTTCACCTCTCGCTCTCCTTCAACCCGAGCCACCTCGAGTGGATCGACACGGTGGTGCAGGGGCGCGTCCGCGCGAAGGAGGACCGGTACGCCGACCTCGACCGGGTGCGGTCCGTGCCGGTGCTCGTGCACGGCGACGCCGCCTTCGCGGGGCAGGGGATCGTCGCGGAGTCGCTGCAGATGTCGGAGCTCGAGGCATACACCGTCGGCGGCACGATCCACGTCATCGTGAACAACCAGGTGGGCTTCACCACCTCCCAGCACGACGCGCGCTCGACGACCTACTGCACCGGGCCCGCGCGGATGCTGCAGATCCCGATCCTCCACGTGAACGGCGAGGACCTCGAGGCGGTCGCGCAGGCGGTCCTGCTCGCGGTCGACTTCCGCCAGCGCTTCCACAAGGACGTCGTGATCGACCTCTGGACCTACCGGCGCCACGGCCACAACGAGGGGGACGAGCCCGCCTTCACGCAGCCGGTCATGTACCGGGCCATCGGCCGCAAGCCGACCCTGAAGCAGCTCTTCGCCGAGCAGCTCGTGCACGAGGGCGCCGTCGGGGCCGGGGACGTCGAGGCGATGACCGCGACCTATCGCGCGCGGCTCGAGGAGGCGTTCCACGAGTCGACCGCGCGCGCGGTCCAGGCCGGGGCGCAGGCGATGGGCGGCTTCTGGAAGGCCTACCGGGGCGGCGCGCTCGGGCGCGACCTGGAGGTCGCGACCGGCGTGTCGCTCGAGGTGCTGCGCGCCGTGGGGGACACGCTCGTCCACGTGCCGCAGGGGTTCCGGATCCACCCCAAGCTCGCGAAGGTGCTCGACGCCCGCGGCGAGATGGTGAAGGGCGCGCGGCCGCTCGACTGGGGCACCGCCGAGGCGCTCGCGCTGGGCTCCCTCGCGTGGGAGGGGACGCGTGTGCGGCTCGTCGGCCAGGACACGCGGCGCGGCACGTTCAGCCACCGGCACGCGGTCCTCTACGACCAGGCGCGCGGCACGCCCTACGCGCCGCTCTCGCACCTGCGCGCCGGGCAGGGGCCGGTCGAGATCCGGGACAGCCTCCTCTCCGAGGCGGCCGCGCTCGGGTTCGAGTACGGCTACTCGCTCGAGCTCCCCGAGGCCCTCGTGATCTGGGAGGCGCAGTTCGGCGACTTCGTGAACGCGGCGCAGGTGATCGTGGACCAGTTCCTCTCGTCCGGGGAGGCGAAGTGGAACCGGCTCTCCGGGCTCGTCCTGCTCCTGCCGCACGGGATGGAGGGGCAGGGGCCGGAGCACTCGTCGGCGCGGCTCGAGCGGTTCCTCGAGCTCTCCGTCGACGACAACTGGCGGGTCGTGAACCTCACCACGCCGGCGAACCACTTCCACGCGCTCCGGCGGCAGATCGCCTCGCCCTGGCGAAAGCCGCTCGTGGTGATGTCGCCGAAGAGCCTGCTCCGGCACCCCCAGGCGACCTCGCCGATCGACGAGCTCGTGCAGGGGCGGTTCCGGCCGGTGATCGCCGACGAGGTCGACCCGGACGAGATCACCCGCGTCGTGCTCTGCTCGGGCAAGCTCTACTACGACCTCGCCGCGGCGAGGCAGGCGGGAGGGGGGAAGCACGTGGCGCTGGTCCGGCTCGAGCAGCTCTACCCGGTCGCGGTCGACGAGGTGCTCGCCACGATCGGCCGGTTCCGCCCGGGGGTGGAGCTCGTCTGGGCCCAGGAAGAGCCGGAGAACATGGGCGCGTGGGGCCACCTCGAGGCGCGGCTCGCGCCGCTCCTCCCGGGCCCGCTCGCGCTCGTGGCCCGCGCGCCGTCGGCGAGCCCCGCCGCGGGCTCGGCCACGCGGCACAAGCTCGAGCAGGAGCAGATCGTGCGCGAGGCGCTCGGCGAGCCGGTCTCGCGCCTCGCCCGCCCGGGCGTCGCGCAGCAACGCGGATAGGAGGAGCGAGAGGCCATGCCCATCCCGCTCAAGGTCCCGTCGCTCGGGGAGTCCGTCACCCAGGCGACCGTCGGCACCTGGCTCAAGCACGAGGGCGACGCCGTCCGGGCGGACGAGCCGCTCGTCGAGGTCGAGAGCGAGAAGGCGACCGTGGCGCTCCCGGCGCCCGCCGCGGGGGTGCTCCGGCGCGTGCTCCGGAACACCGGGGACACCGTCGCGGTGGGCGAGGTGGTGGGCGAGCTCGAGGAGGGCGCCGCGGCGCGGGCGGAGCCGGCGGCGTCTGCTGCCCCGACCTCGACCTCGACCTCGGCCCCGACCCCGACGCCGAACCCGAACCCGGCCCCGACCGCGACCCGCGGCGCGACCCGAGCGCCGCCTTCGGCGCGTCGGCTCATGGCAGAGCGCGGCGTCCCCGCTGAGGCGGTGCACGGCTCCGGGCCGGGCGGCCAGGTCCGCAAGGAGGACGTCCTCCGCGCGCTCGCCCCCGACCTCGATCCCTCCGCCCCGCCCGCCGAGGCGCGCGCCCCGGCCACGGTGCCCGCGTCGGTGAGCCCGCGCGAGCGGATCGTGCCGATGACGCCGCTCCGCCGCACCGTGGCGCGGCGGCTCGTCGAGGCGCAGCACGCCGCCGCGATCCTCACGACCTTCAACGAGGTCGACCTGTCGCGGGTGCTCGCGGTCCGGGAGCGTCACGGCGACGCGTTCCTCGCGCGCCACGGCGTGAAGCTCGGCTTCATGTCCTTCTTCGTGAAGGCGGCGGTGGACGCGCTCCGGGCGTTCCCGGCGGTGAACGCCCAGGTGCACGGCGACGCCGTCGTCTACAAGGACCACTACGACATCGGCGTGGCGGTCGGCGGCGGGAAGGGGCTCGTCGTGCCGGTCGTGCGCGACGCCGACGCGCTCTCCTTCGCCGAGATCGAGAAGACGATCGGCGAGCTCGCGAGGAAGGCCCGCGACAACCGGATCACGATGGACGATCTCGCCGGCGGCACCTTCACCATCTCGAACGGCGGCATCTACGGCTCCCTCCTCTCGACGCCGATCCTGAACCCGCCGCAGTCCGGGATCCTCGGGCTGCACAAGATCGAGAAGCGGGCGGTGGTCGGCGACGGGGACCAGGTCGTCGTCCGCCCGATGATGTACCTCGCGCTCTCGTACGATCACCGGATCGTGGACGGGCGTGAGGCGGTATCCTTCCTCGTGCGCGTGAAGGAGACGATCGAGGACCCGGAGCGGCTGCTCCTCGAGCTGTGATGACGGTCCTCGAGGCGCTGGGCTGGGACGCCTTCTTCGAAGGGCAGCTCTCGGACGACGAGCGGCGGACGCTCCGGCCGGGCCGCGCCGTCGCGGACCGAGGCCGCCGGCTGCTCGTCCGGTTCGAGGAGGGCGAGGCCCTCGTCACGATCCCGGGGCGGTTCCGCGCCGCCGGCGAGCGCCCGCCGCTGGTCGGCGACTTCGTCCTCGCGCGCCCCGACGACGAGCCACAGGTCGAGCGCGTGCTCGCGCGCCGGACCGCGCTCTCGCGCGGCGTCGCCGGGCGGCGCAGCGACGAGCAGGTGCTCGCGGCCAACGTGGACCTCGTCCTCGTCGCCCACGCGGTCGACGCCGGGGTGAAGCCCCGCCGGATCGAGCGCACCGTCGCCGCGATCCGCGCGAGCGGGGCCGAGGCCGCCGTGCTCCTCACCAAGCTCGACCTCCTCGACCTCGCGGAGGACCGCGAGGCGGTCCTCGACGAGGCCATCGGGGCTGCGGGCTCCGCGCCGGTCCTCGGCGTCTCCGTTCAGACGGGCGAGGGGCTCGAGGAGGTCCGCGGCCTCCTCGCCGTCGGCCGCACCGCGATCCTCGTGGGCGCGTCGGGCTCCGGGAAGTCGACCCTCGTGAACGCGCTCGTGGGCGAGGCGGTGCAGGACACGGAGGAGGTCCGGGCGAAGGACGCCCGAGGTCGCCACCGGACCACGGGGCGGCGCCTGTTCCTGCTCGAGGGCGGCGGCGCGATCGTGGATGGGCCCGGGATCCGGGAGCTGAAGCTCTTCGACCCGGAGGGGATCGAGGCCGCCTACGAGGACGTCTCGAGGCTCGCGGCGGGCTGCCGGTTCCGGGACTGCCGGCACGAGGACGAGCCTGGCTGCGCGGTGCGCGCCGCCATCGAGGACGGCACGCTCGACGAGGAGCGGCTGCACGGGCTCCAGAAGCTCCGGGCGGAGGCGCGGGCCGCGTCGGCGCGGTACGGCGGCCCGGCGGGGCAGGAGGCCAAGCGGAAGGGGAGGGCGATCTCGCGAGCGCGGAGCGGCCTCAGGCGGCTCGACGAGCGCGAGGACGAGTAGGGGCCCGACCCAGGCATGATACCTACTGCGAGCGCCGATCCTCTCGCTGCGGCGGACGGCCTCGTCGGTGCGCTGCTCGACGTAGCGCTGCTACGCCTGCGCTGCTCCCACCTCGGGCGCCCGCCTCGCTTCCGTCTCGGCGCTCTCGTCTCGTCACCATGCCTGGGTCGGGGCACTAGAGGCGCAGCTGTGCGAGCTGACGGTGCAAGCGGCGCTCGGGGTTCGTGTCCCTAGAATTGTGTGATTCGGAATCTCGCGGAGGGTGAAAAGAGAAGGGAAGCTCCTCGAAACCAAGACCAACAGGCCTCGCCGCCAAGCGAGGTCGAGGAGCCTTCCCGTGAACGAGGTTGCCGAGCTTGAGCTGCCCACGCAAGAGAACTTCCGCACCGATCTGCGAACCCTTTTCCAGGGCGCGATCCGCGTGGCGCTGGAGGTGGTGCTGGAGGACGAGATCCGCGAGATGGTCGGGGCGAGGAAGTGGGAGCGGCAGGCCCAGCGAGTCGACAGCCGGAACGGCACGTACATGCGCCGGCTCATCACCTCGATGGGCGCGATCGACCTGGAGGTCCCGCGCGCTCGCGAGGGCGGCTCGGCCGGCGGCGCGGTCATCGGACGGTACAAGCGGCGGTCGGCGGAGATCGACGACGCGATGGTCAGCCTACGTCCACGGTGCTTCGACTCGCGACATCGGCCAGATCACCGAGGCGCTCATGGGCGAGCACGTGAGCAAGTCGACTGTGAGCCGGGCGGCGGAGACCCTCGGCACCAAAGTCGAGGAGCTGCGGAAAGCGCCCATCGGCGGCCCGATCCCGTACCTCTTCCTCGACGCCACCTTCCTCGACGCCCGCTGGGCGCGGACGGTGGAGAACGTCTCGGCGCTGGTGGCCTATGGCATCGGCCTCGACGGTCACCGCCAGCTCCTCGCGGTGACGATTGGCGCCGAGGAGTCGGAGGACTCGTGGAACGAGCTCCTCGCGCAGCTCATCGAGCGCGGGCTCTCGGGCGTCCAGCTCGTCATCGCCGACGCCCACGCCGGCATCGCGAAGGCGGTCCGCCGCCACCGCCGGAGGCGCCGCAGCAGAGGTGCGTCGTCCACCTGCAGCGAAACGTCGTCGGCAAGTAAGAAGTCCTCCGCGCGGCGCAGGCTCCGGCACCCGATGGAGAACGCGGCGGCCAGGCCGCCAAAGAGACCGAGGTGGTCGTGAACGACCCACGCGTCCTCTCGGGGGTCGTCAACCTCCCGGTCCCAGGGGATGTCGGCGTGCCGCAAGGCACGCCGGGCTTGTGCTTCGGTGATCGGCATGATCTCCTGCCTCCTGGCCTCTTCTCGTTTGCGCGAGTTCGGCCGTCTTGGGGGTGGGGCCCGCAAACTCCACCCCTTCTCATTTGCGCGGAGGCGATGATCGCCGGGGTCGATCCCGACGTCGATCGTGCCGATCAGGAAACGGAGGCCGCCGCGGTCGCCGAGTCGCTCGCGACACGAAACTTGCCCCCGTCTGGGCGCCAGCTGGAACCTCAAGCGCCCCAGGCGCGAGAGCCGTGGGGCGACCGGTCAGCGGGAATCAGGTCTGGGGACACGGGGGGGGGGATTCTTACGGCGGGGTCCCATCCCTCTGCAAACCGACAGCAACGGCGCGTTCCTCGCGGTGTGCTCAGGCTCAGCATCCACTGCGGACATCTTCGGCTCGGACGAACGAGATCGCGCTCGTCTATCGCTCGTCACGTCCGGAGGTGTTCTTGATCCCGCCGCCGAGAAGCCGATCCATGTGCCGGCCAGGAACTGATCAACATGGTCCGCCCACCGTGGCGCGGGAAAAACAACGACGGGGAGGGGCGCAAGGACCTCGGCGACCGACCGCGACCCCGAACGCATGAGCGGGTCCATCCTGAGCGGCGAATGGATCCACTTCAGAGCGGCGGAGCCAGGCCCCATTTTCAAGCGCGGGTTCGACCGCATTCAGGATTCCTCGACAACGCGCGTGTAGAGCCCCCCGGAGTCGGGCTGCCATCTCGCCTTCCCGTCGTCGTAGACCACGATGATCTCAGCCACGCCGTAGAGGCTCGAGAGGCGGCTCAAGGCACCAGCACGATGCGCGGCTGCGAACGACATGTCAGCAGATACCGAGGCACTCGAGAGGCTCGGATGGAGCAGCAGCGGCTCCCCACGTAGGCTCCCCCGAGCGCATCAAGCATGCGCACTACACTCGCAGTCCGCCCCTTCAGGCACTTGCTTCAGCGGAGCCGCGACGCATTCTACCGCGCTAGTACGCTTGGTGAAGCGTTCCCTGCCGGTCCGAATCAGTCTTCATTTACCCGACTCACTCGGAGATTCGTCTGTGGCGTTCGCCTCGGCGGTGCTGCTCGTTTGTGTGCTCGCGCCACCGGTCGGGCGAACGCCGGACACTCGGCCCGATCCCGAGCTCCTTGGCCTGCCGCCGATCACCACGTGTCAGGGATCAGGAGCGAACGCGGCGCTGGGGTCGAAGTTGTTCCGCGATGCCCGGCTCAGCGCGGACGGGAGAATCAGCTGCTCCTCCTGCCACCGGCCGGAGCGCGCATTCACGGACGGCAGGCACGTACCCGAAGGGAACGACCGCCAACCCGGTACTCGCAATAGCCCGACGCTGATCAACGCGGTCCTACTCGAGACGTTCTCGTGGGACGGGCGGCGATCGTCAATCGAGGACCAGATCGGGGACGCCTTCTTCAACGTGCGCGAACACGGGCTCCCGAGCCCCGAGGCGCTCCTGAACATCCTCGAGGCGGATCCAGCCTACCGCTCGGAGTTCGTCGAAGCATTTCGTGGCGCCAGACACGGACAGGCCGTCTCCCTGGCGCACGTGAAGGAAGCGATCGCGTGTTTCATCCGAAGCTTGGCTGCAGGGAACTCCGCATTCGATCGCTACATGTATGGGGGCGAGCACAAAGCGCTCACGGAAGCCCAGAAGCGTGGGCTGCAACTGTTCCGTGGGAAAGCGGGCTGCGTCGAATGCCACCCCATCGGTACGGCGAGCGCCTCGTTCACGGACAACCGCTTCCATGCGAGGCCAGTCAGCTCGCTCGTGATGGGGCGCCTCGCGTCCCTTTCAGCCCGAGTCGTTGGAACGCCACAAGATGAGCTGGCAGACCTGATCTCCTCGAGCGCCGACGTCGCCGCCTTGGGCAGATTCGTGGTGACCCGAGAACCGCGCGACCTCGCCGGGTTTCGCACGCCAAGTCTGCGCAACATCGCCGTCACTGGACCGTACCTCCACGACGGGAGCGAGGAGACGCTGGCGGGCATCGTCGAACGCGAAGCGTACTACCGCCAGTCGAGCCTCGGACGACCCCTCAACCTGACCCCTTCGGAGAGAGACGACGTCGTAGCGTTTCTCGAGTCACTCACGAGCAGCAGGTACGTCTCTTCACCGGGCACCGAAACGTCACGATCCCGCAGTTCGTCTCCCTGAGTCACGGGTCGCATTCGAGGCGGTTCACGATGATCAGCTCCAAGGGACGGTCGCTCCCATCCGCAGTGTTGCTCGTCGCCCTCGCTGCGTGCGGACAGGATGTCTCGCGTACGCCAAACGCAGCACGGCAGGCGCGGGCAGGCCTCGAATCGACGACATTCACGGGGCCATATGACCTCGCATACGACGAGGCTGGACGCCTCGTGCAGGTAACGACGAGCGGAGGTGAAACCGTTCAGTACGTCTATGATCCTGCCGGAAACCTGCTCGAGATCCGTCGAATCGCCGCCGGCACTCTGTCGATCACCGGCTTCGATCCTGCACGCGGGGCACGATCGGGCAGGCGGTGACGGTATCCGGATCGGGGTTCAACCCCACGGCATCGCAGAACACCGTGCATGTCAACGGGATCCCGGCCCCGGTCACGTCCGCCAGCTCGTCTCAGATCGCGATCACCATTCCGGATGGCGCAACCACCGGATACATCACGGTGGCGAACGGCAACAGCATGGCGACCAGCAGCAGTGTGTTCACGGTCGTGACCGATGTGCCGGTTTCGATATCCGACTTCACTCCGAAGGTCGGGGACGCCGGAACCGTGATCACGATCCTTGGAACAGGATTCGTCCCGGATCCGCTTGCGAATAGCGTTCTAATTGGAACCATCTCCGTACCTGTGATCAGCAGCTCGGAAACCAGTCTTCAGGTAACCGCGGGAACCGTATCAGGCAAGATCAGCGTCTCGGTTCCATTCGAGCCGACCGCCGTCAGCACCGACGAGTTCGTCAGCGTGCCTGCACCCTACTCGGTGACAGACGTCGCTACTTCAGGCCACATCCAAGACGGTACCCCCAGCCCCGTTGCGATCGCCATCCCAGGCAAGATTGGAGTGCGGCTATTCGACGGGACAGCGGCCCAGTTCGTTTCGCTATATGTCAGTTCGAATACGTTCGCGGGTGCGACGCAGATCACAATATATGGCCCCGACGGCAACGTGTTCGCGTCGGGATCCGTTTCGCAGGGCGCCGCCAATAAGCTGACGCTGCCGCCCCTTACCAACACGGGCGCCTACATGGTGGTGGTTCAGCCGCCCTCGACCAGCAAGGGCGAACTCGTCCTGGATCTCCTCAAGGATGCGTCCGGCACGATAGTCGCGGGCGGGGCTGCGACGACGCTCTCGTTGGCGGCGGGGCAGAACGGCATCTTCGTGTTGTCCGGAAGCGAGGGCGACTACCTGGGAGCAGCGATCACGTCCTTTGCCCCCGCGGGTGCATTCGTCAGCTTCCAGCTGTATGCCCCTTACGGCGGCAGTCCTGTGTGGACGAAGAACGTCCTCGTGAGCGCGCCAAAGGCGCTCGAGCTACCACAGTTACCCTTCTCTGGAACCTATGCGTTGCGCGTGGTGCTGTCCGGGACCCAGGCCGCAGCCGTAGGCATGAAGGTCACCCAGTCCACGACAGGAACACTCCCGCTGGACGGAAGCATCACCCAATTCCAGACCAGTGGTCAGTTGGGGCGCTACACGTTTACGGGAACCGCTGGGCAGGGCTTGACGATTCAGGCCACGGCCGGATCGACGTTCGCGGGTCCCGTGACCGTCACCGTTTACCAGCCAGACGGCAGTGCGTGGTGCCCGAACTGGACCTTCTGTATCAGCGCCACTCTGAACGCCAACAGCGATGTCAAACTTGACCCGCTCGGGCTTCTCCCCGCAACCGGCACGTACACGGTGACGGTGGTGCCCAATGGCATGGACACGGGAACGGTGAGTCTGCGGTTGGTCCCGGTGGCGACGGGGGCCCTCACGGTCGGCGATGCTGCGACGACGCTCACGCTCGGTACGGCGCAGAACGGTCGATACACCTTCACCGGGAGCGCGGGCGCCTTCCTCGCGATTGCGGTGACTGCACTTGCCACCAGCCCGAGCGGAGGAACAGTAAGCTTCAGTTTCTACGCACCGAATGGCAGTTTGTTCGGAGGTGGATCAAGTTTCGGGGCGCCGAGTGTGCCAAGAAGTTGGGCGCTGCCTCAGGTGCCGCTCTCGGGCCCTTATACCTTGGTCGTGACGCCGTCCGGCACACGGGGCGCGACGCTTGGTGTAAGGCTGACCCAGTCGTCTACGGGCATTCTTGCCGCGGACGGCAGCGTTACGCAATTCCAGACGACTGGGCAGGAAGGTCGCTACACGTTCGACGGAACCGCGGGCCAAGGTTGGACGATGCAGGCGACGGCCGGAGCGACGTTCACGGGTCCCGTGTCCGTCACAATCTACAAGCCCGACAGCAACACGCTCAAGAGCGCGAGCCTGAATGCCAACAGCGATGTCAAGATCGACCTCGGGATCGTCGCCGCGAGCGGAACATACACCGTTGTCGTCGTGCCCAATGGAGTGGATACGGGAACGGTGAACCTGCGCCTCGTGAGTGAGGCGACGGACATACTCACGGTCGGCGATGCGGCGAAGACGGTCACGCTCGGGACCGCGCAGAACGGTCGTTACACGTTCACCGGGAGCGCGGGGGACTACCTGGGAGTGGCAGTCACGTCGTTCGCGACGAGCCCAACTGGTGGAACCGCAGACTTCTACCTTTACAAGCCAGACGGCAGTTCCCTTTGGACGGCGTTCTCCGTCAGCAGCGTGCCGAAGGCCTGGCAGCTGCCGCAGCTGCCGAGCTCGGGAGTCTACACGTTGCGCGTGGTGCCCTCCGGCACGCCAGGGTTCGCAAGTAGCCGATCGGTCATTTGAGCACCCAGCGCAGCCTCCGGCGGTCGGGATCGCCCGGCAACACGAGCTTCATTCGGGTGACGTCGTGCAAGAACGACCGGAGGGCGACGCGCTCGGAGTCGCTCGCCGCCG
>WNGL01004409.1_pt1 | contig 17102 bp, 16 predicted proteins | sample 5400591 | NCBI WGS metagenome assembly WNGL01 (sample SAMN13153377, study PRJNA577476) | soil metagenome | isolation source: 80 cm soil or saprolite under Garry oak tree replicate 1 | place: USA:California | collected 2016-06-15
CGCCCGAGGATCCCGCCCTTCGCGTTGACGTCGTCGCGCCAGATCTCCATCGCGATCAGCGCCGCCTTGCCGTTGCCCGCGAGCGGTCCGGTGAGGCTCATGCCGAAGCCGATCTTGAGCGGCTGCTGCGCGAGCGCCGCGCCGGCGAGCGCGAGCCCGACGAACAGGGCGCCCAGCACGCGCCTTAAAGTGTTCAGAGCACTATTACCTAGCATGGTCCCTCCTCGGTTTAGCCTGTCCGGCGATTATGAAAGCGCCCTGCTATTTGTCAAGCGATACCAGATCACTGGAAGAGGGCTACGCCCCCTTGCGATCCCCCAATTCGGAGGCTGCAGAAAAACGCTTCCGTCTGAAGCGTTTTTCAACAGCCTGTTAACCTCTACCACAGGCGCTCGCCGCGCTCGAGCTTGGCGAGCATCTCGATCTGGAATTCCCTCGGCCCGAAGCCGAAGCGCTCGCCCGAGCGCTCGTAGAAGAATTCCGGCAGGGGTCCACCGGGCGGCGCTCGTAGATGGTGCAGCAGCCCTCGCCGCGGAAGTGGCACGGCTGGCCCGGCTTCATCTCGTGCCCGAAGATCGTGCCCTTGACCCAGCCGTCGCAGCAGGCGGTGCAGGTGCCGCATTGCCGCGCTCTCTGCGCCACGGAGACCGGGTTGATGGTCACCACCGCGCCGCAGCAGCGCTTGTATTTTTTTCCGCTGCCGCAGGGGCAGGGATCGTTTCTTCCGACGGGCATGAAGAGGAGTCTAGCGCATGCGCTAGACTTGCCGCACCCATGTCGGTCTATTTCGTGATCCTCTTGTCGGTGCTCTCGAGCATCGCGCACCGCGGCAGCAAGGTGCTGGTGTCGCTGGACGCGCTGCATCTCGGCGCCAACTCATTCATGGTCGGCGTTCTCGCCGCCCTGTACGCGGTGTTTCCGCTGCTCCTCGCCGTGTACGCGGGCCGGGTCTCCGACCGCGTCGGAGTGCGCTATCCGATCCTGCTCGGTTCGATGGGAATCACCGCGGGACTTTTCCTTCCGGCGCTGCACGAAGGCCTCGTGACCCTGATCCTGTGTCCGGCGCTGATCGGGCTCGGGCATATCTTCTTCCACGTTTCGATCCATAACGCCATCGGCTCGATCGGCGGCACGGCCGAGCGCACGAAGAACTTCAGCACCTTTTCGCTCGGCCAGTCGATCGCGACCTTCATCGGTCCGTCGCTTGCCGGATTTTCTATCGACGCGATGGGCTTCCGGCCGGCATTCCTCGTGCTCGCTTCGATCTCGTCCACCGTGGCGCTGCTGGCGCTACTCTTTGCGAAGAAGATCATGGCGCCGCGCGCCGAGCGCGAGGACGGAAATCAGGGACAGGGCGCGTTCGACCTGCTGAAAGGAGCGCCCTTGCGGCGCACGCTGATCATGAGCGGGGTGACGCTCACCGGCATCGAGCTGTTCTCGTTCTATCTGCCCATCTACGGCCGATCCATCGGGCTCTCGGCTTCGGGAATCGGTCTCGTGCTCTCCAGCTACGCCGCGGCCGCCTTCGTTGTGCGGCTCCTCATGCAGGAGCTCGCGCGGCGTTTCACCGAAACGGGCGTGCTGACCGGCTCGCTTTTCATTGCCGCATTGACCTATGCCTTGTTCCCGTTCCTGTCGGGGGTTCCGATGCTGGTGACGATCGCGTTCCTGCTCGGCCTGGGACTGGGCTCGGCGCAGCCGCTCACCATCATGCTGACCTACCACCACGCTCCGCCGGGACGCTCGGGCGAAGCCCTGGGAATGAGGCTGACGGTGAACAAGATCACCCAGATCTCGATTCCCCTGGTGTTCGGCGGAATCGGTGCCGTGTTCGGCCTCGCGCCGGTGTTCTGGGCCAACGCCGCTTTTCTGCTCGCCGGAGGAATCGTTTCGGTGAAGGACCTTCGGTCCTACACCCGGAAGCACGACGCCCCGTAGCCGCGTTCCCTTTTCATCACGTCGGGAATCCCATCACCGGCTTAGGCAGGTCGAGCGTGCTGTTCATCTGCCGGGCATACCGAAGCTGAAATGGATGCTCCTCGATATCGAGGCTTCTCAGGATTTGAGCCGATGGGGTGTCCGCTATCTTCAGGTAAGGCCGGTCCGGCTTGAGTCGTTTCCTCGCGAGGCACTTCATGTATTTCGTTACCTTGAAAGAGCCTTTGAAACAGACTTCGCTCCGCACAAGATTGCCGTCGAGCCGTGAATACAGATTCGTCGTCACGTCGAACTCAGTGATCGAGCCACGCATGGGAACGCGCAGCTCGACGTAGGGAGTGCCGGACTCCTCTTTGGCGACGCCCACGCAATCGCCGCCCTGCTCGAAGATATCGACCACCCGGGTCACCTTGGGCAGGCCCCAGATCCTCCCGCGAAGCTGATTTTCCTTCGACGTGACCGGTATTCCAAAAGCGTAATACCCGAATTTCCTGAAGAACGGCAGCGCCAGGGGAAGCACGGGAACGTTCACGATCGGATCGGCCATGACCGGGATCATCATCGCGAACTCGTTGTAGGGCTTCAAGTTCATGACGTTCTTGTATTCGTAGCATGCAAGGACGACCACGGACCGCCCGCGAGTCATCTTCACAGGCATCATCTTCGGGTGGGGCAAAATGGCTTGTGCCTTGCGGTAATCGCACATGAAGATGCCGATCGCGCAGGTGACGTCGGCATAGAAAACCGGAAATACGTAGCTCTTGGAAATCCTCTCGTCGAGCTGAAAAGGGACCGCGGCCTTCCGGAGATGAAATCTCCTGAAGAACGGATCCTGAAACGCGGCCTCGTTCTTCAGAAGCGGGTCGCCGTAGTCGAGGTTCGTTTTCATAGAGGCGCCTCACAGAAGACCAGGAATCCAGCGTTTCACGCGCGCTAGATACTCGCGGTAGGGATCTCCGAAAAGAGCAATGAGGCGGGCCTCGTCGTCGCGCACGCGCCGGTCGAACCACGCTGCGTGGAACACGAGCACCGCCGCGGCGAGCCACGAGTCGAGCGCCATGGCGAGCCCCGCGAGATAGATCAGGTGGCCGAGGTACATCGGGTTGCGGCAAAGGCGATACGGTCCGTCCGTCACCAGGCGCTCGGGAGGAATCGAGATCCCCGGCCCGCCGCCGCCTTCCTTCAGTCGGTAGTTGCCGACGAGGCGATACTGCAGGTAACCCCATGCGAGAAGCGGCAGTGCCCAGGGTTCGATGCGCGGCAGGCCGCTCTGGAGCGCCGCCTCGGCGCAAAGCAGCACGATCGGCCAGAGGACGAAGGTGCGGTTGGAGGTGCTGCGAAGCCAGCGCGTCAGTCCGGGCCGGATCACTCCTTCGCCGCCTCGGTCCCGGGCATGAACAGGACGAAGAGATTCGCGGCGACGATCGTCCCCGCGAGAAAGGCGAACGTCGCGGTCAGACCGTAGCTGTCGGCGACCAGCCCTCCGAGGAGCGGCCCGACGGACGAGCCGAGCGCCTGCGCGCCGAAGAGCACGCCGACGCTCGTCCCGCCCATGTTCTTCGGCGTCGTCTCGAGGAGCCACGCCTGCAGCACGGGACGGATCGCGTAGAGGAAGAAGCCGAGGACCGCAACGAAGAACACGAACGCGAGCGACTTTCCCGCGAGCGCCATGAAGACGAGCACCACCGCGGTCATCGCCATGCTGGTCATCATCACGCTCTTGCGGCCCATGCGGTCCGACAGGTGCCCGGCGACGGGCGCGGCGGCGAAGCCCGCGATCTGCAGCGCGAACATGCACGCGCCCACCCAGAAGGGCGAATAGCCCATCTCGTAGGCGAGATACACGGGCAGGAAAGTGAGCAGCGCGTTCTGCGTCATCGAGCGGAACGCGGAGCTCGTCGAAAGGAGGATGAGCCCCCGGTTGCGGAACAGCGCGGGCAGGCCGCTGAAATAATCGCGCAAGGACTGCGCACCCGGGTCGCGCGCCGCCTCGCGCCTGCCTCCGCCGAGCTTGAGCGTGCCGAGAAAGACGAAGAGGAGGAGCGCGATCACGATTCCCGGAACGACGTTGAGGACCACCACTTCGCGCCAGGTGAGCGCGGCGAGCAGCGCCCCGACGACGATGGGCGCGATGGCGTCGCCGACGTTCCCGCCCATGCCGTGCAGCGAGAGCACCAGGCCCTTCCTCTCGGGGAAACGGCGGGCGAGCGTGGGAATCGCAGTCGGATGCCACAGGCTGTTGCCGAAACCGACGAGCGCGACGCAGCCGAGCAGCATCAGGTAGCTGTGCGTGAAACCGATAAGAAGATAGGGAAAGCCCACCCAAAAGAGCGAGGTCGCCATCAGCACGCCCTTGCGTCCGACGGTGTCGACGAGCACCCCGCCGGGGATGTTCGCGACGGCGCCAGCGATATACTGGCACGTCATGATAAGGCCGATCTGGCTGTAGGAAAGGCCCAATTCCTTCCCGATGATGGGCAGGATCAGGTAGAAAGTCGCCGGGTACCAGTGCGTGAGCGAGTGGCCCAGCGTGATCAGCCACATCTCGCGGTACGAGCCGCGCGGGGCCCCGGGAACTGCGACAGCGATGCTCATGCGGTTCTCCTCCCCCGCAATCTTATCAATTTCCCTGGCGCTTCAGCACGACGTCCTCGAACAGCCTGGTCCATTTGTCGGTTTCGTCGAGGGAGCGGATCGGGTCGGTCTGCAGGATCTTCACGTTCTTGAGCGGGGAAGGCGCGCGGGTGTTCGAGGGCACGTAGTCCATTTTCACCAGGTATTGCTGCCCTTCGCCGAGCATGTATTCGTAGAAGAGAAGCGCCGCGTTCGGATGCGGCGCGCGGCGCGCGACGCCGATCGCGTTGGAGCGGGCCACTGCGGGCTCGAGCGCGAACCAGTCGATCGGCGCGCCCTTTTTCTTCGCCTGCTCGGGCATGTAATTGTATACGGTGAGCGCGAGCGGCACTTCGCCGGCGATCACCATGTTGTTGAGCAGCGTGTGCCCGGTGCGGGCGGAGATCCCGTTCTGCGCGACGAGGTCGCGGAAGAACTTGAGCCCCTTCTCGCCCCCGCCCATCACGTCGACCACCGAGGCAAACCAGTCCTGGTTCTTCGCCTCGATGCCGAGCTTGCCCTTCCACCTGGGGTCGAGGAGATCCTTGTACGTCCTCGGCAGGTCCTCCTTCCTGATGAGCTGCGTGTTGTAGACCTGCACCCACACCGAGAGGAGCGTGGCGGCCCATTCGCGGTGCGCCGGCACCGAGCCGGGCTGCAGATCCTTGTGCACCGGAGAATTCACCGACTGCAGGATCTTCTCGCGCGAAAGCGCCTCCATCTCGGGCGAACCGAAATGGATCAGGTCCACGTCGTACTTCCTTGCGGCCGCCTCGGCGAGCGTGCGCTGCAGCACCTTGTCGGTGCCCGCGCGCCAGATGTTGACCTTGACGCCGTACTTCGCTTCGAAGGGCTTGACGAGCGTCGGCTGGTCCTTCTCGGCGAAGGTGGTATACATCGTGAGCGTGCCTTCTTTCTTCGCCGCCGCGAGGATCCTCTCCATGCGGTCGGCGCCGCCGTAATCGAAGAGCGTCTGCGCTGCGGCGCTGCAGGCGATGAGCCCGCAGACGGCCAAAACGGCAATCGGCTTGATGGAGTTCTTCATGTGTCTCTTCCTCAATCGCGTATGTCCTGCAAGAACCAGTCCGTTGGCAGGTCGCGCCCGAGCCCCTCTCGCCGCGCCGCCTCGTAGGCCGCGGCAGCCACCGCGAAGAACTGCGCGCCCTGGACGTTGCCGCGCTCCGAATAGGTGATCTGGTCTCGCGCCGTGCGGCCGCGGACCCGGCCGCTCACCACGTCGGCGAAGCTGACGTCGCCGCCCTTGCCCGTCACCTGCGGCGCGCGCCGGCCCATCCGGTTTGTTCCCCACCGCGGATCCTGCGGGCGCGCGACGTATCCCAGGTACTCGTCGGCGGTGGCGAGCTCGGGCCGCCCCACGGGCGCGGGCGCCGTCCCCAGCCGCAGCGTCCGGTCGAAGCGGGAAAGCGCCGCGGCGTCGGGCCGCCCGCCGATCGATACGACGTGCGTCCCCGCCTCGATCCACTCTCCGCGGATCACGGGAACCGCGGAATCGGTGCACGCCGCGAGAATGTCCGCGCCCCGATACACTTCGCGCGGCGAATCGAAGGCTTCGCACTCGATATCGTGCCGCTCCGCAATCTCGGCTGCAAAGCGCTCGCGGTTCGCCCGCGTCGGGCTGAACACCTTCAGGTGCTCGATTCCCCTCACCTCGAGCAAGGCCTCGACGTGCGAGCGCGCCATGCCGCCCGAGCCGAGAAGCCCGAGCGTGCCGCAATCCTCCCGCGCCATGAGCGCTGTGCCGATGGCGCTGTCGGCGGCGACGCGCAGGTGTTGCAGGGTGCCGTCGTTGATGATGGCGAGCGGCTCGCCCGTTTCGACGTCGGTCAGGAACACCAGGCCGCAGTAGCGGCCCGGCCGCGAGCAGTACTTCTCGCGCGTGCGAGCGCCCTCGTACTCGCGCTCGTACACGACGTCGGATTTCATGCGGATGGCGAAATAGCCGCCGGTCGAACCGCCCTCCATGCTGCCCCATTGGTAGAACTTCGCCGGGTCGCGCGTCGGGATGCGGATGTCGATGCGCGGGCGGCACACGGCTTCGCCCGACGCGAGGTCGCGGTACGCCGACTCCAGCGCGCGACGCACCGCGGCAGGCTTGAGCACGCGCCGCACGATGTCGTTGTCGATCAGCAGGGTCACCGGCTTCCCTTCACGATGATTTCCTCGTAGAGCTTCGCCCAGCGCTCGCCCTGATCGACGAGAACCACCGGGTCGATGATTTTCAGGGAGCTCCGGTCCAGAGCGGTGCGGATCTTCGTGCTCGTCGGAACCGACCTGCGATCCGCCAGGATCCTCTGGCCATCGTCGCCGATCATGAACTCGTAGTACAGCAGCGCCGCATGCGGATGCGGCGCGCGCCGGATCACCGCGAACCCGTTGCCGTGCGCGATCGCCGGTGAAAGCATGAACCACTCGAGCGGCGCGCCCTGTCCTTTGAGCTGCTCGGCGGTGAAGTTGTAGACGGTGAGCGCGAACGGCACTTCACCCGAGGCCACCATCTGCGCGAGCAGGCTGTGCCCTCTGCGCACCGACAGGCCGTTCTTCGCCGCCAGCTCGCGAAACAGCTTGAGGCCTTTTTCTTCCCCGAGGGTGCGCACCACTTCGGCGAACCAGTCCTCATCGGAGGCCTCGATCCCGAGCTTTCCCTTCCAGCGCGGATCGAGGAGGTCGCCGTAAGACGCGGGCAGGTCCGCCTGCTTGATGAGCCGCGTGTTGTAGGCCTGGACGAACACGCTCAACCGGCGCCCAAGCCCACGCGCGATGCTCGGGCACCGCGGCCGGGATCAGGTCGGCGTGGTAGGACGAGCGCACGGGCTGCAGCAGCCCCTGGCGGCGCAGGAGCTCGAGCGGCACCGAGTTGCTGTCCACCAGATCGACCTCGTCGCGCCCCGCCTGTGCTTCGGCCACGGTGCGCTGCAGGACCTTCTCCGAGGCGGCGCGCCAGGCGCGGACCTTCACGCCGTACTTCTTTTCGAAGGCCGCGTTCAGCGTCGCGACGTCCTCGGGGGGAAACGACGTATACAGGCTGAGGAAGCCCTCGCGGCGCGCGCCTTCGAGCAGGCGCTGATGACGGTCTGCGCCCTCGTACGCAGCGAGGCCCGCCAGCACGCTCCTCGCCTCCTGCGCCGCGACGGGCGAAGCGAGACTCGCGACTGCGAGCAAAGCGCACAAGGGTTTCATGCGGTCGACACCGTTTTCGCCGGCTCTTTCTGCGCCATCGCGACGGCGTCGGACAAGCTCAGCTCGCGCGACACCACCATGGACACCGCGCGTGCGTCCTGCGCCGCGGGGGCCAGGCCCGGCGGCGCGAGCCCGCGCTCGACCGCCCTAGCCGCGTCCATCAGCAGGCGGCGGGTCTTGACGATGCCGTTGTCCGAGGAGACAAGGTGCTCCCGCGTGCGGTCCTGGATGGTCCCCATGCTTTCCTGTATCGCGGCATCCTGGACGCCGACGTCGAATACGCCGGAAAAAGTCTTTTTTGCCTTCTGCGCCGCGCGGTCGATCAGATAGTCGTTGCGCCTGTTCGCGACCGGGATGAAGGAACCTTCGATCAGCGGCACATGGATGCCGCGCCCGACATGGGCGGCTTCGCGCTCGGCCCCGGTGAGCGCCCGGCGCGGGTGATAGTCGATGCTGAACGTCCAGCAGCGCTCGTCATCGATCGGGACGAACGCGTGGCCGCCGTAGGGATTGTCCCCGTAGGGAGGAAAGAAGCTGAAGCACGGCATCAGCCACTGCGTGACCCGCCAGTAGTAGCGGTCCGTCCCGACGTCGCGGCGCGTCGCGACGTACAGGCCGGCAGGCGAAACCGTCGGGACGATTTTCGGGTGCCGGTCGGCGAGGAGCATCGCGAGGCTTGAGGGATCGCGCTTGAGCAGCGGGTCGTCGGCGACCGAGTGGCGGTGCAGAAAACCCGAATGAATCGAATCGAGCGCCCCTTCCATCGCCTGCAGGTAATTCGATTCCTGCAGGCGCTTGGAGACGTAGCGATGCGCAGGCGGCACCCGAGTCCATTCGTAAGCCGGCTCTTCCGGCTTCTTGTCCGCGGGACCGAGATAGGCCCAGATCACCCCGGCGAGCTCGATCGCCGGATACGATTTCAGCCTGATCCCTTTCCTCACGCCGGACTCCTCGCGCTCCGAGGGCAGGTCCACGCACTGACCCGTCACGTCGTACTTCCACCCGTGGTAGGGACAGCGGATTCCGCCCTCCTCGTTGCGGCCGAACCAGAGGCTCACTCCCCGGTGGGCGCAGAACTCATCGATCAGGCCGAGCCGGCCTTGCGTATCGCGAAACGCGATCAACGGCTCGCCCAACAGCTGCACCCGAACCGGCGCGCAATCGGGCTCGGGCAGCTCCTGCGCAAGCAATGCGGGCAGCCAGTAGCGCCGGAACAGGCGACCCACCGCGGTTCCCGCGCCAGCGCGGGTCAGCAATTCGTTGCGCTCTGCCGCGAACATGGCCTACCGCGGCGCAGCGGGCGCCGGGACTGCGGTGCTGCGCCCGTAGATCGTGTCCTCGAAGATCCTGGTCCAGCGGTCATAGTCGGCGAGCACGGCCTCGATATCGATGAATTTCAGGTCGAATTTCCTGAGATAGGGCTCGTTGCGGCGGTGCGAGATGACGTGGTTCAGCTCCGCGAGCAGCGTCTGGCCGTCGGAGAGGACGAAGTCGTAGAAGAGGACCGCCGCGTAGGGATGCGGCGCGCGCCTCATGACGCCGATTCCGTCGGTGTAGGCCACCGTCGGCGCGAGCGCGAACCAGTCGATCGGCGCGCCGCTCTTCCGGGACTGCTCCGGCAAATAGCTGTAGAGGGTCAGCGCGAGCGGGATTTCGCCCGCGACGACGAGGTTGTTGAGCAGTGCGTTGCCGTTTCGCACGGTCAGGCCGTTCGTCGCCACCAGGTCGCGGAAGAATTTGAGCCCTGCCTCACCGCCCATTTCCCGGACCAGCGTGAAGAACCATTCCTGTTCCTTCGCTTCGACCGCGATGCGTCCCTTCCAGCGCGGGTCGAGCAGATCCCCGAATGTTTTCGGCAGCTCTTCGGGCGTGACTCTTTTCGTGTTGTAGGCCTGGACGAAAATATAAACGCGCGGGCCGGCCCACTCGCGATGCGGCGCCACCGCCTCGGCGATCAATTCCCGCTGGTAGGGCGAGCGGACTTCCTGAAGCAGGTGCTCGCGGTGCAGAAGCTCCATTTCCGGCGAGGGATTGTGCACGACGTCCACCTCGAAGCGGCCGGCGCGCGCCTCGGTAACCGCCCTGCGCAGGACGTTGTTTTTGCCCGAGCGCCAGACCTTGACCTTGATCCCGTAGCGACGCTCGAACTCGGAGACAAGGCGTATGAGGTCCTTCTCCGCCATGGATGCGTACAAGGACAGCGAGCCCTCGCGCTTCGCGTTGGCGACGAGGCGCGACGAGCGATCGGCGCTCTCGTCGAGCGCCGGAGACAGATTGTGCTGCGCGAAAGCAGCTGTCCCGGCGGCGCAGGCGAGGAGGAAGAGCGCCGGGCGCGACAGCATGAGACCGAAGCCCTACGCGGGCTCCTTGACTCTTCGCTTCAAGTATTTCTCGACCAGCTCGGCGCTGAGCACGAGCTTGGCATCGTACTCGGGGGCGTCCTCGAGCTGCTCCAGATCGTTCAGCCCGCAGTACTTGTAGATCCGGTTGATCGCCGAGATCAGCCGCACCGGCTTCTCCGTGCTCGCGTTGAAATGCTGGTGGATCGTGTTGGGCGGAATGTAGATCACGTCCCCCGCCTCCCACTCCCAGCGCTTGACCTCGCTTTGAGGCTTCCAGTGATACGTGTCGGTGATCTCCACGTCGCAGTCCTGGTGCAGGTCGTAGCCCCGGCCCTCCACCACGTACAGGCATTCCTCGGCCAGGTGCCGGTGCCTGCCCGAGCGGCTGCCCGCCGGAATGATCTGCATGTAGGCGTCCACCGTCTCCATGCGCGTGTTCATCTGCTCGTTCAGAAGGTGCTTCAACAGCCCCTGGCGCGACATCTCCCAGGGCATGTCCTCCGGGTGCAGGATTTTCCTGCGCTTCGCGTTCCTCGCCGGAGCGGCAATCGCGTTCTCGAGCAGGCTCTGATACAGCTTCTGGTGGGCGCTGCCGCGCATCCACGCTTTCGATTCACCCCAGGCCATACGCAACTCCTTTCCCAGACTTTCCGGTCCCGAACAGTGTCAGTGGTTGTAGTTTTCCTCGAAGTGCCGCGGGACGAAGCCCGCACCCTCGGGCGTCGCTTCCTTGGGCCGCGGGATCACGGTCTGCTGGAACATCAGGTTCATGAACAGGATCATCGGCTTCGGTTTGAGCACGAGCGCCCGCGCGGGCTTCACCGGGTCCGCGTTGAAATGCTGATGCACGCAGTTCATATGCACGATCGCGACGTCGCCGGCCGACCAGTCGTAGCGCACGCCGTCGTGGATCTCGTAGCCCTTGCCGTCGAGTATGTAGAACGCCGCCTCGTTCACGTGGCCGTGCTTCTGCGTGCGTCCTCCGGGGCCGTACTCCTCCAGGTGCACGTGCAAGGTCTGCGTCATTCCGTCCACCGGCTCGATGAAGTGCTTGCTGAAAGACTGCGGGCCGTCGTTGAAGAGGAGGTCCTTGCCCTTGATCACGCGCGGCAGGCCCCTCAAGCGCGCGAGCTCCTCCTTGAGGCTGTACTGCCCCTGGATTCCGCGCACGAAGACGCGGTCCTTCTTGCTGCTGTAGTGCGATTCCTTGCCCATAGGCTTGCTCCGTCGTCTACCAGTTTGCTCCGTCGTCTACCGACCCTTGCCGAAAATCCCCTCGTACAGCTTCGCCCACTTGTCGTACTCGTCGAGCGTGACGCGCGCGTCGACGAACTTGAGCGGCAGCTTGTTGAGCGGCGTGTCGATTTTCCTGCTGGTCGGCACGAAGTCGCGCTGCGCAAGGATCTTCTGGCCTTCCTCGCCGATCTCGAAGTCGTAGAAGAGCACCGCGGCGTGCGGATGCGGGGCGCGGCGCGCGACGCCGACTCCGTTCGGCCGCGCGATCGCCGGGCCGATCGAGAACCAGTCGATCGGCGCGCCCTTGCCCTTGAACTGTTCGGCTTTGTAATTGTATACGGTCAGAGCGAGCGGCACCTCGCCCGACACGACGAGCTGCGCGAGCAGCGTATGGCCCTTGCGCACCGACATGCCGTTTTTCGCCACGATTTCCTTGAAGAGCCGGGTGCCTCTCGTCTCGCCGAGATCGCCGAACAGGCCCGCGAGCCAGTCCGAGTCCTCCTGCTCGATGCCGAGCTTGCCTTTCCACTTCGGGTCGAGCAGGTCCTCCCAGGTCTTCGGCAGATCCTGCTTCCTCACGGCCTGGGTGTTGTAGGCCTGCACGAACACGTTGAGGCGCGTCCCCACCCACTCGCCGTGAGGGCGGATCGCCGGCGCGATGAGATCGGCGTGGTGCGGCGACTTGACCTGCTGCAGGACGTTTTCGCGGTGCAGCGATTCCATTTCAGGCCCGTTGGTCTCGACCACGTCGACGGTGTTGCGGTTGGCGCGCGCTTCGGCGACGGCGCGCTGCAGCACCTTCTCCGAGCTGGCGCGCCACACGTTCACCTTGATGCCGTACTTTTTCTCGTAGGCGCCGACCAGCGCTCCCATGTCGTCGGACTGCGCCGAGGTGTAGAGGTTGAGCTCCTTTTCCTTCTTCGCTCCTTCGACCAGCTTCGAAAGGCGGTCAGGACCCGAGTACAAGCCGACGTCCGCCGCCGTAGCGTTGGGCTTGACCTGCGCGAGGACGCACGCCGGAAGGACGGCGCCCGCGAAGAACAGGCCGGCGACAATATTGAATCTGGAGGGCTTCATGAGTCCTCTCGCTCCGGTCAGTCGGCTTCCTTCTGGATCCTCTGACCTTTGAGGAATAGATCCGACCAAAGTTTCTCCCAGCGGTCGGCCTCGTCGAGCGTGATCACCGGGTCGATCATCTCGAAGGGGAATTTGTTGAGGTGCGTGTCCACGGCGCGGCTCGAGGGTACCCGGTTGCGTTCTTTCAGGATCGTTTGACCTTCGAGGGAGAGCATGAAATCGGCAAAGAGCAGCGCCGCGTTCGGGTGCGGGGCGCGGCGCGCCACCCCGATCGCGTTCGGGCGCCCGAAGGTGGGCTTGAGCGCCTTCCAGCGGATGGGGGCGCCTTTGACGACCAGCCGCTCGGCGTTGTGGTTGTAGATGGTGGCGGCGAGCGGGATCTCGCCCGAGGCGACGAGCTCAGCCATCAGCGTGTGCCCCGTGCGTATTTCGGGCTTCGCCGCGGCGAGCTTCCTGAAGAATGCGAGGCCCTTCTCCTCGCCCATCGCCTTGACCATCGCGCCGAACCAGTCGGCGTCGCCGGCTTCGATCCCGACTCGACCCGCGAAGCCCGGGCGAAGCAGGTCCTCGTAGCTGTTGGGTACCTCGTCCGCTTTGACAAGATTCGTGTTGTAGGCGACGGTAAAGAAATTGAAGCGGTCGGCGACGTAATGGCGATGCTTGGGAAAAGCGGCGGGCGGCAGGTTCTTGAAATGCGGACTGAAGAACTCCTCGAGCAGCTGCTCGCGGTGCATCGCTTCCATCTCCGGGCCGTTCGTCTCCAGGATGTCGCAGCTGAACCGCCCGGCTCGCGCCTCGGCGATCGCGCGCTGCAGGACCTTCTCCGAGCTCGAGCGCCACAGGTGGACCTTCACGCCGCCGTATTTCTTCTCGAAGACCTCGACGATCGGCACCGAGTCCTTGAGGTTCAGGGAAGTGTAGACGACGACCTCGCGCTCTTGCTTCGCGCCTTCGAGGATCTTTTTCTCGCGATCGGCACCCTTGTACAGGTAGATCTCACGGTTCCTCGCCGCGTCTTTGCCCTGCGCGAGTGCCAGCCCCGGCCACACCGCCGCACCCAGCGCACCTGCGACGATCCTTCTCCGGCGGGGGTCGATGCCGCTGCCACCGCGCATGCCGTCTCTCTCCTATTCTGGAAAGTTTGCTTTGAACTTTCCTCTTGAAAGTACAGGGCGGACGCTTTCGCGCCCGCCCCGGTGTTGCGCTTGCTGCAACTGCTGCCGGCCGAGCCGGCGCGGAGTCAGAAGGTGTAGGCGATGCCGACCCCACCCTGGGTGATATCCTCGCCCGGTCTCGGTTTCTGAGACGAGCTGTTGTAGACGGCCGCCGCGCTGTTGGTCAGCTTGCTGTAGAGCCCGAAAATGTACACGCTCGGGTCCAGGTAGTAGGCTACGCCCACGTCGATCTGGTGGCCTTCGAGGCCAGTCGTACTGCACGCCGTATTGAGCAAGGTGCAGCTGCCGGCACTCGATTTAATGTAGTGAACGGCGGTGCGCCACGCGGCGGTCCAGCGAGCTTCCCAGAGCAGCATGTAGGCTTTGTTCTTGTAATCCTGGAATCGGCCGTTGACGGTCACGTTGTCTTCCTTGTAATGCTTGGCGACGTAATCCGCCTCGATCGAGTGGTTGCCGATCTTGTACACGGCCGCAACCTGGTTCGCGACGTCCTTCGAGGTGACCGATGGATCCGCGGTGGTGCCGTCGGCAGTCTGGTTTCGTCTCGCGGAGGGAGAATTAAGCGAACCCCCGAAGAGATCGAAATGGGCTTCCTGCGCGAACGTGACGAGCATCGGCCCCTGCTCCCACTTGACCCCCCAGGACGCTACTCGCGGATCGCGCTTCACCGGACGGATCGTCTGCGACTGGCCCACAGCACTGTTACCGGAGGTATTATCGCCAGTACCGGTGGTGTCGCTGGGATTGCCCCGTGAATACTGCACCTTGGTCTGCAGTCCGCCGAGGATCGTCGGCGAGGCGAAGTCGATGGCGTTGGCGCGCCGCAAATTGAAGCTCGACGCGGAACTCGTGCCGAAGCCCACCTTTTGCAGCACATTGCTCTGCGACACGAAGTTGCCGCTGTTGACGCCGAGGAAGCCGAGGATATTGCCGTATTCCTTGTACGGCGTATCCATATTCCCCAGCCTGAACGTGCCCCATCCGTCGTTGGCGAGGCCAGCGAACGAGTTGCGATTGCCAAAGGTGGAGATAAAACCCGCAGTGTTCGCGGTCACAACACCCTCGTCCAAGGGGACTGTCTGCTCCAGTTGCCAAATCGCTTTCATTCCGCGACTGACGTTCTTGCTGCCACGGAAGCCGATGAAGCTATTGCTGATCTGCATCTCCCATCTGGGGATGATCTGATTGCCACCGAGTGATCCGGTGAGCGTCGAGAGCCCGGTCGTACCCGGAGCAGTTGCCCCGTCACCATGCAAGTGCGTCTCTTCCGGATAGAACTTGCCGTAGAACTCCCAGTCCGATCCCGCCGGGCTCTTGATTTGCGCGTAGGCGCTGGGCGCCGCCAGCGCCGCCCCGACAGCCAAGACCATCGCCTTCCTGTTCAATTTCATCCTCTCCTCCTTTTGTTTCGTAGTATCTCAGGGCTGCACCCGAAATCTTTTCCCTCGGTGTCGACCCGCCCCTGCCCCGATGTTCCTTCATGCAGAACAGTAATCGTTGCTACGGAACATCTGCGTCGCAAGTTACCCTCCGACCGCTGCGCTGTCAACGGAATGTAAGCTGGGCGGCGCAGTCAGGTGACCCGATCAGCGCCCGTATACTTCCAACTTATGGCGCCGCGGCTTCAGCGCGCGGCAAATCTCGCGGTTGACGCCCGCCTGCGGCAGCGCGATGCCCGCCTCCGCCGCCATCTCGGCGACGATCGCCATGTCGTCCTCGGCCCAGGCCATCGTCTGGCTGCCCCACTTCTCGAGCGGTCCGTTCGCACAGCTCGACATGAGGAGCGCGCGGCGCAAGGCTTCGACGTCGGCACCGTAGTGCTGCGCCAGCGCGAGTCCTTCGTGATCGGCGACCAGGCACGCCCACAGGATCAGATTGTTGACGGCCTTGGCGACCTGCGCGGTTCCCACGCCGCCGGTGTGCACCACGTCGGACGAATAGGCGCGCAGCACCGGGGTGAGGCGCTCGACGACCTCGGCGCTGCCGCCTACGAAGGAAAGCAGCGTGCCGCTGTCGGCGGCTTCGCCGCCGCGGCACACGGTGGAATCGACGACGTGCAGGCCCGTGCTTTCACATTCCTTCGCGAGATTCTGCGCGGTCTTGGGATGAATCGTGCTGAGGATCGCGACAATCGTGCCCGGCTTCGCACGGCGCAATGGCCCGCCTTTCGCGAGGAGCTCCTTCACTTCGCGGTCGAAGCCGACGCAGACGAGAATCGCGTCGCATTCGGCAGCGAATGACTCCGGGCTCGCGGCCCATTGGGCCCCGAGCTTTTTCACCGCGCCCGCCCTGGCCGCGTTGAGGTCGCAGGCGCGGGTCGCGAAGCCCTTGCGAGCCAGGTGCCCGATGATGGGCGTGCCCATGCGGCCTGCGCCGACGACGCCTACTGTTCTCAATTCACGCGGAACGGCGGTCTTCGTCATTCTCCACTCCTAAGAAAACCGGGGACAGACCACGTTTTTCCGATTTTCACACTCGGCGCTGCGAAAACGTGGTCTGTCCCCGGTTTTCAGCGCTTCTGGGTGATGGTATCGAGCAGCGCCGGTGTGCCGGCTTTCACCTTGGCGATCGCGCGCCAGAGCGCCGGAGCGACTTTGCCCGGCTCCTCGATCGGCCCTTCGGCGTACCAGCCCATCGAACGCGCCATCGTCGCGAAGTCCGGCGCGGGCTCGTCCATGTCCATTCCGATGTGCGCGCGCTCGACCGGCGTGCCGCGCAGCTTGGCCATCCGGATCTGGTGCTCCCAGTCGTTGTAGTACGCGCGGTTGTTGTACATGACGACGAGGAGCGGGATGCGGTGCTTCGCCGCGACCCACATCGCCCCTGCGTCGAACATGAGGTCGCCGTCGGGCTGCAGGTCCACCACCAGGCGCTTCTTGTCCCGGTGCGCGAGCGCGACGCCAAGAGAGATGCCGAACTGCGTGGCGGTGCCGAGCGACCGTCCGGGATGCCGGTAGGGCCGGTCGAAATCCCAGAGCATGCGCGCCCATTCGTCGAGCGTGCCGGCGGTGAGCACCCAATCCTCGCCTTTGATCGCTTCCCAGACTTCGGAGGCGAGCCGCGGCAGCGCGATCGGGCTCGCGTCCCAGCGCTCGCGGGCCTCTTTCGCCCAGCGTGCGCGCTTCGCGTCGCTTTGCTTGGCGATCTGCGCCGCGCGTGCCTTTGCCTGCACCGCAAACTTCTTGTCGTTCGCCGCGCGGTCCTTGAGGAGTGCGGTGAGCATGGGCATCGCGACCGAGGTGTCGGCGAGGATGCGCAGGTCCGCGTGGTGCATGCGCTGGTAGTCGAGCGCCCAGCTGGAGAGCTCGAGGTCGCCGAAGCCGATGTCGATCCATTTTGCGCCGGGCGGCACGATCGAGGTGAGCTCGCGCGTCGCGCTCGCGAGCTCGGTCGTGGGCCGCTCCCAGTCGCGGGTGTCCAGGCACAGCACGAGGTCGGCATCCCGGAACACGTCCTTTTCCATGCTCATGTTGAGCGGGTGCCGCGTGGGGAAGTTGAGGCGGCTGTCGACGTCGTATACAGG
>WNGL01008029.1_pt1 | contig 17100 bp, 12 predicted proteins | sample 5400591 | NCBI WGS metagenome assembly WNGL01 (sample SAMN13153377, study PRJNA577476) | soil metagenome | isolation source: 80 cm soil or saprolite under Garry oak tree replicate 1 | place: USA:California | collected 2016-06-15
TGCACCATGTGGGGGCGGTGCCGTTCGCCGAGTTGCCGCGCTGGCTGGCCAGGATCGACGTCGGCCTCACCCCGTACACGGACACCGCGTTCAACCGGGCCTCGTTCCCGCTGAAGACCCTGGAGTACCTGGCGGCCGGCCGGCCGGTGGTCAGCTCCGACCTGCCGGCGTCCCGGGGGCTGGCCGAGGAGAGCGCGGACGTGTTCGCCGTGGCCGGCCCGGCCGAGTTCGCCGCGCGCGTGCGTGAACTGGCGGACGTGCCGCACGACCCGGACGCGGTACGGCGGCGCAGGGCGGTCGCGCAGCGGCACTCCTGGGCGGCGCGGGCGATCCGGTTCACCCAACTGCTCACACTGGCAAGGAGTGACCACCGCGACATGGGTTCCGCTGCAACAAAAGACCCCGACGATTCGATGAACGGGACAGGCGAGCCGGCGAACGGCCGCACCAGAACCCCGAGGAGGACCGGATGATCCCGGTCATGCGGCCGATGCTGGGCACGGCGGAAGCGGACGCGCTGGCGGCGGTGATCGACAGCGGCTGGGTGGCGCAGGGCCCCCGGGTCGCCGAGTTCGAACGCCGGTTCGCGGCGTACATCGGTGCGGCCGAAGGGGTCGCGGTGTCCTCGTGCACGGCGGCGCTGCACCTGGCGCTGCACGTGCTGGGGATCGGGCCAGGTGACGAGGTCGTCGTGCCGTCGTTCTCGTTCATCGCGTCCACCAACGCGGTCCGCTACTGCGGGGCGACGCCGGTGTTCGCGGACGTGGATCCGTTGACCGGCAACCTTTCGCCGGCCACGGTCGCACCGCTGCTGACCGAGCGCACCAAGGCCGTCATGGTGGTACACCAGGGCGGCATGCCGGCCGACGTCGATGCGATACTGGCCTGCTGCGGAAGCGTGCCAGTGGTCGAGGACGCTGCGTGCGCGGCCGGCTCGACCTACCGGGGCCGCCCGGTCGGTGCCGGCGCGCTGCTGGCGGCGTGGTCGTTCCATCCGCGCAAGCTGCTGACCACCGGCGAGGGCGGCATGCTCACCACCGACGATCCGGCGCTGGCGGCCCGGCTGCGCAGGCTGCGCGAGCACGGCATGAACGTGTCCGCCGCCGACCGGCACCGGGCCGGCAAGCCGATCGTCGAGCGGTACCTGGAAGTCGGCTTCAACTACCGGATGACCGATCTGCAGGCCGCGGTCGGCATCGTCCAATTGGGACGGTTGCCGGACCTGGTCTCCTGGCGGCGGGCGATGGCCACGCGCTACCAGGACCTGCTGGCGGCCGTGCCCGGCGTGCGGGCGGTCGCCGACCCCGACTACGGGACCACGAACTACCAGGCGTTCTGGGTGCTGCTGGATGATGACGTCGCCCAACACCGCAACGACGTACTGGCGGCCCTGGCCGAGGCCGGCGTGTCCGCGCGGCGCGGCATCATGGCCGCGCACCTGGAGCCGGCCTACGAAGGCACGCCACACGTGCCGCTGCCGGTGACCGAACTGCTCACCGAACGCTCGCTGATCCTGCCGCTGCACCACGAACTGACCATCGACCAGCAGGACCTGGTGGTCGACGCCCTGGCGGCCGGCGTGCTGGACGACGATGCCGCGCGACACGGCGACAATGTCGACGGCGTCCCGGTACTCGGCGACACCGAACGGGTGCACGACCACCCGGACGCGATGGTGGTGCCGTGCATCGGATCCCCGAAGCGGCCGCAGGGCCGGCTGCGGTTGGCCCGGCGCCTCGGCCTGCTGGCCGACCGGTGGGCCACCGTCGTGCATCCGGCCGCGTCGATCGCGCCGGGCACCAAGTTCGGCGAGGGCTCCGTCGTACTGGCCGGTGCCGTGATCACGACTCCGATCGTGCTGGGCGCCCACATCGTCATGATGCCGCATGTGCTGCTGACCCACGACGACGAACTGGCCGACGGCGTCACGCTGGCCGGCCGAGTCACGCTGGCCGGTGGGGTACGCGTGGGCGAGGCAGCGTATCTCGGGCAGGGCGCGATGGTCCGGGAGTTCTTGACGATCGGTGCCGGTGCCGTGATCGGCATGGGCTCGGTCGTGCTCGCGAACGTCCCGGATGGACAGACGTGGGTCGGTTCGCCGGCCAGAAAGCTCAGGTAGGCCATGCGGATCATCGTGTACCCACACGCGATGGAGATCGGCGGCTCGCAGCTCAACGCGATCGCGCTGGCCGGCGCCGTGCGCGACCGGGGCCACGACGTCATCGTGGTGGCCGAACCGGGTCCGCTGGTCGATGTCGTGCGCGGCATGGGTCTGCCGTACGTGCCGATCCCGGAGAAACGCCGCCGGCCGTCCCTCGGCGTGGCGCGGCTGCTGACCCGCCTGGTCGAGGAGCGGTCGGTCGACGTCGTCCACGGCTACGAATGGCCGCCCGCCGTCGAAGCCTTCTACGGCCCCCGACTGCGGTTGGGCACACCTGTCGTCGCGACGATCCTGTCGGCGTCGATCGTGCCGTTCTTCCCGAAACCGATCCCGTTGCTCGTCGGCACCGAGCAGTTGCAGTACATCGCGCGGGACGCCGGTCATCGGCGGGTGAACCTGATGGAACCCCCGGTGGACACCGAGACCGACCGGCCCGGTGTCGGCGGCCGGGAGTTCCGCGCCCGCTACGCGCCCGACCCGGATCTGCCGCTGGCCGTGATGGTGTGCCGCCTGGTACCGGTGCTGAAGCGGGAAAGCCTGCTGTCGGCGTGTGACGCGATCGGTGAACTGGCCCGCGCCGGCACACCGGCCCAGTTGGTCATCGTCGGCGACGGCCCGATCCGCGCCGAACTGGCGCAGCGCGCCGCGTCGGTCAACGAGCGTGCCGGCAGACCCCTGATCGTGCTCACCGGCGAACTGGCCGATCCCCGGCCGGCCTACGACGCGGCCGACATGGTGCTCGGCATGGGCGGTTCGGCGTTGCGGGCGATGGCCTTCGCCAAACCGCTGATCGTGGTCGGCGAGCGTGGTTTCAGCGAGCTGCTCACGCCGGAAACCGGCCCGATGTTCCTGCGTGACGGCTGGTACGGCCTCGGCGGCACCGGCGCGACCGGGATACGGCGGGCCATGGCCCGGCTGCTGGACGATCCGGCACAACGCGCGACACTGGGCGACTACGGCCGCGAACTGGTGCTGACCCGCTTCAGCCTCCGCGCCGCCGCCGAGACACAGGAAGACGAATACCGACAGGCCATAGTGGACAACGTGGCCCGACGACATCTCGTCGGCGACGCGGTCAGCTCGGGAACCGGCCTGCTGCGGTACAAGATCCGACGCAAGATCGACCGGTGGCGCGGGACCGCCGCCGTGGACGACGCCAATGCCCAACCGAAGATCGCGGCCGAACGCGCAGCAGAGGTAACGAGATGACGGACATCCCCCTGGTTGCGGCGTTCATCAACGGTCCCCAGGTGGCCGCGTTCGAGCGCGAGTACGCGGACTATCTGGGCATCGCGCACTGTGTCGGCGTCGGCAGCGGCACCGACGCGCTGGAGTTGGCGTTGCGAGCGGCCGGGATCGGCCGGGGCGACGAATGCGTGCTGCCGGCGAACACGTTCATCGCGACGGCCGAAGCCGTGGCCAGGGCCGGCGCGACACCCATCCTGGTCGACTGCCAGGCGGACACCGGCCTCATCGACCCGATGGCGGTCGCGGACGCGGTCGGCCCACGCACCAGGGCGATCCTGCCGGTGCACCTGTACGGGCAGGCGGCCGCAGTGGAACAGATCCGGCCGCTGGCGGCCGGCGCCGTGGTGATCGAGGATGCGGCGCAGTCCCAGGGCGCCCGCCGACACGGCGCCGCCACCGGCACGCTCGGCGACGCGGCCGCGACCAGCTTCTACCCCGGCAAGAACCTGGGCGCCTACGGCGACGCGGGCGCGGTCATGACATCGGACGACGACCTGGCCAGCAGGGTCCGGCTGCTGCGTGACCACGGCTCGGACCGCCGCTACGAACACCCGGTCCTGGGCTTCAACAGCCGCCTGGACACGCTGCAAGCCGTTGTGCTGTCGGCGAAACTGCGTCGCCTCGACGGCTGGAACGACGACCGTCGCAAAGCGGCGGAGCGCTACCACGAACTACTGGCCAATGTGCCGCGAGCGGAACGCCCGGCGGTAGCCGAAGGCAACGAACCGGTCTGGCACCTGTACGTGGTCCAGGTCCCCAACCGGGACCAGGTCTTGCGGACACTGCACGAGGCCGGCATCGGCGCCGGCATCCATTACCCCACCCCCATCCATCGAACCGGCGCCTTCACCGACCTGGGCTACGGACCGGGCGCTTTCCCCAACACCGAACGACGCGCACACCGCCAGCTCTCCCTGCCGATCTTCCCGGAAATCACGGCGGCCCAACAGGAACGCGTGGTCGAAGTGTTGTCAGGAGCAGTGCGGTGAACGACGTCCACGTGCATCCGGCCGGCCTGTGCGAAAGCGACGACGTCGGCGCGGGCACCCGAATCTGGGCCTTCGCGCACGTACTGCCGGGTGCCGTCATCGGCACGGACTGCAACATCTGCGACGGCGCGTTCGTGGAAACCGGTGCAACACTGGGAAACCGCGTCACGGTCAAGAACGGAACGCTCGTCTTCACGGGCGTAACGTGCGAGGACGAGGTCTTCCTCGGCCCCAATGTCCTGTTCACCAACGACCTGCGCCCGAGAGCCCACCTACGCAAGGGAGCGGACGAACTCCTGCCGACCCGCGTGCGGCGTGGCGCCAGCCTGGGCGCGGGCGTCGTGGTCGTCTGTGGCCACGTCATCGGCGAATACGCGTTCGCGGCGGCGGGCTCGGTCATCGCGACGGACGTGCCGCCACACGCGTTCGTCGCCGGCAATCCCGCCCGCCACAAGGGCTGGGTCTGCACGTGCGGCAACCGGCTGACCGCCAATGCGCGGCCTGCGATCTGCGCTTCGAACCGGCGCGGGAGGGCGGCCTGCACCAGCTCGCACGTCGTCAGTCTCCGTAGTACATGCGGTTGAGGTCGATCAGTTCGACGTCGCCCCGCTTGTCGGCCACGCGCTGGAGATCACCGGTGAAGCCGGACCGGGCGAAGATCAGGAGCTTCGGCAGGGCCCCGACCCGGGCGCTGGGCAAGAGCCCGCGCAGGTGCTCCAGCCGCTCCATCTGCGGCACACCGACAGGTGTGAGTGTCCCCTTAGCCTCACCGATCGCTGTGACCCGCTCGGCTCCGAACGCCGGCGACTCCGTCACCACGAGATCAAGCTCGTGCCCGCGCCGATGTTCCCGGCAGGGAATCTCGGTCGGGCGCACCCAACTCGCCCGCCCGCCGAGACTCTCCGGCGCGGCATGCTCCACGCACCACTGGCGGGCCAACTCCTCGAAGTGCGGACCGTAGATTTTCGCGGCGACGGTGTCCGCGTTCTCGGCCCAGACCCGATCCGCGAGTCCCACCACCAGTTCCGGCTCGTAGCGCTGAATCAGCAGCCGGTGCAGCCGCACCACCGGCTCGGCGATCTGGAAGACACTGCGCTTGTCCCGCAGCGCATCGTCGACCTGCTCCAGTAGTCCGATGTCCTGCAGCCCGGACAGCAGGTGGCCCAGCGCGCTGCTCGGCCGCCCCAACGCGGCCGCGATCTCCGAACGCCGGTGATGGCCCGCGCTCACCGCCGTGAGTGTCGCCGCGTACGAGGTCGGGTCCGAGATGGAGGGCTCCTCACGCAGCAACAGGTTGCCTTCTCGGAACATCGCCGATGCCGGGTTCAGCAGCCGGCGCAGCACCCAGCCGTCGAAGTCCGCCACACCGGCCGGCCCCGTACCCCCGCACATCTCCTTGTAGGCGGGAGTTCCACCCACCAGGGCGTGCAGCCGAAAGGCCAGCTCCGGATCCGAGTCCATCCCCCAGAAGGCGGCCGCCTGCCGGAACCGGAAGGGCCGAACGACCAGCTCCATGCTCGCTCTGCCGCGCAGGGGCGCGCCGCTGCCCAGCAGGTGCGCCATCGTCGTCAGCGCACTGCCACACAGGATCAGCCGGGTCCGCGTGCGTTCCTTGGCAAAGCTCAACGGGCTCAACGCCTGCTGGAGATAGGAGGGAAGGGCGGGCGTGGCACCGACCAGGTACGGGAACTCGTCGATGACGACGGGAACCGACGCGTCCTCACCGATGCGCAGTAGCTCATCCAGCGCCGCGCGCCAGTCAGCGAAACGCACTGGCTGCCGCAGCCCCCGATACGCCGCATACACCGCCCCCAGATCCGCCAGGCTCTGCGCCTCGCTCTGTTGCGTCGCTGCGAAGAGGAACCCACCGGCCTCCCGCACCAAGAGCTCCAGCATCAGCGTCTTTCCCTGCCGTCGACGCCCGTACACCAGCCCGAGCGACGCCCCCGGCATCGCCGACCCGGCGAATTCGCCCAGCTCCCGCCACTCCGCATCTCGCGCAAACAACCGGTCCGGCTTGGCGAACACCAACAACACCTCCACGACTATGATAGGCGAAACTATCATAGTCTACGCAACCATTAGCGCAGTCACCGGGCCGGTGGCGCGATGGTGTCGAGGGACCACCTGGCCCGGAACGCGTTGAGGGTCAGCCACGCGAGTCGGGCGTTGACACTGAACAGTTGGCGTATGGAGGCCAGGGTGTCGAACGACCCGTCTCCCGTTTCGTCACGCCCGAGCGCGAGTTGCGTCTCGTTGAGCTCGTCGGTGAAGACCTGCAACAACGTCGCGCCCAGGTAGAGGTAGCCCAGGGTGCCGATCTGCAGCCTGGCGAGTGCGTCGACATCGGCGTCGTTCGGCTCGTTCGGCTTCGGCGTCAGGTCGATGGGTGGCTTCGCGACCGCCGCCAGCAGGATCGCGATGTCGACGTTGTCGACCACTCCGTCGAGATGCCGCAGCAGGTCGCTGGCATAGGGTTCTCGGGTGACCGTCCGCGCGATCACCGAACGAAGACCGCTGATCTTGTTGTGCAGGTCCTCGGTGACGAGTGTCTTGGCGACCGCTCCGAGGGTGGGCAGCGGCGCGCCGGGTTCCACCTGTCCGACGATATCGCGGGCAACCCGGATGATCTCCCTGGGCAGGCCACCCGCGAGACAGTGGCCGAGGCAGAGAAACGTCTCCGCAAGTCCGATCACCCGGGTGCGGAGCAGCGAATACGTGTCGTTCAGCGTCAGGTACTCGACCCTGCTGATCTCGTCGAACGCGCTGTCGAACGCGTCCCGCATCGGTAGCCCGCGATCGAAGGAGGTCAGTGCCTCCTCGGACACGGACACCAGGAACAGATAACCGGAGCGGTCGAGGCTGAACAGCGCCTTGAGCTCATTGACGAAATTCTGGGCATTCTCGGACGACGGTATCTTGTCGAGTTCGTCGATGATGATGATGACCCGTATCGGTGGCAGATCGACAATCTTGTCCAACACGTCGAGCGTGATCCGCAAGAACCGCCGAAAATCGTCTACCACCTCAGGATACGAGCGGCCGACCTTGGTGATCTCTCGGGACCGGGTCATGCTGGATTCCGACCCGAAGGGCAGGCTCAACTTGCCGGACCAACCCGATGTGAACCGCTGCTGGAAACGGACGTCGACCAGCCGGTCGATCGCGGAGGCGTGGAGTTCGGCAAGACTGGCCGGATTCATGTTGCGACTGGCGACCTGGTCCGGCCGGCGGACCGGCCGGTGCGCGATGACGAGGAACAGTCCAACAACACCGACGAAGATGATGAGCGGCCACCAGGCGTCGGCCACGATGGTGCGCAGGTTCTGCCGGCCGCGCAGCACCTCCGCACCGATTGTCGCGACTGTCGTCCAGCCGGCGACATAGAGGATCGGCCGACGATACCGACCGATCGCCCGCCGCAATCGCGCCCGCAGCCGAGGCCGCCCGACACCCAGAGCCGATGCGAATTCGATCACCGACTCACACAGTCTGGCGTAGAGGTGCAGGACGAACTCGCGTGCTTCGTACTTGACGGGTACGGACTCGGTGAAGGCGAGATGCGGGCGCTGGCCGGGTTCGAGGAACATGCCTTCCTGGCACGCTTCCAGCAGCGTGGTCTTGCCGACACCCCGTGGTCCGGCGACACCGATCGCGCCGCCGTCGATCTGTCGGAGCTGACGTCGGAAGCGATCGAAGACGCGCGTCGCCACGATATAGTCCCGGCTGCGCATCTGGCGCAGGCCAGGAGCATCCCGTATATCGAGCTTGACCGAAAAATTGGGTTCGAGGATCTCGTTCAGACGACGGCGAAGAAACGGTACGATCGCTCGTTCACGGATCGCGACCCGCCAGTCCGCCAGTGCGGCGCTGGCCGCTTGTCGAAGATTCCGCTCCTCGGTATACCAGTTTATCGAGCTGATCCCGACTCGTCGCCCGCCGGAGGATTGCCTCCGGGCAGGTGACGCCAGCCACTCTTTCCGTTGTTGGATCTTCAATCGGGTATCGCGCGCCGCCAGGGTGATCTGGGACCGTATCAGGACGGTGCCGAATATCATGACGGCGACAACGACGCCCCAGGCAACCGCGGTAGCACCGGCACCAAATCGTGAACCGAACAGGTAGTCGCGGACCTGCCATATTCCGACACCGGCTCCCACCACGACCACACTGATCGCGACACCACGCAGTAGCAGCGTCCCCTGGCCGACCAAGAAGTTGATATCGAGATAAGCGAAGATCAGGAACCCGATCAGGACAAGCACTCCAACGCCAACGACGCTCCAACCCAAAGCTGCCCAACCTGATCGGAGCCAGTGACCGGTCGGTCCCCACAACCGCCACAAGAGAATGGGGTACGCGTTCATCAGCGCGACGGCTGTTCCCAACGCCGACCGCTCCTCAGCGTCGACATAGGTCGCGCCGAGCCCTTTCTCCACCGGCACGGCGGCAACCAGCACCAGCAGTATCGCCACGATGGTGATCCCGAGCGCGAACCCGATGCTGCCGACGAGCCCGGCGACCCGGAAAGCCGGAGCCCACGCCATGGCCTGGGCGAATCCATCGACAGCCAGGATCGCCGCGACAGCCACGAGGCCGAGATAGGCCCCGAACACAGACGCCAGGGTGATGTCCGGTGGCGTGAAGGCCCCCACCGGCCGTTCGCCTTCGTGTGCGGCGAGACGCCGACGGGCTTCCTGGAGTCGCGACATTTCAGGCGTTGTGATCGCGAGTAGTTCGTCGGCTTGGCCAAGGGTTTCGTCATACATGACTTTCGCCGGTAATCGGACACGGGCCAACCCGTTCCCGATCTCGGGCACATTGAGGGCTTCCGTGATGAGATCGGGCAGTAGGTCCCGGAGTTCCTGGACCACTACCTGACCCGCTGATCCCCCGGTACGGTCCGGGGTTGCGTCGCCGGCTGACATGGTGCGCTAGCCAAGGTCCCGCAACAGGCGCCGCAACGGCCAGACCACCGGCACGTACACCGCCAATCCCAACACCACGCCCAGGACCAGTCGAACCGCGTTCGGCGGCGTGTTCCACCGCACCGCCAACACGACCGCGACCAACAATACGCACCCGACAACCGGCCGTACGACAGCCCGGCCCAATACCAGCGCCGGCACCCCGGTGGCCCGCACCGCGAGCACGAACGCCGGCAGCACCAGCGCCACCGCGACCGCGGCATGCGCGGCGCCGACCCCGCGAATCCCGTCGAGATGCGCACCGATCGGCAGGAACGCGACCAGCGCGGCAAACCAACCGGCCTGCAACCACATGGTCCGCTGCCCCAGCCCGAGCGCGACCAGATAGTCGTACCCGAGCTCGCACGCCACCCGCACCGCGCCGAGCAACACCAGGAACTCCAGTGCCCCGGCGGCCCCCCGCCATTCCGACCCGTACAGCGTCGTCACAACCGGCAGGGCCAGCAGGCCGAGCAGCGCACACACCGGCAGTGTCGCGGTCATCAGCAGCCCCGCCAACCGCGCCAGCACTTCCTGACGTCGGCGCGGATCGTCCTGCACCCGCGCGAATGCCGCCAGTGACACCCGCCGCACCACCGTGGAGAACATGTTGACCGGCCAACTGGCCAGGTTGAAAGCCTGCAGATAAAGGCCGAGCGCGACCGCCCCCAACACGTGGCCGGTCACCACGTAGTCGATATTCAGCATGCCGACGACCAGCAGGCTGGCACCCGCCAACGGCAGGCCGAACCGAATCAGCTCCCGCGCCTGTCGACGGTCGAAACCGGGCCGCGGCCACAGGTCGATCAGCCGGAACAACAGGACCGCCGTCACCCCGTTGCCGAACAACCTGCCGATAGCCAGACTCCACGCACCGAAACCGGTCAACGCCAATACGACCGTGATGCCGGTCGACAAAGCCAGGTTCGAGAAATCAACCACCAACCGGGTGCCCTGCCGAAACTCACGGTTGACCAACTGGGCCGCGGCCGCGGTGGCACCGTCGATCAGCACCGAACCGCACAACAGCCGGACAACGCCGGTGGCGCCGGGAGAACCGAGCTGTAGCGCGAACTCCGGTGCGGCGAACCAGCAGATCACGAACAGCACCGCACTGCTGACGATCGAAATCGTGGTGACCGTCGGCGCGATATCCCTCGGATTGCCCGGCCAGCGCACCAACGCGAGGCTGACACCGAGCTCGTGATCGACAACAGCGCCGCCAACGCGACCAGCGCGACCGCGAAGGCGCCGAAATCGGCCGGCGACAGAATGTGGGCCAGCACAATGCCGGTGATCACGGTGCCGAGACGGCCGATGGCGGTGTTCAGCAGGCTCATGCCCAGCGCGCGGCTGACCTTCCGATCGGGTTTCTCCGGTGTGACATCGGGTTCACCGGTGGCGTCATGGTCGATTGCTGTCATCTCGGCCACCGATCGGCAAGCGGCCACCGCGCGACCGAATCCGGTATTACGATACGTGGTGGTCCGCATTCACTGCGGCGCTCCGACAGCCCCGAACGCGCAGAAAACTCAGAAGGCGAGGACCGGCGTTGCGCCGTCATCAAGCCGCGCTCGTGGCGGCGGTCGCCGCGGTGTTGATGCTGGACGTCGGGGTCCTGGTGCACTGGCCGTGGGTGTCGGGCAGCCGGGCAACACCGTCGGCACAGGCCCAGGCACAGCACGCGCGGCAGGTCGCCGTGCCGACAACGGTGCCCGGTCCGAACAACACCGGCTGGCGGCACACCGGTGTCGAGCTGACACCGGTGGACTGCGGATCGGACGGCGAGCTCGTCGTTACCACCGAGGGCGCCCGGCTGGACAGCGCGCTGATCGGCTGCAACATCCGGATCGACGCCAACAACGTGACGATCAGCCGGTCGCTGGTGATGGCGGGCGGGCCCTGGGCGATCTACAAACCGGACCAGTTCACGAACCTGACGGTGACCGACGTCGAGATCGCCGGCCGGCCCGGTTGCCAGGCCGCGCTCGCGTTCAGCCACTACACCGCGACCCGGCTGAACATCCACGGCTGCGAGGACGGCGTACGCGCCGACACGGGCGCCACCGTGCGGGATTCGTGGATTCACGATTTCTGGGACGGACGGGTGAACGGCCAGCAGGTCGGCCAGGCCACCCACGACGGCGTGTCCACCACCGGCGGTTCCAACCTGACCATCCGCCACAACCGGATCGACAATCCGCGCAGCCAGGACGCCTGCATCATGATCGGCGGCCAGTACGGCGAACCGTCGAATGTGGTCATCGAGGACAATTATCTCGACGGCGGCAACTACACGATCTTCCTCGCGCAGTACGGCACCAACCGCGTGATCAAGAACAACACGTTCACCAGGACGTTCCTGACTGGGCCCGCGAACGTGAGCGGTTCGTACGTGTGGTCCGGCAACGTGTTCACCGATGGCACGCCCGTGCCCAACTGACCGCCGCATCAGGTCGCCCGTTGTTCGTTGCGGCGTAACAGGAAATGGGTGACCACGCTGGCGGCGAGCACGATCGTCAGTGCGTCCAGCGGCACCCGGAGCCGCAACCGGGTGAAGTACACCGCCAGCAGCAGGACGTTCACCCCGATCGTGCCGATCAGCAGTTTCTCCGTTGGATGCAACGGGAATCGGCGGAACAGCGCGATACGCAACAATGCCAGCGCGAGAATGGGGTAGTAGCTCAGGGCGGACACCAGATCCTGTGCCGTGCTGTGCTGGCCCGATGTCGCGAGTTCGTCGTGGTAGGAGAAGTTGTTGGCGACCTTCTCGGCGTACAGCGTCGCGGCGCGGCCCGGATTGTCGTGGATCCAGATCAGCGCCTGCTGGGTGTAGAAGCGGTCCAGCGTGACCTCGCCGAACTGGCGCTGTTTGGCCACGGCCTCGTAGCTGGAGATGTCGGCGTTCCGGCCGGCACCGGGTGTCGCGTGTGGACTGTTGCCCAGCAGCAGGTTCACGCCGTTGTTCGTGGACACCGGCACGAACGTATGCAGTTGCGCCAGGTTGCGCGCGCTCCAGCCGACCGGCAGCACGGCGACGGCCACGATCAGCACGGCAACGGACCGCCACGCGACCCGCCGGTTCGTCCGCCACTGCCGCCATGCCAGCCACAGCACCAGGCCGACCACGGTCACGCCGAACGTCGGCACGGTCAGCGTGAGCAGCCCACCGAGCAGGCCGGCCACGACGGCCATCAGCAGTCGGTGCCGGCCGGTGACACCGTCCGCCGGGAGCGCCCGCAGGCCGACCTCGACCATTGCCAGTAGCAGAAATAATGCCGGCACCTGCGGATAGAGCGTGGTCGCCGTGTAGATCAACAGTGGATAGCAGGCGACGACGACGGCCGCGATCGCGCCGGTGGCCGGCGAGTGCGCGCGCCGCCCGAGCAGGTACGTGAACCAGACCGAGCCGGCCAGCGCGACCACGCCGACCATCCGCATGGCCAGCACGCTGCCGCCGGTCACCAGGTACACCGGCAGCAGCAGGAAGATGTAGCCGGGCGGCCGGTACGCGGTCGGTTGGACGCCGTCGAGGCTGAAGCCGTGGCCGTGCGCGAGCGAGTGCGTCAGCGAGACGTAGACCTGCTCGTCGAAGTAGCGCAGTTCGGTGCCGAGGAACAGCGCGTAACCGCCGGCGATCATCACGCTCACCGCGACCGCGACCAGCGCGATGGTCCGCGCGTGCTCGGTGAGCCACTCCCCCAGCCGCAGCGTGCGCGCGGCCGCCGGTCTCGGCACCGCCGGCAGCACAACGTTTCCAGTCATTCCGTCCCCTCGAACGCGGCTCGGACTCGCTTGCGGGTGGACAACCGGCCGACGATCGGCAGCATGTCGTCCGGGTTCTCCTTGACGTGCCGCCACAGCGCGCCGATCAGGCCGACCAGCAGGAAGCACATGCCGCTGGCCATGATGAAGCCGAACGCGTCATACGTGGCGTCCGCGACGATGATCACCGACAGGCAGGCGATCAGGGTCTGGCCGAGATCGCGCAGCACCGGATCGCTGGTGGCCATCCGCACCCGGATCGCCGCGTAGACGCCGGCCAGCAGGACGAGGATCAGCGCCCCGAGGCCGACGGCGCCGTTCTCCACCAGCGTGCCGAGATACTGGTTGTCCAGCGGGCCGTACTTCTGCGGCAGGTACGTGCCAAAACCACGGCCCAGCAACGGATGCAGCGCGATCTGCACGTCCGCGCGGGCGTAGTCCTCGGTCCGGTGCTGGATGCTCGGATCGCCGGACAGGTTGTTGAACAGGCTGAACAGCGTGCCGATCAGGCCGGGGACGAACAGCCGCATCACCACGGTGAATCCGGCCGTGACGAGGATCGCCTGGATACGTCGCTTGCCCGACCACGTCGGCAGCAGCACCAGGCCGGCGGCGAACAGGCCGAGGATCGCCGAACGCGACAGCGACACCATGGCGCCGATGGCCACCGTGCCCAGGCACAGCCACCACGGCCACGACCGCCGCCCGAACCGCACCGCACGGAACGCGTAGTGCACGGCCAGCGGGGCCGCGATCGAGCAGACGACGCCGTACTCGATCGGATGGCCCGCGGTGCCGGAGGGACGGCGGAAGATCGACCGCGCCAGCAGGGTCTGCACGTTGTTCACCTCGCGCAGGCCCGGCACGATCATGTAGTGCGTCGGGTCGATGCCGACGAAGAACTGGATCAGGCCGACGGCCGCGACGAACGTGCAGCCGTAGACGACGATCCGCACGACCTTGTCGATCCGGCCGAGTCCGCGCACCGAGTCGCACACCATGATCCCGACCACGGCCGTCGCCATGATGGTGATCACGCTGCGATCGGTGGCGTTCAGCTCGTCCGACGGCAGGTAGCCGAACGTGGCGTAGCCGTAGGTGGCGAGCTGGGACAGCGCGAAGCAGAACAGCGACGTGCGAACGAGGCTGCGGCCCTTCGCCATGCCGACGGTGTTGACCATCTGCGCGCAGAACCAGAGCAGGCCCAGCCCCATCCCGACCAGCATGCTCGGCGCCAACGCCAGCGGAATAGCCGCGACGACGAGATGCGACGGCAGGAAGAACAGGATCCCGCAGAACACGCAGACCAGCGTCGCGCCGTCGGCACGCTGCCGGCGGTTCGGCGGTACGACGCCGAAAGTGTCGGTGGGCGGACCGTTGTCGTCCAGCACATCCGCTTGCGCGTCTCGCCGGCCGCGAGCTACATCGACCGCGGTCACGACTCAGCCGGTTGGCGAGTCGGGCGACCGGAACTCGGTGCGCGGCCAGTCGTGACGGTTGCCGTTTCCGTTGCCGTTGCTGGCTTTCCCGTTCGCGCCGCCGTTGTTGGTCGACACAGGTGTCGGGATCGGGCGCGGCTTGGCCGATTCGCGCTGGGCGACGCTCACCGGATGCGGTGCATTCCGGGATGTCCCGCCACCGGCGCGGACCGGTTGCGGCGCGGGGACATCGCGGGGTGCCGGGGCCGGGCGCATCTGCTTGGTCGGCGCGGCGGACTCGTCGAACGGCTCGTCGTCGGGTTCGACGGGTTCCAGTCCGTCGTCGTCCAGATCGTCGTCGGCACGCTTGCGGCGCCGGTTGGACGACCAGCTCTCGATCCCGTACGCGGCGGCGAGGCTGAACACCAGGCCGAGCACCAGCGCGACACCGGCCGCCTTCACCTTGTTGCCGATCTTGGTGGTCGCCGTGGTCGGGCTGACCACGCTCTGTGTGCCGATGTAGGTGCTGGGCGGGGCGTTCAGGTTCTTCTGCCGCGCGTCCAGCTCGTTCTGGGCGTACTTCAGCACCAGGCTCACGGTGAGCTCGGCCTCCGCCGGCGAGGTCGCGTCGGCGACGATCACCACGAACGGCCCGCCGGTCTGGCCGTCACCGGCCTGGTAGGTGCTCACACCACCTTCGGCCGCGATCTGCTGGCTGATGGTCGGGCTGCTCAGGCTCTGGATCAGCAACTGGGTGGTGATGGTGAGGCTGCCCTCGAAGTCCAGCAGCGGGTTGCCCGGGCCGCTGGCCTGGGCCGGGTTGATCGCGGTGGTGGCGCCGGCGGTGGGCGCGGTGAGCACGATCGTGCCGGTCGACTCGTACTGTGTCGGCACCTTCAGGAACACCCCGCCCGCGATGGCGAGCGACACGACGAAGACAGGCACCGCGACATACCATCGACGCAGGAGGACGCCTATCGCCTTCCAGAAGTCCATGGTTCCTCTCCGATCGGTGGCCTCGCCCCGGCACGGTCCCGCCGCCAGCCACCCGACGTTCCCGTCCAGAGGGCAGCGGCGGACACGCCACCTGTCAGGTCAATCGACGGGGAGGCGGAGACGTTACGTAACCGGGGCCATCTGGGTGAGAGCTGTATCGTTCGCCACGTGCGCCTTGGCTTCGCCTGTGCCTGGGATCCCCTGCCCGAGCCGACCTGGTCCTACACTCCGTGGCTGCTGCGTGCGGCCCTGCGGACCAGGGCCGACGTCGTGGACCTAGGCCTGAGCTACCCGGACGCGGTCCGGCTGCCGTTGAAGGCGGTGCACGCCCGCCGGGTGGACGGCCAGTGGGTGTCGATGTGGAAGCACTCCCGGTTGGCGCGCGGTTACGCCACGCGTACGTTACACAGGGCCGAACGCGCCACGCCCTGCGATGTCGCGCTGGAGATCCAGGATCTGGCCTCGCTGCGCACGCCGTACCTGGTGTTCCAGGACCTGAGCTATGACGTGCTGCTGGACGAAATGGAAGCACAGGGCACACTCGTGCACTTCCCGTCCCTGACCCGATCCGACGCGCTGCGCCTGCGCGACCGGCAGCACCGGATCTACGCCGACGCGGCCGGTGTGCTGGCGATGAGCCGGTGGTTCGCCGAGCACCTGGTGCGGGTGTCCGGCGTGCCGGCGGACCGGGTGCACGTGGTCCATCCCGGCGCGTCCGCTGCGTCCACTTCGGATGGTGTCCGCGCACAGCGCGCCGAGCGGCGGCGATTGCTGTTGGTCGGCAAGGATTTCGCCACGAAGGCCGGCGAGCAGGTGGTCGCCGCGTTGCGACTGCTGCGGGCCGACGTCGACCCCGAGATCACGCTCACCGTGGTGGGACCGAAGGAATGGCCGATGTCCGGCGAGCTGCCGGCCGGCGTGCGGTTCCTCGGCCGGCTCCCGATCACGCAGATGCGGGAGCTGTACGCCGAGCACGACCTGTTCGTGATGCCGTCGCGCTTCGAGGGGTTCGGCATCGCGCTCGTGGAGGCGCTGTCGCACGGCCTGCCGGTGATCGGACGGCGGGCGTTCGCGATGCCGGAGATCGTGCGGCCGGGCGACAACGGCGATCTGGTCACCGGCGACGATCCGGCCGAACTGGCCGGTATCGTGGCCCGGCTGCTGGCCGACGACGGGCTGTACGAGCGGGTAGCCGAGCAGGCGGCCGGGGTGCGCGCGTACTACTCGTGGTCGAGGGCCGCTGACGACGTGATCGCGGTGGCGGCGAGGATCTAGCGATGCATCCCGCCGTGCACACGTATCTGGCGTTGTTGGACACCGCGTTGCCCGATGCGTACACCGGCGTCTACCTGACTGGCTCGACCGCGTTGGGCGATTGGCAGCCCGACCGCAGTGACCTGGACATCCTCACCCTCACGACCCGACCGCTCACCGAGGCCGATCTGGACGCGCTCGCCGCCGCACACGCCACGGTGACCGAACGCCCCTACCTCGACGCGATCTACGTACCACTCATACTGGGCCGAGCCAAGGCATGGCGACTGGGCGACGACACG
>WNGL01010377.1_pt1 | contig 17100 bp, 13 predicted proteins | sample 5400591 | NCBI WGS metagenome assembly WNGL01 (sample SAMN13153377, study PRJNA577476) | soil metagenome | isolation source: 80 cm soil or saprolite under Garry oak tree replicate 1 | place: USA:California | collected 2016-06-15
CGCAGACGGGGTGGTTGGTTCAAGCCACCGATTATCGGAAGTTGAACGAACCACCCCGTTCTTGATGTTTCGCCCTACCGGGCTCACGCTTCGCGCCGCGCCTCCAAAGGAACGGGACCATTTACTTGATGGCGCGGCCTCCCCTCCTTTGCCAAGGAGGGGACTTCGCCTTTCCCGCCGGTTGTCCCAGACGCCTTTTCTTAGTACTTAGTCGCAGGGCACACAAAGTTCACAGCGTCGTCCGTGCTTCCGCTTCCTTTATAAGTCGCAACCTGCGGATATGGACATAGCGGACGCGTGCGGTCTACCGCGCCATTTCGGTTGCGAGACGCAAGGATCTGCTCCGGCGCCTTGTGTTTCTCCACCCATTGCTCGAGCGCGCTGAGCATGTCGAAACTGCTCGTGCCATCGCCGCCGCCGCAGTGGGCCATGCCCGGCACCATAAACAGACGATAGTTGTCTTTCACCTTGCCGGCGTCTCCCATCGTCTCGAGCACGCTCTTGTAGTAATTCACGCTGCTCATTGGAGTGATCTGTGGATCGCTCCAGCCGTGATAGTGGATGAGCTTACCGCCGTGTGCAAAGAACGGTTTCAGATTCGGGTCTTGCGCATTGATCGTGCCATTTTCGATCTTGTGCGTCAGAGCCATATCCGTGTCGAAGTTGAGAGTTTTGTAATCCCAATTCGCATCCTTGAACACCATGTACTGGAACATCTGTGCTCCAAGAGCGAACGGTTGCGGCGACGCAAACGTGGCCCAGCCGAGTTCGCTTCCTGGTTCGAGACCGGGAAAGATATCTTGCTTGCTTCGTGGATTGACTACGGCAGTATAGCTCTTGCGCGCAGATTCCACCTGAGGCGCCGTCAGACACGTTGCCGCCTCGCCACTCTTGCATTCCAGCACTTTCGGATCGAACTTGCATACTTTTGGATTTTCCAGAACGCCATCCTTCACACCGTCGCCGGCATCACAAGCTTCGAGGACGGCATTATGGATCAGCGGGTATTTGCTTGCAGGGATGTAACTGGCTTCGTCCTTGTGCATCGCTTGAGCAACATACATGGAGAACGCCGCCCGGCCCGTCGTATCGAGTGCCGGTGCGCCGGCGATGATGCCGTCGAAATCCTCCGGGAAACGCTGCGCTTCCTGGAGTGCCTGTCTTCCACCGGCCGAGCAACCATTGAAGTAAGAGAGCTGGGCGCCATTGCCATAGTAAGCCGCAACGATCGCCTTGGCCTTCACGGCCATTTCGTGGACCGCCCGGTAGCCAAAGTCGATCAGCTTTTCCGGACGTTGCATCCATGGGCCGCCGCCGCCTTCATGCCCAGTATCGGTGCTGGACGTGGCATAACCGCGCCGGAGACCCGTCGCAAGCGCATTGATGTCGATGTTTCCATTCCAGCCGCCGTTTCCAACGGCCTCGAATTTGCCGTTCCATCCCGACGCCGGGAGCCAGACTTCGATTTTGATATCGGAGTCGGTCGAGGGTTTCAAAGTGGCTGCCACGCGGCAAAAGGCGGGCAGATCGTCGAAGCGTGGCGCCGCGCCACGTCCGGCCGCAGGCACAGTGAACGCCCCGGCGGCTACAGACTGCGCCATCGTGATTGTCGTGTCCGGCAGCTTAAGCCCGGCCAGGCTCTCGCACGACCCGGCCGCTGCGGGCAACGCAGTGGACACAAACATCGCGGCCAGGAACGCGGCAACGACAAAGGCATGGATGTGGATGTGTTTGGACATTTTGGTCACCTCGCTAGTTGCTGCTCAATTTGGTCCAAAACGCGTGTGCGTGTCAATCAGAACAGTTGTCATTGTTGTCAGCGATTGAGTGCGCGTTAATGTGCGTCGCGAGAGACCATACATATGTTTGGAAAAAAATCTCCTTGCATGCCTCGGCGTGACTAAATAAGCTGTCGCGTATCACGAAGAGCAGAATATTAAACTGATGACATTCAAAGCCATAGCCGTGCTTTTGGTATCCGCCAGCATGGGGATGTCTCTGCTTTCGGCCCAAGCCGCGGCTTTGCGTGTCTGTGCAGATCCGGATTACCTTCCTTATTCGAATCGAGCCGGCGAAGGTTTTGAAAACAAAATTGCCGAAGCGGTTGCGAAAGCACTCGGTGAATCGGTGGAATATACCTGGGAAAGTACCCGGGGCCAGGGAGGTTTCCCCGAATTCCTGGCGCGTACGCTGGACGCTAGTAAATGCGATGTGGTGATGAATATTCCCTATGGAAGCCGCGACGAGCTTACGACGCAACCTTATTACGTCTCGTCCTATGTTTTTGTTTTCAAGAAAAGCAAAAACTACGACATCAGAAGCATGGATTCGGCGGTGCTGAAGCGGATCAAGGTCGGTTTTGAAAGCGACACCCCAGCCGAACAAGGTGTGAAGATGCGCGGCATGCTCCCTGGTGCTGTCGCCTTCGACGTGGGGAGTAATAGCGCGGAATCCCCCGCTGCCATGCTCGATGCGCTGCAGAGCGGGCAAATCGACGTCTTAATCACTTGGCAGCCGGCGATCGGCAGCTTTTTGAAGCGGCGTTCGGACCTGGAAGTAGTCGTGGTTCCGAACACACGGACTTTAGGCTCGCCGGAGCAGTATGCATTCCCCATGTCTATGGGAGTCCGCCATGGAAATGAATCGTTGCAAAAGCGGCTTGACGAAGTGGTCGCCAGGCATCAAGCGGAACTCACATCCATTTTGACTCAGCAGGGAGTGAAATTGTACACGCCACAGTAAGGACCTTATGGGCAGAAGATGCGGCATCCCGGGCACACTCGTCATTTCCCTGGTAGCGATATTCACAATGCAAACGATGCAAGTGGTGTCTTTTTCCGTGGAAGGCAGTCAAGCCGGCCGCGAGGCTGTTGCAGACAATTTCGAAAAACTGTTGAATGAGAGCGACTGCCGTTCTTGTCACGCCGTTGATCGCAAGGTCGTGGGACCTTCCTATAACGATGTGGCCAAGAGATATGCAGCGCAGGCCAATGCCCCTGAACAGCTCGCCCGGAGCATTCGACAAGGCGGGTCCGGTAACTGGGGCGATCTGTCCATGCCAGCTCATCCTGATCTGAAGGACGCGCAGCTCGCAGAAATAGTCCAGTGGATTGTCTCATTGAAGGAGGGCGGGCCGGGTCCACAGCAGGAAGCTAAGACTAAAGAATACACGTATACCGTTAACGACAAGACCGTCACGGTGGACTTTCCTGTCTTTGTGGAGGGCAGTGACCAGTGGGTCACGAAGGATATTTTTCGTGGTTATCAGCTTTACAACTCGTACTGCTACCGCTGCCACGGGCAAGACGCGACCGAGAGCGAGCTCGCACCGGATCTGCGGCGCTTCATTGCCGCCGGGAAGACTGTGCGGGATTTCCTGCCGGTGGTCATGGCAGGCAGAGAGGATAAGGGCATGCCGAGTTGGGCCGGCTTCTTTAGCGAAGAAGAGGTTCAGCAAATCTACAGGTACGTGAAGGGACGGAGCCTCGAGTTGGTGCCTGCCGGCAGGCCGCGGTCGGAGTACGATTCTGAAAAACGCTGAATTATTGATGAGGAGGGCCGGACATGTGTTGGATGAAAACGCATTGTTGGTTTGCAATTGCAGTGAGCGGCTACCTTGCGATTGCTTCTGGTTTCGCATTCTCCCAGGGAACCGAGGATCTGCAGAGGATGTCCCAGGATTCGAATCAGTGGGTCATGCCGCTTGGAGATTACTCTGGGACCCGCCACAGTAAACTGAACCAGATTAATGCCCAGAACGCGGCGAAACTGAGGGTCGCCTGGACCATGTCCACCGGCGCCCTCCGAGGGCACGAAGGACAACCCCTCGTCGTTGGCAAGATGATGTATGTGCAGAGCGCTTTTCCCAACTACGTCTATGCCGTCGACCTCGACAACATCGGACGCATGGTGTGGAAATTCGCTCCGCAGCAGGATAAGCTCGCGCCGTCCGTGGCCTGCTGTGATTTGGTGAACCGGGGTGTTGCTTATGCCAACGGAAAGATTCTGATGACTGCGTTAGACGCAAAGGTCTACGCACTCGACGCGAAGACCGGCAAGGTCCTTTGGACCGCCCAAAACGGTGATCCGAAACTGGGTCAAACGATGACAGGGGCTCCGTTGGTAATTCGCGACAAAGTACTCGTGGGTATCTCGGGAGGAGAGTTTGGTGTCCGCGGCTACATCAGCGCATTCAACCTCGATACGGGTAAGCTCGTATGGCGCGCCTACAGTGTCGGTCCGGACGCAGACATCCTGTTTGACCCAGCGAAGACGATTGACGGAGCAACCCAGAAACCCGTGGGAGCGAATTCAAGTGTAAAGACCTGGGAAAACGAGGAGTGGAAACTCGGCGGTGGCACAACCTGGGGCTGGTATACATACGATCCCCAGCTCAACCTGATTTACTACGGGTCTGGAAACCCAGGAACTTGGAATCCCACACAGCGGCCGGGCGACAACAAATGGTCGATGACGCTTTTCGCCCGCAATCCGGACACCGGAGTGGCCGCTTGGGCCTATCAGATGACTCCTCATGATGGCTGGGATTACGACGGCATTAACGAAAGTGTGCTCACGGAGAGCCAGGTCGGTGGCAATAGGGTTCCGACCCTCACGCATTTTGACCGTAATGGCTTTGCCTATCTGCTCGACCGCCGTAATGGCAAGCCGCTGGCAGCGAACAAATTCGATCCGACGGTGAACTGGGCAGACCGGGTTGACCTGCAAACAGGCCGGCCCATTGTAGCCGCGGCCAAAATGACTAAGGCCGATACCAACACCAAGAATATTTGCCCGGCCGCTCAAGGCGCCAAGAATATGCAACCGGTCTCGTACGATGCGAGGACCAGACTTTTCTATGCCGGCACCAACCACATCTGCATGGACTACCAGCCTTTCAGCGTTAAGTATAAGAGCGGCTTCCCCTATGTCGGGGCCACCGTGTCTATGTTTCCCGCCAATAATGGTGATGTGCGCGGAAGGCTCATCGCATTTGATTCGGTGACGGGGAAGACCGCGTGGGAAATCAACGAAACGTTCCAGGTCTACAGCGGGGCGCTGAGCACCGACGGTGGTGTGGTTTTTTACGGAACGCTGGATGGTTGGTTCAAAGCGGTCGATCAGGCAACGGGAAAGGTTGTCTACCAGTTCCATGCGCCCTCGGGCATCATCAGTAACCCCATCACCTACGTGCACAATGGTAAGCAGTACGTCGCTGTGCTCACCGGCGTGGGAGGCTGGGCGGCCATCGGGCTTGCCGAAGGCCTTACCCAAGGGACAGAGGGGCTCGGCGCCGTCGGTCTTACTCGGTCGCTGGGCGACTACACCAATCTTGGAGGCACGCTACTGGTCTTCTCACTGGAGTAGTTGAAGATTTCACGCGGGCTAAAGCCCAGGACTACAAGCTTGAGATAACGTGCAGGCAAGCATGTAGTCGCGGGCTTTAGCCCGCGTTCGGCTCATTCTGTTTTCTTTGCCTCCTGCAGGTCCCGGAGCGCGGACAGTTCCTCAGCAGAGGGAGGCGCGGTAGTTTGCAGGTGTGGCGAGACCTTGAGCGGCCATCCGGTCGCTTCGAGCACACGTTCCACCGAAATGCCGTGATGAATGCTCGTGAGGGTGAGTTCCTTGGTGACTGGGTCGGGGATCAGGATTCCCAGGTCCGTGATCACTGCCGCCGGACCCCTGCCCGGGAAGCGAAGCTGGTCGCGGCTGGTTCCGCCGGAAAGGTGTCCGCAGGACGTGACGAAATCCAACTTTTCCACGAAGGAACGCTTGTTCTGCCTCAGCGTAATCAGTACTTCTCCCGAGGATGCCGCAATTTCCGGTGCTCCGCCCGCGCCGGGCAGCCGTGCGGCCGGGGAGTGGTAGTCACCGATAACGGTCGTGTTGATATTGGCGAAACGGTCGATCTGAGCAGCGCCGAGAAATCCGACATCGACCCGGCCACCCTGCAGCCAATACGAAAAAATCTCGACGGTGGAGACCACGGCATCGGCGGTTTCTGCGAGCTCGCCATCGCCGATGGACAGTGGCAGCACGTCAGGTTTTGAGCCGATTGTTCCAGACTCATAGATCAGGACAACGCCGGGCGCATGCGTTAACCGGGCGAGATTCGCGGCCGCGCTTGGCAATCCGATTCCAACGAAACATACCGCGCCATTCCGCAACATGCGCGCGGCCGCAACCGTCATCATTTCGTCTGCGGTATACGCGGTATCAGGCATGCTTCACCGACTGTTCCAGAATGCGCTTGAAACCATCGAAGTCTCTTGTGCCCATGACGTGCCGTTCGATCCAGGACTGAAACGTCTCGCGGTCCGCCGAGATCCTGTCCCACTGTTTGTAGAACGCATTATCCCGCTTGTAGTAACCCTGCGCGTAGGAAGGAAATGCTCCGCCTTTTACTTCACTGACTGCGCCCACCACCCAGGCAGGCAGTACAACCGCGTTCGGCGGCGCATTCAGTTCATCCACGATTTCTTCAACTGTAACAATGGACCGGCGGGCCGCGAGGACCGCCTCCTTCTGTATTCCGACCAAACCCCACATCAGGACGTTGCCCCGTCGATCCGCTTTCTGCGCATGCACGACGGTGACGTCGGGACGGATCGCGGGCACGGCCGCGAGACGTTCTCCGGTGAACGGGCACTCGATGAATCGAATGTTCTGGTTGTATTTCGGCAAGTCGCTACCAAGATAACCGCGCAATATGCCGAATGGAAGATGGGAGGCCCCTGCCGCATAGGCCGCAACCATGCCGGCATGACTGTGCTCTTCAAGCACAAGTGGGCGAGGCCAGCCGCGCTCAACTGCGTCCCGCAAACGGTGCAGGGAACCTACGCCGGGATTCCCTCCCCAGGAAAAGATAAGTCTTGCCGCGCAGCCGCAGCCAATCAATTGATCGTAGATCACGTCCGGCGTCATTCGGACCAGAGTGAGATTACGTTTTTCCTGGCGAATGATTTCGTGACCCGCCGCGAACGGAATCAAGTGGGTGAACCCTTCGAGCGCAACGACGTCGCCATCCCGGACCATTTCCTGGATGGCTTCCCTCAATTGGAGAATCATAGCCAACGTTTCCTGCCAGTGCTCGTGAGGTCGGCAATGTAGCAAGAATCCGGCGCAATACGCAATCACGGGAATGAACAAACGTATTCGGGGGCGTGTGGAAGGAATGTTGAAGAGGAACGTATTCCCCTCCTTTCGAAGGAGGGGTGGCCGCGCCATCAAGAAGATAATGCCGAAGGCCACCAAAGTTGGCGCGGACGGGGTGGTCAGTCCTCGAAACGCGTTTCGAATGGTTTTCGAAACATCTCATCGGAGATGACCACCCCGTCCGCGCCGTAATCGGTGGCCTTCAGCAGCATTTTCTTGACGCACAGCCACCCTTCCTCCGGCGAGGAGGGGACTACGTTCCGCACGAAGAAATATGTCTCTCTAGTCCGTGTCCGCCGGCTCCCGGCTCCTTTACCCCACGAATGAACCGTGATACGGTTACGCGCCATGCGTGCACAACTTGTCTTTGTTGCTTTGGTTGTTTGTCTTAGCGCAGAACTGCCGGCGTACGCTCAACTGGCGGCGCCAAACGACAGTGGTATATCGATAGGGCATGTCCACCTTCTGGTTAAAGATCCCGAGGTACAGAAGAAAGTCTGGGTCGGTGCGATGGGTGCTGAAGTCACACGGACCGGAACGCTGGAATTGCTGAGGCTTCCCGGCGTATTCATTATTCTTACGAAGGGGGAGCCTACGGCGGGCTCGGATGGTTCGACAGTCAATCACGTCGGCTTTCAAGTGAAGGATCTGGCCGCCATTAAGGAAAGGCTTGCGGCCGTCAATGTTCAGGTGCCGAATGGCATTCCTATCGCGACATTTCCAGATGGGGTGAGAGTGGAATTTATCGAAGACAAAACGATCACCTCTCCGGTGGTCATGCATCACCTCCATCTTTCCACGCTTCAAGGAGAAGTGGTTCGCGCGTGGTACGTGAAGACCTTTGGAGCTACTGCGGGGTCACGGCGAAACTTGCCGGCTGCGAATTTTAACGGTGCTGAGGTGGACTTTCTACCCGCTCCGATGCCCACCGCTCCGACGAAAGGCCGTTCCATCGATCATATCGGATTCGAGGTAAAAAACCTGGAAGCGTTCGTCAAGAAACTGCAGGCCGATGGTGTGACTTTCGACGCTCCTTATCGCGACTTGCCGAACATCGGACTGAAGATCGCTTTCATCCTGGATCCCGTCGGCACCCGCATCGAGCTGACGGAGGGATTGGCGGGGAAGTAGGTGCTCGGAAAAAGGAACCCGGGAGCGCAAAATTTCGTTGGTCAGTTGGTAATTGGGTTATTGGACAACGACGCAACTACCAAGTGACCAACTGACCAAATAGTCAGGCTACTGCGGAGGACCCGGAGGAGGAGCAGCTCCACCCCGAGGAGGACCGCCGCCACGGCCTCCGCGCCCGGCTCCTGCTGGCGCCTCCGAACCCGGAGGCGCTGCCGACGGAGCCGGTTTGGCCTTACCGCCCACCACATCCGTGTAGTGTTGGATATCCAGGTTACCCTCGATGCAAGCGAACTCCATTTGTTCGTAGCTCGGATCATTGGTCTGGGCACGTCTGTAGGTGCCCGCAATCTTGAACGGCGCCGTGTAAGCCTTCGGATCCGTCAGCGTGGCTTCGTACTGGATGTTATTCGCATCCACGGGCGTCCAACGTTCGACCACAGTCAGCGCATCGGAGTGTGCATTCCCGAAGTTGTCCAGCCAGGTCCTGTCGTTGTTGTTCGTCGTTTCGACGATCAAAGTATCGCCTTCCCAGTGACCAACCGAGTCGCCATTAAAGAGCTTGATGTTATCTGGAATATGCGGACGGCCGTCGGTGGGGATGTGGCGAACAGCACCCATGAATTCGTTGATGGTGAGCATGTAACCCGGTGTCTGAACGATTTGAAATCCGAATTGTCTGTACGTCTGGCTCGGCACGCCAGAAAGGAAGCAATGCAATTCGGGCTCTTCGTACAGCGTGACACTATTCTGCTGGGCTTTCGCCGCCGCCCACGACTGATACGGAATTCGGTTCGCCTGGTCTTGAGGCGCAGGCTGGCCTCCAACTTCCGTTATCGCGTTCCGGATGTTGGCAAGTCCACCGGGCCCGCCTGCCCAATACCCCGTCATGTCCGGCTTGCCATCGGGCAAACGTTTCACTGGCCCTGCCGGCGGAGCAGGGGCGCCACCGCGGCCGCCGCCTGCGCCGCCCTGCTGTACGGGAGGTTGCTGCCGGCCTTGGCCGGCTGCAGGCAATGAGGCCAGCGCAAGCAGGGCCAGGCCGGCCGCCATCACCACAATTGAACTCAGCAACCCATTTCTCATCGGATTCCTCCTCTTACCTACTCTGCTCTTTGGAGGCGTCCTCAGCGTAGGCCTGGCACTCGTATTCGAGGATTCTGAAGTTCTTTTCCTTATGACGATAGAGCAGCATGCTCATCTTCCACGGTCTGGAAAACACCTTCGGATCGGTAACCGTAACTTCGTACGTGATAGTGTCCCGGTCCGTGCGCGTGTAACGTTCCTCTAGATGCAACGCTTCGCTGTGGTAATTGCCGGAGGCGTCAAACCAGGTCTGGTCGTTGAAATCACCCACATCGACCACCAGCGTATTTCCTTCCCAACGGCCAATGGAGTCTCCATTCCAAAAATCCAAACCCTCAAGATGCGTTTTCCTGTTGAGGTACACGGTGCGAGTGTTGTGGATGTATTCGTAAACGAGCGTCACGAATTGCGGCGTCTGGAGAATCTGAAACGGAAAATGCATGTATGTGATCCGTGGTACGCCGGGCTTGAAACACTTGTTTATGGGATCCTGGGCTGCGCGATTCCTGAAGTTTTCCTGTCTCTTCGCAACGGCGCCTGGCAAATACGGAATCGTTCTACTGGGTGGATCAACGATCACGCCTTGTCCTGCCGGGACTCCGAATATCGCCGTGTGGGGCTCGATATTGTAGGCTGCCGAATGGTCGAGGACCTGCCAGATTCCCTGCAGGTCCGGTTGGCCGAAACCTGTTTTGGGAGGAGTGTAAGTTTGAGCTTGAGCGTTGGCCCCGCGAGCCTGAGCTGCGGCGGGAACTGGTGGCATCAAAAAGACGGCTGTGATTGCCACCATCAAAACGATCAACCGATGTCTCATCTGGAAAAAAGCTCCTGTGTACGCCACGCACTTCGGATGAGAAATCCGCGGGAATATATTGCACCTGCCACTCTGGCCTATTCCGGGCGCCGCTGGTTCAGACCGAAAATTTGTTGCCCGCCGGCGTTGACCCAACTTACTCGGGAAGCCCACATCCGCGGGGCACCGTCTTTGGCCGCAAAGCCCTGAACTTCGATCTCGTCGCCGAGTTTCAAGGTGTCCTTTCTCCAGCCATTTCTGTATAAGCCGTTTGGTGGAGGAGTCTCTGCACCCCAATTGACGACTTTGCCGTCAGGGTATGTCACATCGAAGTAAACCCATGAGTGGGGGTTGATCCAGTCCATCTTCGTGAATTTTCCTTTCAGCAGGACCGGTTTACCACTATCGAATTCCGCTGCAAACGCGTGGTGCGCGATGGCCGGCACGGCGGCCGCGATCAGGCTGAGTACTAAAACCACCACGGCCGGCTTGGCTTTCATCGGATATCGCCTCCGTTCTTAAGCTTGATGGCATGCGCCTCAAAAGCTAAACACTCCGTTATTTTAATGTCAAGAATGAATGAGGAACACGAAGTGGACGCTGATGTTGCCGGGTACGAAGCGATAGTCGGGAATGGCTCGTCTGTTCAGACAAGAATCAGTAATTCGTTAGCTGGTCCCCTTGTAGCTTGGCTTATTCGTTTTGCGATTCGTCGTTGGAACTGTTGAGCCAAGCTTCCGCAGTCAATTTTTCAAGTTGGCGGTAATAGTCCGCATTTGAATCCTCACTCTTTGGGCCGTGTTTAATGAGGTCAAACAGGTGCGCAGCCACAACTGAAGCGATCGCGTGAACAGCATCGTGGCGGCTCAGTCCCTCCCGCATGAGCCGCGCGAGAGTCTTCTGCGCTGGAATCTCGCCACCAAGCGCGACTTGGTTTTCAACGACGACATGAAACATCGCATGCATTCGCAAATTTGGCATCTTGATGCGCTTCTTGCGGTGGTACTGCTCGACTAGGTAGTCCCGCTGGCCCTCATCGAGTGCCATCCACTCTTCTGGGTCTATTGGTTTGTCGGGGTTGTAACGTTCCATACTATCTCGCCTGTCGAAAATTGCTGGTTCCAGGTAACGGTCTCGCCGCTCGGCCGCGAGCGGCGCGCGAATAACCCGACACTAAGCCGGAATCTATGCGCGCCGATCTTCGGTCTCCAGCCGCTGGTTATGCGGTTTTATAGGCTTGGCCTCTCAGGCAACAACCCGTTCTCCCAGAGAGCGACCACAACGTGCATACACTTCTTGATCATCTTCATTCGGTACTGGTCTTTCCAACAGCCTTCATCAATTCCGCCATTGTGATCTTTCGGTTGTCTGCCGGATAGTGGATCGGAATGATCCTCTCGACCTGGAGCTTCAACCGGGCGATGTTATCCACCAGGCTGGTGTTGTATGGGCTGATGGTACCGGGCGTCGTCGTAATGGCCTGGGCCGGCGGATTGAACGCGTCTGCCTCCACAAGGACCTTCTCTCGTGGCAGATAAACCATGAGAAGCCCATCGTGGTGTCCGATACCTTGCATGTGATGCAATTCGATGACGTGGTTTCCGTCGGTCAGGACCTTCTTCTCCGTCATGGTCTCGAACGTGGGCTTCTTCTTCGACTCGGCCATCTTGTCGGGATTGAGCGTGTGAGGCAAAGCGAAGATCTTCTCGAAATACGGCTTGTTCACTTGATGTGTAACGATGGTTGCGCCTTCGGCAACGAAGGTCCTCAGCCCGCTCGAATGGTCAAAGTGAGCGTGGGTATTGACCACATATTTGATCGGCTTGTTCGGGATTAGCCTCTTCGCTTCCGCGATAATCGCGCTCGCGCGCTCTTCGCTTTGTGGACCCTCGATGACGACGATGTAGTCTTTGAAGTCAACCGCCAGGCTCGCGTACCCCCCGAGGATCAGGTAAACGCCGTCACCAAGTTTTTCGGATGGTGCAGCCGCTGGCGCGCCCGCCGCGGGAGCGGCTGGGGGCGCAGCGCCTCGACCCTGGGGCGGCTGAATATTCGCCGGCGCGTTTGGTTTCATATTGGTGATCGTCAAATCCAAGATCGGGTAGTCGCCTTGCTTTTGGACAATCCGGGTTGGAAATTTCACGCCACCGAAATCTCGGTAGTTGCTATAGCTGGCGTCAAACAGCATGTCGCCGAGCATCGCATTGTCGATCCAGGTCTCGACGCGATCGACCATGTTCTGCTCACTGATGTACCCATTGACCTTGGCTTTGTTTTGGCCCATGAATGTCACAACGTTGTATTTCTTACCGCCGATCGTCTGCGACTTGACGGTGGCGTTGTTGGCCGCGGCCGCTCGCAAGAAACCATAGGGTGTCATCCAGATTTCCAACTGCTGGACCCATGGCGTGTTCGCATTGACGACGATCGTTTGGTTCTGCGGTTGTTCGCCGATGACGGGCTGCTGTCCGCCACCACGCGGCGGATTTTCTCCCTGCATTCGAATCCGGTCCATACGCGAAGCCGGAGTCTCAAAGTTGATGACGCGAGTGTACGTTTTGTCGATAAACTTCGGCCACGGCGAGCTCGGGTTCGGAGCTTGGCCTATGGCAAAATCCATGCCCGAACCGGAATATTCGATCGACTTCAGATTGTCCGCACCCATCGCTTTGGACACGTTGGCGATGACGGTTTTTGCGTCTTGCGCGATAGCAGCCCATGACAGGAGCATCACGAGCGCCAGGACAGCCATACATCTCTTAATCATTTTCGCCTCCAGTCAATAGCCGCGAATTACGCGAATTACGCCAATGCGTTCGCGTAATTGGCGTAATTCGCGGCTCAAATTTTGTCTCTTATGGCAAAGCAAACACCACCACAGAATCGGTGGCGATTGCGGCCACATATTGTTTTCCGTTCCTTCCTTGATACGTCAGCGGATTCGCATTCACATTTCGTTCGAGCCTGGTCATCCACAGTTGCTTGCCGGTCTTTGAATCGAATGCGCGGAAGCGGGTGTCGTTCGTTGCGCCAATGAATACCAGCCCGCCTGCTGTCACAATCGGACCGGCGCTACCCGATCCTCCCGTGTTCTGTTTACCCGGCGGCAGCGCCTCGTTCAGGCCGAGCGTCGTCTGCCAAGCGATCTCGCCAGTATTGGCATTCACGGCCCACAGTCGCCCCCACGGTGGCTTTTGGCATGGTGCGTTTCCGACCGTCCGCCCGCTTGCATCCTTGATGGGGGCGGCGAAGCCGTGATAGGGACCCGGCCCATCCACGCTGCCTCTGTCGTAAGGTTGCGGCGAGCCGTTTCCGCTGCCGTAATTTCCGCCCGGCCGTTTTTTCTCCACCCAGCCGCTGAGAGCCGCGTCGTGGGTTTGCAGGTAAACGTAGGCGGTCTTCGGATCCGCCGCCATGCCACCCCAGTTGGGACCGCCATTTCCAGGAAAAATGATCGTGCTTTTGGGCGGCGCACCTTCCTCGTGGAAGAGAAATGGCGTGAATGGCCCGGCGTTGTAAAACCCGCCGGCTTTTTCGTAGATCTCCTGACAGGCCCGGGCGTGCTCCGGCGTGGTGTCCTCCGCAGTCACGATATCTTCCTTCTTGAAACTGGTGCGCGCCAGGGGCGGCGGCTTCAATGGGAACGGCTGCGTGGGCGAATACCACTCGCCCGGCACATCGCCCGCAGGAACCGGACGCTCCTCGACAGCGAATATCGGTTTGCCCGTTTCACGGTTGAGGATGAACATCCAGCTTTGCTTTCCAATCTGTGCGAGAGCTGGAATCGTTTTTCCGTTCTGTTTGACGTCGATCAGAACCGGCGCGGGCGGCAAGTCCGAATCCCACAGATCGTGATGAACGGTTTGGAAATGCCATTTGTACTTTCCGGTTTCCGCATCGACGGCGACCACAGAATTGCCAAACAAGTTGTCGCCTTTTCGGTCTCCGCCATAATAGTTCGCCGCCGGTGATCCCAAGGGCATGTAAAGAATGCCGCGCTTCTCGTCCATGGTGAGATACCAACCCCAAGCGTTTGTGCCGGAGCGGTCTTTCCAACTGTCGCCTTCCCACGTTTCGTGCCCGAGTTCGCCGGGTTGCGGCACCGAATGGAATTCCCACAGCTTGGCGCCGGTGCGCGCATCAAATCCACGCGAGTCGCCAGGCGGCCCTTGCGGGACCTCTCCGACGGTGGCGCCCAGCATCACAATGTTTTTGAAGATCAGCGGGACGCCGTTCCACCCGACCTTAATATCGACGAAACCATCCTGGCCGAAGCCGGCGGAAGCTTCGCCTGTGATCGCGTTCACGGCAACGAGTCTTGGACCCGCAGTGAAAATAATTCTCGGAGTGGTGTTTTCGTCGCCGGGCCAATAGGAGACCCCTCGCGCCGTGGTGTTGCCGGTGGGCAGTTTGTATGTCCAGATTTCTTTTCCGGTTTCCGCATCTAGGGCGAGGACACGGTTGCCTGCAGGCAGATACATCACGCTAGTGACGACAATCGGCGTGGCCTCCGCGTTAGCTGTCGGTCCGGCTGGAGCGCCGCCGCGTCCGCGCGCACCGCGTGCACCTGCAGCGTTCTCAACGCCGCCGGCGGCCGCTGCAGCATCGCCTTCAGGCGCGTCACCACGCAGACCCCCTGCCGGCCCTGGATTGCCCAATCGGAACGACCATGCCTCGGTCAGCTTCGCGACGTTTTTCGTGTTGATTTGGGTGAGCGGAGAATAGCGCGTGCCGGCCAGATCGCGATTGTACATTGGCCAATCGGCATCGGGTTTTCGAGGATTCTGAGCAGACAGGATTGGCAGCGTCGCCGCTGCGAGTAATACGACGGCATACCGAATACGCATCAAAAGTAGGCTCCCCTTTCCCCCCAATGAAAAATGGTGCCGGCTGTCGCCATCGGACCACCGGCGCTGGGCGATCCCGTATTTCTTTTTCCCTTTGGCAGTGCTTCGTTGACGCCGAGCGGGACTCGCCAGGCGAAATCGCCCGTTTTTGCACCGACCGCCATTAAACCAGCCCAGGGTGGTTTGAAGCACGGCAAGTTTGCGACGGTGCGACCACTCGCGTCCTTCGAAGCGACAAAAATATATTGCAGATTAGGATCTACTACAAGAAGTCTGAATCTTGACGTGGGACCAAGCCAGCTTGGACCAGCGGATTCTATCGGTCCAGTACACCAAGAGCGGAAGCCCTCGCTACATTCCACTTTCGGCTTTCGCGATCGCCTGGTGGGAGACAATTGCAACGTGAGAGCAATTTCCCTCAGGCACAAGTCGTCTTTAGTTTTTGCGGAGGACAGCAGACCTCTATAATGGCCGCGAGGGCCATATGAAAAAGAAGCTATTGATCGGGTTCGTGATCGCGGTGACCGCTCCGCTGAACGTTACTGCACAGGATGCCAGTTCTGTGATTGACGCTTCAACAAAGGCGACGGGCGCCGCCATGCTGCAATCGATCCCCGCGATGCGTCAAGAGATCATTCGCATCGACAATGAATTTCCGCCGCGAGGCGGCGGCGCGGGTGGGTTCAATCCGGCCACGGGGCAGGGCGGCATCCGTCCGGTTCCGGGCGACATCATCCAAAACCAAAATACAGACGGGCGTACAGAGGTTGGAGCTCTCAACATTTGGCTGACCCCGCATGGCTTCTTAAAGGGCGTAGCGGCGAATGGCGGGGCGAAGATATCGGGCAAGCGCGGAAAGGACAAGCTTGTATCGTTCACCGCCTTCGGGAAGTACACTGTAACGGCTGCGATCAACGAACAGAATCTCATCGAGACAGTCGAGACGCGAATCGACGGCGGTTTTACGGGCGATACGTTGATTGAAGGCATTTATTCCGGCTACAAAGACTTTGGTGGCGTGAAATTTCCCATGCACATCGTGCAGCGTCAGGGCGGCTATCCGATCCTCGATATCACAGTCGACGGCGTGGAGCCGAACAGTTCCGCCGCACTGGAATTCCGCGGCAACCCCCAGCGCGGCGGTGGTGCCGGAGGACGCGGCTCGGAGGCGGCCGCGGCTGTCCGCATCCAATCTGAGAAAATCGGCGGCGCTATCTGGGTTCTGAATTATGGCGCGGAGCGGAGTATTGCAGTCGAGTTCAAAGATCACCTCGTCATTGTCGAAGGACCGGGGGGTGACGACCAGTCCCTGGCAACGATCGGCGAAGTAAAGCGGGTGTTCCCCAACAAGCCGATCAAATACCTCGTCAATACACACCACCACTCGGATCATGCCGGTGGCATTCGCGCATACGTGGCCGAAGCTATTCCGATCATCACGCACGAATCGCACAAACGCTACTACAAGCAGGAAATCTTCAAGAATCCGCATACGCTGAATCCAGACCGTCTTGCACGCATGCCGCGCGCGCCAGTCATCGAAACAATTAAGGACAAGCGAGTCCTCACCGACGGCGATATGACGCTCGAGCTCTATCTGGTGCGCGGGAATTTGCATAGCGAAGGATTGCTGATGGCATACGTGCCGAAGGAAAAACTGCTGATTCAGGCGGACACGTTTATTCCGCGCCCAGGCGTGCCGCCCCTCCCGGCGCCAAGCCCCTTCACGACCAATCTCGTGGAAAACGTCGAGCGATTGAAACTGGACGTGCAGCGCGTCGCCCATATCCACGGCGGCATAAATTCCTGGGGTGAAATCTTGAAGGCTGCCGGCCGTTAGAATATTGACAGACTGTAATTTCCTAGCTCTGGAAATCGCTGCATTTTCGCAGGTCGGAACTCGGAAGTCGCGTCGCTTATCCGCGGAGATACGGGTCGGCGAGCAGCTTGAAGTCGCGCTCGTCGCACTCGGGCGCCTCGTCTTGTCTGACCGGATTCGGGACCACCCGCCGCACGTAGGTGTACGACGTCCACGGCTCCAACAGCACTTCCGGATCCTTGACCGTGAAGTTGTAGTAGAGCAAGTCCCCC